>Ga0007787_10000850_pt1 | contig 9959 bp, 13 predicted proteins | sample LauGreFa1BDMLBSN_2_FD_59500 | JGI IMG/M metagenome (GOLD analysis project Ga0007787, IMG submission 59500) | Freshwater lake microbial communities from Lake Michigan, USA - Fa13.BD.MLB.SN | ecosystem: Environmental > Aquatic > Freshwater > Lake | place: Lake Michigan, USA | collected 2013-09-23 | reverse complement strand
GTATTACGGAGACAATGGAATTGTGGACGTGTACACTAACAACCCAAATTTGGAATTTCCTGAGATGGGGTTTGAAAATTATGGTGATGTTATGTATATTAAATCTGAGTATGATTACAGAGAGTGGATTAAACACACTAAGGCTAAAAATCTAATTGAAGATGTAACACAACGACTTGATGAATGGGATGAAAGTAAAAATTTACCATTTAAGTATCGTCCTTCTTTTGCACCACATTGGACAAGAGAAGATGTTAGTGAATGGGTTACAGAATTTGAAAGTAAGAAGTGGGATTTTGTTGAACCAAGATCAATGAAGAAAGAATATTCTGAGGAAGATAGTGACGAATAAAAAAATTATTATTATATTTGTATTATGGAAAATCAAAATAGTGTAGCATATGTTGGGATGATAGGTTCAGTATCTGAGATACCAGGTGCTGACAACATAGAATTAGTACTTGTTAATGGATGGCAAGCAATAACTAAAAAAGGAGAATATAAAGTTAACGATCTTGTTGTTGTTGCGACTACTGATGCGGTAATACCAAAAGAATTATCAGATAAATTAGGCGTTACTAATTATCTTAGAAAAGGACAAAGAGTTAGAACCGTAAAACTTCGTGGATTTTATTCTGAATGTCTTTTAATACCGAATAAATACATACCAGGTTTTGGAGATGTATATTACATAGGTATGGATTTAATGGAAAAGATGGGAATACATAAGTATGAACCACCGGTTAAAACCGTACAGTTAAGTGTTGGTGGACGTAAGATAAAATACCACCAAAACCCTAACTTCAAAGTGTACTATAAGTTCCCAAATCAAAAGAACGTACCTGATATGTTTACCGAAGAAGATGAGGTGGTAGTAACTCGTAAACTTCACGGAACCAATGCTCGTTATGGTATAGTTAGAAAAAAAACCCTTTCTTTATGGGACAGAGTTAAAATGTTCTTTGGCAATCAGTGGGTTGGTTTTGAGTATGTTTACGGATCTCATAACGTGGAGAAGGGTTCTGATTCACAAGGTTTTTATGACACTGATGTGTGGAAAACAATAGCCAACAAATACGACATAAGAGGTAAATTGTGGGATCATGTAAAAGACACTTACGAACCATCTAACTTAACTGAAGGTTTTGTTATATATGGTGAAATATATGGTGCTGGAATACAAAAAAACTACGAGTATGGTTTAACTGATGTTAAGTTTGTAGGATTTGATGTTGAGGTTGATGGTGAATACCAACCATACATAAATGAAACTGTACACTTTGATTGCCTACAATTACCACAAGTAGAATTACTATACCAAGGTAATTGGAATAAAAAAGATCAAGATAAATATGTATTTAATAACTTCATAGAAGGTACTAAAGTACCACACGAAGGTATAGTTGTTAAATCTGTAACAGGAGATCGTAGAAAAGTAAGTAAGGTTATAAACCCTGACTACTTAATATATGGCGAAAAAAATAATGTAGGTGACTCACACTAAGAGTCACCTTTTAAAGATTTGGGATTCATACCACAGGTTATCCAATGAAGAAGAAATATTAATTAAAAAAATAACAGATAGATTATGATTAAACCAGCAAGAGACATCATTTATGGTGTGTGTGACAAAACAGGAAGTTGCGATTCTTACTTTGGGTTTTTTAAAAACGAAGAAGACGCAAAAAAAGAAGTTAAGATTCAATCAGATAGATTAAAAGAAGATCTTGGACTTATGGATATTATAGTAAAAGAAGATAGAGCGGTAATACCGCAAGAAGGTAGAGTGGAGCAAATTATAGTTATTATTCATCCTTTTGTTTTAAGATAATGAAAAAAAGACCTGAAGTTAATTTAGTTGAGCTCCTATCAAAAAATTTATTTTGGTACTCTTTGATGGTGTTTTTCAATAAATCATTTGATCCAACAGATTGGTGGATATACCAATATTTTTGGGGTGGGGTATTGTTTGTTATATTTGAGTTTTTTATATTTAGTTCGTGTCTAATAGAAAATAAAGAAGAAAATGGGAATTAAGAAATTAAAAAAAGAAAATGAAGTTTTGAATCTATCAATTGCTAATATGTTGGCAAAATTTGATACAACAAAAACCAAAAAATATTCACAGTTCTTGGTTAAGATGCTCAATAAAAAAATCGAAGATTGGCAGGCGGAAATAGATAGTTTTCGACCAGTAATCCAATCAGAGACAATTCACCAAGACCCAATTGAAAAAACCGTACCTAATGATTCTTTTGAAAATATGTTATCAAGAAGCTTTTTTTGTGAATATATATTTTCTTGGAATAAAATGCAAAGATTTGTTGAATTTACGGAATTAATGGAAAAAGGTGTTATTGATGAAAAAGATATCAGTAAATACAATTCCTGGGACATGTTGGAAGAACAATTATTTGAAGCCAAGAATCGTGAGTTGTTTAAAAAATCAAAAAAAGAAATTCACAATATTTTTGAAGACGATAATTATATGATTTTTAAACCATTGACCTATGCATCATCTTGTTCATATGGTTATCAAACAAAATGGTGTACCGCAATGATTAATGATCCTGGATATTTCTACAACCATTCAAGAGGAATCTTAATTTATCTTATTGATAAAAAAGAAAATAAAAAGTTTGCTTTTTATAGAAGTTTCCCACAACCATATGAAATGATGGATGATCACGAACAATATGTGTTTAAAACATATAACCAGGAAGATAAACAAATTGATACAATCCAAACCGGTCTTCCTATGAACATACTTCAAATAATTATGATGGAGTGTGATACTAATTTACCAACAACAATTGCAAACTATAAATTGTTTTCAGAAGATGAAAAAAATATTATGAGACAACACATTGGCGGTTTACCTGATGAGTACCCTTTGAAGGGTTCCGATTTAGAGGAAAAAGTACCAACAGAGGAGATTGTCCAAGAAGAAAGACCAATAGTACTTATGCCACGTTTAAGAAGATTAGAGCCCCAGTTGGTTAGTATTGAACCACCAACGTTACAAGAAGAACTTTTAGAACAATTAAAAGAAACAATACGTGAATTAAGAACCGATGAATTACCTTAATATATGGAAAAAGTTGAAGTTTTAGTTAGGTTTGCAAATGAAAGTCTCTATTATAATAAAATAAAAATAGACCCAACAAAAATAGAAGACCCAATGGTTTTTACAGATGAAGTTTTTGTAAATATAGATGGTGTTAGAGTGGCAATGAAAAAAGAAGATTGGAACAATTTAAAATTAAAAGAAAATGAGTGAAATAATTGAAGAAGAATATGATGGTGAACCAGAAGTCTATGAAACATCTTTTACAACAGATGAAATATTACATAGAAATGGTTTGGTTCCGGGTGAACGACTTATAGAAGAAAAGAAAGAATTAGATATTCCTTGTTGTTGGAGTAATTTAAAAAATGATGAATACGCTCCGGCCTATGTGACCGTACCAAAAGTTCCTGCTGGTGTTTATGAAATCGGTTGGAATGGCAATTTGGCAATACACACTCTTAAAAAACAACCATTCAAAACTGATGAGTTATACCATTTACCATCACCGGAAATTACAGACATATTACAGGATATTGAAAACTTCTGGAATAGAGTTGATAAATACAAACAATATAACTTTGTTCATAAAAGAGGTATTTTGATGTATGGTGATCCTGGATGTGGAAAGTCAGGGATTATTCAACTTATATCACAAAAGTTGATTGAAAGAGACGGTATTGTAATAAACGTTAAAGATGAAGAAGATGTTGATAGGTTCACATCATTTATTGCGACATTTAGAAAGGTAGAACCAAATAGACCACTTGTTGTGTTATTAGAAGATATTGACTCAATTGCTAGTGAAAATAGATATCAAACCGCAAGACTATTAAATATTCTTGATGGTGTTAAACAAATTGAGGGTGTTGTATATATTGCAACAACGAACTACCCAGAGAAACTCCAAGAACGAATTACCAATAGACCTTCTCGTTTTGATAGAAGGTATAAAGTCGAAGCTCCAAACGAAGAAATCAGAAGAGCATACATCAACCATAAATTAAATGAAGATGATATTAATGGTATTGATATTGAAGAATGGGTTAAAAGAACTGATGGAATGTCACTTTCACACTTGAAAGAAGTTGTTATTTCAGTTATTGTTATGGGTAGAACTTTTGAAGAAACTATGAACAACTTGGAAACTTTGGCTGAAAAACCAAGAATTAAAGGTTCCGGTAGTGTTGGATTTGGAAAATAAAAAATTATGAGATATCACGCAAACTTTTATACAAATAGGTTGGTAACCGAATGGTTAAAGAACGGTAAGATTATAATTGGATGTGATCTTGATGATACAATTATTCCTTACAACGAAGAAATTAAAGACAATTGTAAAAAAATGGTTGATTTAATTTTGGAATGTCAAAAGGAAGGTATTGTATTTTTAATAAACACAGCAAGAAGTGGATCACAGTTAGAAAGAGCAAAAGAACAAGTTGAGAGTTTAGGTATTGAGGTTCACGGTGTTAATGAAATGCACCCAGAATGGGATAAACCATACGGTGTAAATGGTAAGATATATGCTAACATTTTCCTTGATGATAGAGGTGGATTTCATTGTGTTTACGAAACATTATCAAACGCACTTGCAATTGTGAGAAAAGAAAGAAAAAATGGGAATAAGGATGAATGATAATCATAGAACAGATCAGGAGTTTGAAAACTTTTTGAAAAATATTGGTGGTGTTATCATACAACACAAACCACATTTGGAGCCAATAATGGAGAGAAGGTTTTTTAATGTTGGTAATGGATGGTTGGGAATTATTCAGAGACTTTTTGAAGTTTTAATTAAACTTGGATGGGACAAACAATTTATTAATGTAAAAGAAAAGTTTGGTGGCATGAGTATTTTTATTGACAACATACCAGAAAACGGTTTTAATTTTATTATCGATGCGGAAAGAGAAACGTTTTCTGTTTGTGAAATTTGTGGTGAACCTGGAGAACAACATAGAATAAAAAATTGGATACATACTCTTTGCAAAGAACATAGAGATGAAAGACTTATGATTGAAGATGAAGGTAAAAAATACCTAATAAAAGAAAAAGAAAAAATTAATAACGGTGACCTATATTATAATGCACAGACACATAAAGTATTAAAATGTGACGCGGATAATTTTTTTGATCCTTGGTCCGTTAAAGTAATTGAATTTAAATAAAACATACTATGAGTAAATTTGAAGAACGAATTATTGAAAAAGAAAATGAAAGACTTTCAAAAATGAAAGAAAGAGTTGTTGACCTTTCATATTTCACAAGTGAAGAAGTTGCAAAAAAATATCAAGAAAAAACAGAAATTGATAATAAATTTGCACCAATGACATTTACAATTCAACCAAATGAAGTTGAGGTACTAAACAAATGGATGGGACACATTTATGGAGTTTATGGTAAATACGGTAATTTTGAATATACCTTCAAATCAACCGGTGGTTTAGGTTGGGATATTTGGGTTTACAGTGAATTAGCAAAAACTGAAATATGTTTAACAGAAGATGTTGACTATTAAAAATAAATAGATTATAATTTCAACACAAAACAAATAATTATGACAATAAAACAAGCATTAAAATTAAAAAATAAGTTGGTTCAAGATTTGAATAAACTTACAGAAAAGTTACATAATAATAATTCAATTATTGAAGGTAACACAAGGGATTATTCAGCAAAAGAATTGTTAGCTGAAATGTATGTTAGAATTGATGAGTTAACAGCAATTAAAACTCAAATTCATAAAGCAAACGCACCGGTTTATGATAAAATTTTTCTTTTATCTGAGTTGAAATCAGCTGTTAATAAGTTAAAATCTTTGGATTGTACAAGTGGACTTGCTGTTGATTTCTTTTCAAGAAGAAGTGAAACATCAATTGTTAAAACCGCTGAAATCTCAACAGTAGAAAGAGATAATGAAATTCAATTTTTAGAAAATAGGATTGAAGAATTACAAGAGGAGTTGGATTACCACAATATTACAACAGAAATCGAAGGATTGTAATAAAGGTAATATAGTATAAATTTTCAATATGGTACAAATTTCTTGATCAGGATTTTAGATTTGATGATGCTCTTAACACTCAAAAGTCAAATGTTCAAAAATCATTTTGTCAAAATTTAAAACTCTTAAAAAACACTGAAAATTATATTACTATTACCTTTGAACCCCAAGACCGTAAAAGTTTTGGGGTTTTTTGTTTTTATTATTTTTTTATAATATTTATTTAAAAAGTAAATAATAAACTAAATAAAAAAAACAATCAAAAATGGCTTTTGTAATAATTGATGATTTATCAGGTGGTACAACCTCAACGGTAAGGTGTGGTACACAAAATGCAAATAAAGCACTTGCTGTTTATTCTACAGTAAGTGGTGGTAGAGGAAATACTACGACACAAAGTTATTCGACAATTGGTGGTGGATATGTAAATCAAGCAAGTTGTAGCTTTGCAACAGTAGGTGGCGGTAGAGATAATACGGCTAGAGGTTATGCCTCAAATGTCGATGGTGGTTCTGTAAATAAAGCTTTGGGTAATTATAGTACAATCACTGGTGGTTTTGCAAATACAACAACAAAAATTTTTAACACAATTGTTGGTGGTTGTAATAACAAAAATTATGGTGATTATTCTGTTATATTAGGTGGGCAATTTAATACTATGTTGGGTGAATGTTCATCTATTCTTGCTGGGACTAATATTACCGCAACAGCATCAAATACAGCTTATGTACCAAAATTAAATATTAGAGATATTGGAAATGGAAGTCCGGTAATAAATCTTGGTTTAGATTCATCTGGATTTGTTGTAACCGGTGTTACAACAACAGACAATTTTGTTACTGGTGGTACATATTCTAACGGTACAATTATATTAAATAGACAAAATGGTTCTGTATCAATTACTGGATTATATACGGGATCAACTGATGTTTATGTTACTGGTGGTACATATGATAACAATACTGGTATATTGACATTAGAAGACAATAGTGGTGGTTCATTTGGTATTGGTGGGTTTCTTACCGAAGATTATTACTTAACAGGTCTTACTTGGAATCCAGGAACATTTGATTTAACAGCATCAGTTAGTGATGGTAATGATTATACAGTAAATCTTGGTATTTTATCTTCCGATATGACTGTAACCGGAGGAACTTATAACTCAAGTACCGGTGTTGCAACATTTACAACAAACTCTGGAAATACATTTAATGTATCTGGTTTCTTAACTGGATTTACAGATGTATTATTAACTGGAGCTTCTTATAATTCTGGAACTGGAGTTTTAACACTAACAAATACAGATGGATCTACAGTAAGTGCAACTGGATTTACAGATGTTAAATTAACTGGTGCATCATATAATTCCGGTACTGGAGTTTTAACATTAACAAATAGTGATAGCTCCACTGTTACAGCAACAGGATTTAGTACTGGTGGTGGGTCATCAATTGTTATTGCCGGTGCCGGTACTTGCTCAACTATTAGATGCGGTGTTGGAAACCAAGCAAATGGGAACAACTCAACTGTTTTTGGTGGTGGAAATATCGCACAATTAGATAATTCATTTATTGGTGCTGGTTTTGGTAATACAATAAATTCTTGTAGAAGTGTGATTGTTGGTGGTGTTAATAACACAAGTTCTGGAAATTACAATGGAATTTTGGCTGGTAACTTAAACAAAACAAATGGTGGTCATACAACAATTGGTGGTGGATTTAAAAACACAGCTTATCAACAATATTCATTTGTTGGTGGTGGTTTAGATAATACTAGTAATGGTCAAATTTCTGTTATTACCGGTGGTTGGGAAAACAGAATATTAGATGCTAGTAATGGTTTTGTTGGTAGCGGGTATAATAATAAAATATCTGGTTCTACCGCCAGTCAAAGTTTTATTGGTGCTGGGGAATGTAATTTAATAACAAAAACAAGATCCTTTATTGGTGGCGGTCTATGTAATACGGTTTCTGGTTGTTATTCATTTATTGGTGGTGGTTTTTGTAATACGACTTTCTGCAATTATTCATCAGTTCTTGGTGGAAAAAGAAATAAAGTTTATGGTACCGACTCAACAATTAGTGGTGGTTTTTGTAATACCATTTTTTGTACTACAGACCCAGACGCAACAATAAGATCAACAATTGGTGGTGGACAATTTAACACAATATTAAAGGGTTCTCAATCAGTAATTGGTGGTGGTTCATTTAATACTATGGGTAACCCAAGTGATGTAGCATCTGGACAAGCTTCAGTTATTTCTGGTGGAGATTTAATTAAAAATTTAGGTGACCACGCAGTCGTTGTTGGTGGATTAAATAACGCCATTTTAGGAAGTGCATATAACGGTATTTTGGGTGGGCAGAATAATACCATTCAAAATACACAATTTAAAACTTTTATTGTTGGTTCAGATATCACAACAAATAGAGTTTGTGCAACATTTGTAAACAACCTTTCAATTATGAACGTACCAACAAGCTCAGCCGGATTACCAACTGGTTCTGTTTGGAGAGATCCAGCAACAAATGGATTATTTATTGTTCCATAACAATTAAAAAATATAATAAAAACCCCATTCTAGTTTAGTTTGGGGTTTTTTTATTTTAAAAATTTCCATATATTTACAATATGTTATTTCTTACAGTATTTTTATTTACAATGATTTTTATTGGTTTTTTTGGTAAAACAAAAAAAAGAATTAACATTAAACACCCATTTGATATGTTTTTTAAAAAAGATGACCGATAAACAAAAGTCCGGTGTAGAAAAGTTTCTTGAACATCATATGGGTGATTTAATTAAACACGACTACCATAAAAATAATAGTTATGTGATCTTATCCAAAACCGAAGGTGGGACCAAATATTTTTTATATGAAGAAAAACATAATTTAGCGTATGTAAATTCAAAAATTGTTATCGACCCGATATTAAAAATATTTCAAACAGATTATAATGAAACTTATGATTTTGTTAATGATTGGCTTAAAAAAAAATATGGGATTGTTGGTGATGATTTAATTGGTGTTTAATTTTATTTTACTATCTTTGTATTATGAAAGTTTTATTTTTAGATCACGACGGAGTAATTTGTCTTTCCTCGGAGTGGGGTGGACGATATAAGAAAAAAGGGTTTGACTCAAACCCCGAAACTCCTATGGATATACGAATGGATAGTTTTAATGAGAAGGCTGTTAAAGTATTAAATAAAATCATAGAAGAAACCGGTTGTGAATTAGTTATTTCTTCTGATTGGAAACGACATGGAACTTTAGAACAATTAAAAGAAATGTTTATTACTCGTGGAATTAAACCACCAATTGATATTACACCATTTTGTAGTGTTCTATTTCGTGAAGGTAAATTACCAGATGATTTTGTTTTACCTCATTTCAGTAAAACAGAATATGAACGACATATTGAAATTTTACACTGGTTAAAAGAACATCCGGAAGTTACACATTGGGTTGCTGTTGATGATCTTGATATGTCAAAACGAGATGGTTGGGGTCTTGAGAATTTTGTTCACTGTAAACGACCATACAATGAGGGTATTAAACAATCCGGTTTAAAAGAAAAAATTATTAAATTTTTGGAATGATAAACATAAATAAATTATTTAGTAGAAATCCAGGACTTCTTGATAAACCAGAAGTTAAAAAACTTATTACTTATATCCAGGATCTTGAAGGTGAAATTTTTGAAAAGAAGATTGAAGACAACTACGATAAAGAACATATGTTAAAATCAATGTTGTCTGATATACTCACAAGCTGTAAAGAATACGAAGAAAATAAGTTACTCCAAGACAGATATCCGGAATTATATGAAAAAGTTGATGCCGATTCTTTAGTTCGTAATTTAATGGATTATATTATAACTA
>Ga0007787_10000841_pt1 | contig 10006 bp, 10 predicted proteins | sample LauGreFa1BDMLBSN_2_FD_59500 | JGI IMG/M metagenome (GOLD analysis project Ga0007787, IMG submission 59500) | Freshwater lake microbial communities from Lake Michigan, USA - Fa13.BD.MLB.SN | ecosystem: Environmental > Aquatic > Freshwater > Lake | place: Lake Michigan, USA | collected 2013-09-23 | reverse complement strand
CCTTGTATACCTTGTTGTCCAGTGGGTCCTTGTTGTCCAGTCGGACCAGTTACACCTTGTGGACCGGTTACACCTTGTATACCTTGTAAACCAATCGGTCCTTGTTGTCCAGTCGGACCAGTTACACCTTGTGGGCCGGTTACACCTTGTGGACCTTGTGGGCCTTGTAAACCAGTCGGACCTTGAGGACCAGTAGGACCTTCTAGACCCGTTGGACCTTGTTCACCTTGACCTATCGGACCTTGTAGACCTTCTGGCCCCGTCGGACCAGTTTCACCTTGTATTCCTTCTGGACCCATAATACCTTCTACGCCTTGGGGTCCTTGGATTGGCCCAACATTAATCCAGTTGTTTATATCGAGTGAACCATCCCCATCAACTGAAATCAATGAATATAATACGGCGGGAGATTGGTCTGTCAAAATAATGGAATCTCCAATTTGGGTGGCTATGTTATGCATTAATTCAGATGTTAAGTCTTCTTCCATAGTGGCCGTTCCTATAATGCGGATCGTTCCCGGATTGATACCACCTATTTTTGTACTTGCGGGCAAAATAATGGTATTTATATTATCAGATGAAATAGGAACACCTCCAATATAAATGGTATTTGCATTAAAATAAGCACTCCTAAAAGCCATTCCCGTTTTTCCTAGATCAAACATATTGTCTGCGGAAGGGATAATATCTCCCGTCACCGTGATGGTTCCAACAATATTCATACTGCCATCAAAATGAGTGGTTCCTTGATAAGAACCCGTGAATCCACCCGACCCGGCAGCCCCAGCGGGGCCAGTTGGTCCAGTCGACCCATCCCCAACAATGTTTGTTTGTTGAGGCGGTGGCGGAGGTCTTGGACCTATTGTAGCCGTAGAACCAACCACGATCCCCGTTTGACTGTTCGGATTAAACACGTAATTGGAATAATCAATAATGTAAGACATATATAATTTGCAAACAAATAATTAAATGCATTCTAACATAATAAAAATAGTTTAGTTTATTTATTATGTGATATGAGATGATTTTATCTTTTTTTGTATGTTTTTCTCTTTCGGTTTGTTCTTCTTTTTGTACCTCTTCCACCTTTCTTGTCTTTCCATTTTGCATCTTCCAGGTCTTTCCATTTATAGCTTATTTGTTTATTCCTAGAAGTACGATTCTTTAATTGCGTTTCATTTTTTGGACCAGATTCACGTAATGCATCAGCAACCGACTGATATTTTTTACCTACAACAAATTGATTTGGATTATACGCATTACCACGCATTCTTTCACGATCTGGTGAAGGTGAACGTGATGGTGGACGTGATGGTGGACGTGTTTGTAGTCCTAAACTTTCAGTCACCGAAGGACCCATGTGTAAGTCCAAAAATGCACCTTGATCCACCTGTGGACGATTCACCGGTGGACGATACACCGGTTGATCCACTCGTGGATTTGCAAGAGTGAGACGAGCAGCATTATTTTGCCTTGCAGCATTCTCTTGCATTTCAAGAATCGCATTACACGCCGCTTGCGCCACTAGACTTGTTGCTTGTACTGTGCGTTCGCCTATAAATTTAGCTCCTTCATACAATGTATCCAAAGCCGGTGTTAGAAATAATACAGCACGTCCTGTGCCATTTCCTAATTTTTGTCCATAATACAACCCATTAGTAACTCCTATTTTTCCATAATGCCATGTAAATCCAGCCACTCGTGCTCCGGTTTTAAGAACGCCAGACACTGAATTAATCGCCTTTTTCATCTTATCCATTTTACTCGTACTCACAGTTGCTTTATTATTCGGATTTACTTCTGTTTTTTGTTTTACTTCTTCAACGACTTCTTCAACGATTTTGTTTGCTTTATCTACTTTATTCTTTGTGTTATTTATGTAATCATTTAAATCGTCTTGTATATCTTTGGGTAATTTTCTAATAGGATCACGTGCATCAGCATAACCACTTGAATTACTTGAATTACTTGAATTACCAGAATTTGCACTAAAATAATTATCACTGCCTGAACTATTTGAATTTAACATACCCAAATCTCTTCTTTCTCTATCAAGAAGGAAAAGTTGTTCTTCTACAGTATGACTTAAAAATGCATTCATATCAAAATCATCATAATGGAGTACATTCCTCATTAAATCAATGTCAGCCTCAGTTAAATGTGGTGGTAATTTTGTATTTTCAAAATTTTGTCTTGCAGCAGCTTTTGCTTTTGCATTCCTTAAACTATTTTCTGCATTAATAGCATTAATATCTTTTTTTTTATTAGACATTATTATATATACAATATATTAAAAATAATTAATTTAAAAAAATGTTTAGATAATCATATTATTTTACGATATTATATAAAAATAATTAAAATTGAATTAAAATAATTGGCTAAATGTAACATTAATTGAAAAATGAACATAACTAACAAAGTAATCAATGCAAATAAACGAGACCGTTATTTATATTCCGCTAAAATGATTTATTTAAATATATTAGAACCAAGACCAGACATATGGCTCATTGTAACGGATTATTTTCAAACATTCAAAATACAATCTCACATAGGAACTCGTTTAAACGAAGAACTCGCTTATTTTAGTATTCGCGGAAAATATCGTCGGGCTCCGTTCGAACTGAAAACAGCGGAACCGCCTTCCATGAATGTCGATTGCTCCGATTACCGCGGTCAACACGTGTCCAAGATGCTTATGTTAGTTGTATTCCATTTTGCCAAACTAGAATACAAACGATTCAATGAAGATTCTAAATTGTATATTGATACAGATGCGAGTGATCTAGTCGATGAAGATAAAGGGATCACTTATTGGACGGCAATTGGTATGACAGAAAATATGTGTTCTTTAGACCATGCATCATTTGGATATGAGAAACAGTGTAGATTAAAAGATTTGAAACCTTATTTATTTCGCCTACATTTTGGAACCATAGAACTGCCACATCAAAATGGAGAGAACACTGCCGACCATGAATCCATTTCCAGCGGATTTAAGAGTCTTTCCGAATGCGTAGTAAAAGATGACCGGACCTAACACATAAGACAAAAAGATATAGAATACCATAATCTGTGCAAACAAAGTGAAATCCATTATATGATAACAATATATAAATATTTTTGTTAAAATATATAAAATGTTTACATGGATTAAAGAGACTATAAATAATCGATTTAGTCGTCGTAAACCACCCGATAAAAGTAAAAATAATACATGCTATTATATTGGTGCGGGTCATAACCCAGTTGGGAATAAAATGAATTTGTATTTATTTCATGAAAAACCAATTTGGATGGATTTATGCATTCGACACGGAGACCGTTTAGATGGAAAACGAGTATCAGAAGGTGGGCAATTAATAAGTGTTCATTTAAATCGTGGCATAAAAGGGTCGCTTGAAACGGCGTTAAGAGATGGTTTAATAATAGAACTAACAAGTAAAACAAAAGAAGAGGCATTTGAGGAAGCAAAAGAATATCAGATTATATCAAGTGATAAAGATTCTGACCAACATTGTTATGTTGGAAAAATTGTTACCAAGTCAAGTCGAAATAAAACTCGAAAAAATAGAATATAATATAATAACATGGATAAGGAATTTGTTAGTTATATCATATATATCTATATACTAACAATCATTGGATTATGGGTCAAGCCCGGGTGGTGGTCCAGCATTGTACTGGCCATCTATGTATTTGTATTTACCGGACAAATATGCAGTAAAAAGAACTGTCCCTCTTTAAGTACACTTGTTCGATGGTTATTTGTTCTTGTGTATACGGCTTTGTGTGTCGCCATTTATCATTGGGCTTATTGGTTTTATTGGAATAAACCTTGTTGGAGAGGCATCTTTTTATTCGGACCCGCAGTGTATTATGCAGTAGTAAAAGGCTTTTTTCATGTGATGGGATGCGACCCTTATTCGAACTACAATTACGCGATCCTTAAAATAGGTGGTCTTCGTCGTGTTCTACTATAACTTCCGGTGGCGTCGGCCACTCGGAGTATGGTGTGGCTTTACTGGTTGGGCGGTCCAATGCGAGTAGCTGGTGGAGTGCCTTAATTCGCCGTTCTAACGGTCGCATATTGGCGGGCAATTTTCGGCTTAATTGTTTCCAACGCCACTCGAATTGCAGTGCGGCGTTCCATGTGGGGAATCCGGCTACGTGGCAAATGCGGGTCCATTGTTCGCCCTTTTGGACTTTAATGGAAGTGGCGACGGCTCCGCCTTTTATTTCTTTGTTATGTTGTCTTAATCTTTTTGTTAGGTCGACGGTGGCCCCAATGTAGGTTGATTTGTTAGTTGCTTCTAACAAATAAACAAAACTAGGCTTGTTGGTTTTGGGTTCTTCTTGTTCTTTGTCTAGTTGGTCCATATATGTTATTAATCTAATATATTTATAATATTTGTATATGATAATGGTTAAAAAATATTATAAAATCATTTGGATTTTTGTAGGTGCATTAATTATATTTTTATTATTGTGTTTAATTAATTCTATAAAAGAACCAAATACTAACAAACATAAAATATGGGCTACTACATTTGGAGGTGGAGGTCAAAGATATCATAATGCTGCAAATAGATTAAAAACTGAACTATCACAAATAAATATATTTGATAATATAATTGCATATACTGATGAATATCTAAAAAATGATTCAGATTTTTGGAATAAACATAACAATTTTATAAAAAATAATTCAAGAGGATATGGGTATTGGATTTGGAAACCATATATAATTATGAAAACATTGGATCAACTAAATGATGACGATATGTTAGTTTATCTAGATGCTGGATGTGAAATTGTTAATAATTCAGATTCATATGATAAAATGAATAAACTAATTAGTGATACATCTAACATTACATACACTTCTACTGGGCATGATGAAAAAACATATACTAAAATGGATTTACTTAAATACATGAAGGTGGATAAAAATATGGACATATTAAATTCTATTATGCACCAAGCTGGCGTTATTATAATTAAAAAAAATAAACATACAACTGAATTTATGAATGAATGGTACAATATTATGTGCAATTATCATTTAATAGACGATAGCCCGTCTATATTGAAAAATGATGAATCTTTTATTGAACATAGACATGACCAATCTATTTTTAGTTTATTGATAAAAACTAAATACATAGATTTTAATAAAACAAATAATGTTATGCATGATGTGTATCCAATTTTAATTTCAAGAAAACTGAATGAATGATAGTTGTAGAATATTTTTTAATTTTATAAACATACTATATGGCAATAAAATTAAAACATACATGGTTATTGGTTCTTGCATTTGTTAGTATGTGTTGGATTCTATATTTGTTATTATGGCCTAGAAGAATAGATGGATTTGAAATGAATACATCTTATCCAAAAACTATTTATTTAATATGGCGAAATATGTCTCCTATACCGGGTAATGATGCAAACCATGCTGGGTTTGGTGATAAAGTTCGGGGAGCTATTGCATTGTATCAATACTGTCGAACAAATAAAGTCAATCTAAAAATAAATATTCGTCAAGACACAAGTCATCATGTGTTAAAATTACAAAGTGATGAACCAAAATATGAGAAGAATGAATTACTTGATATTGGAGGGGATTTAACACACATAACTAACAAATTAAATGATTTATTGTCAGACAAGACGGTCATTTACTGTGGGTGTAGTGGGTATCCGGATGGATTGACAGAAGAAGATAAATCATTTGCCAAATATTTATTAGAACTAACACCAGAGTTTCAAAAAGAAATTGATGCCATTGTTAAAGGGCTTCCAAACGGCTACGGTATCAAACATTATCGATTCAAGGATGATATTTTTAATAAAGATGAATTAGATATGTCAAATGAAACATTTGCTCTTTGTTTTAATCACTTGAAAAAAACATATAAAGAAACCGACGTATTGATGACAAATTCGAGTTCTTTCAAAAAGTATGCAATGGAAAAAATAAAAATAAAAACAATTGAATGCAGTGGGTCCGCAGAGGAATGTAAGATTTCTCATATTGGTATGAATCCAGACTACAAGACTTCTAAATTTTCATATATAGAGTTTTTTTGTGTTTGTCGGGCATCATATATTTATACATACAGTGATTATGATTGGGTGTCTGGTTTTGTACAATGGCCAGCCAACATTTTTGATATTCCAATTTCTCAAGTCACTTTGCGATAGTTCTCCAATATTTGTTCTTTTGATTGAACATGAAATGGAATATGATCTGTGTGAATGGTAGAATTGTTTACCGTTTTATAAATAAACATGGGATATTTATATGCATATGAATTTGTTAGTTGATATATGTGTGAATCTGCTACATGGATTGTATCTTTGTTTAGATTATATATTCCATTATGGTATGTTTTCATTATTTTGGAAGAGCCTTTTTTATTTATTAGATATGAGATACCACTATAATAATTGGTTGCATCATCATACTCATCCGTTGTTGTATCCCAATTGTAAAATTTGTTAGTTTTATCTTTATAAATATAGCTCAGCAAGATAACATCCCAATCTTTGGGGGCATTCTCCATAATTTGTTTAACTGTCTTGTTCCAGTATTTTTTAAACTCAAGAGTCACATCATCTTCAAAAATAAGAGCAACTTTGTTTTCCGATTCATGAAAAGCTCGAATAGATTCCAAATGGCTCAACAAACATGCATATTCTATGTTAGTTTGTTTTTTGGGAGAAGGTATGTTTAACTTAGAAAATACTAGTTTGGGTTCTTTCTTTCCATCAAACGCAGAAATTCTTTGATTTGGAATTCCTTTAAATGCATTGTCTTTAAACATGGATTCCATTTTCAATCGTCTGTCATCTGAACGGTCTAAATTAATCCAATAAATAATGTCAATTCCATTCAGAAATTGTTTTTTTGTTTCTTTTTTTGTTGTTGCGTTTGTTGTTAATCCCTCTCGTTTTTTATATACAAATCCAAATATTAAAAATAGAAGTACAACACCTCCTAACAAATATAATAAGTTCTTGTGTTTTTGCTTCATGATTGTCTATTTTATACAAAGATAAATATAATTTATCCTTTTTCAATCGTTGTCTTCTTTGAAATGTGTTGAATAATTTCATTCTTTGTTATATCGTCATTTACACCTCCATATACTTTATAAATAATCTGTTGATGCTTGATTATTTCTGAATCTGTTCGATATTTTTGTTTGTGATTGTTCGAAAAAGCAATCATTAAAGGGGGCAACTGTTTTTCCATTTTTTGTATAAGAAGTCTCATCTTCTCCTTCTTTGCATCCTTCTCCCATTTATTTTCATCTTTGACGTACATCACTTCCCGTTTTGAATCTGTGCAATGAATTGGTCTTTTTGTCTCTCCTAACAAATTTATTTTGGATATAATAACGTCTGCCATACACTTGACAAATCCTACTTCCCCAATATTGTCTATATCCGATAGTTGGAGGACAATCGAATCTATAAAGTCTTTCAGATTCATGGCATCCTTACATGTTTCATTCAGAAAGAACTGCAGATTAAATGTCTTGTTGTTGTTGTTGCTGTTAGTGATGGTGTTGTTAGTAATACCATTTTTACATAACTCTATAATCTTGGCGTGCAATTCCGCATTCTGTTTAAGAAGGGTTTCCACAATAACATCTTTATCTGTTGGTGTCGATTGTGTTACTGTAGTTGTGCATTGTTTTTTATGTTTCCACAAACCAGCATTAGTAACATATTGTTGGCCACATGAATCACATTCGTATTTCAGTTTTTTTGCGTTTTTTGAATTATATGTAGTGTCAAAGTCGTCACCCCCTTTTATTTTGTTACATTGAGTATGGTCACCAGTAGGCGTTGCACTGTTATTTGCGTTTTCTGTTTCCAAGACATTTCCTAAATGTTTTATCGTCTTAAGATGTCGATTGTAGTCTGTTTTGTTGCACGTATTAAAGTCACACTTTTTACAGCAGTAATTTATGCGTTTTTTTGCATTTCCAGACATTTCCATGTATATTGGACATTTATTAATTTTAAGCTCTTTTTCCAAAAATGTCTAGAAATGAGTGAAAAAGTTGTCGTCACAAATGGAAAATCTTTTTTCAGAATTTAGACCATTATGGTCTAAAACGGGTTTTCGAAGAATCTTGAAATTTATTTTGCAGAAACTATTTTCGTATATACGATTTTGGACATTTTTAAAATGTCCAAAACTGGGGAATCCTATTTTTAGATTCTTGAAAAAATATAAAGCTGTGAATCTATTATTTGTTATTTGGCTTCGCCGAACGTTGGACTTTGTCCAATAGTTGTTAGTTTAATAATATTTATAAACAATGAATATTATTAATATCCATGACAATTACAGATAATATTAAAGTTTATTTCAAATAGTTTGGAATTTGACAAGTTGGACTTGTTAGTTGTTAGTTTAACAAACTAACAAATAATGAAAAGGATTAATGTATTATTTATCTTCTTTACTTTTACATCCTCTAGTATGGGCAGCAAGACTTGCCTTATTTTTCCAGCCACCAATATTGCAATGAACACATTTGAATTCTGCATCATTTTCAATATTTCCTAGTTTGATTAACAACTTTTTTATTTTTGGAAGTTGGAATTCTTCTAATCTATCTATTAGTTGTTTATTCATTTGTTTGGTCATATCAATGATTGATGATTTTTGGAGACCAAAAATGCGATAGTCTTCTGCTAATTCATCAATATCTTCTTTATTAATGGGGTATGGTTTTTCTGTTGTTTCAGATGCATTCGCAATAACTTCTAGTTTGGAAGATAAACTGTCTACAATATCAATTGCCGTTTTTAGTTTGGTTGTATCATAGTTTGCTTCTGAAAGGTATATATGGATAAGACCATTAATAATATCTATTTGGAAGTCTGTTTTAAATGTAATGCATGTTTTCTGTGAAATAAAGATACCATGTTTTTTTTGAATTTGAAGATCTCTTTCAAATTTGCGAACTTCCTCACTTGATACGTTTCTAGCATAATCTTTATTTTCAAAAAGAATAGTTGGCTTGTTAGGGTCTCTTCTGTTAACACGAAAGTCACAACTAGCGGTCTCCGTACTAACATTGATTATATCATCACCTTTCATTGTATGTTGCAACATATGATATAGTTCTGTCTCCGAAACAGCTCCCTTAATACTTGAATTATGTTTGTATTTATTCAAGAATTCATTGAGTTCACTTGTTAGTTTCTCTTGAAAATGTTGTTGGATAGAAGCACTATCTTTTATTTGTTGAATTCCAGTAGTTGTCCTTTCTTCACTTGATTGTATAAAACTAAAAATAGGTTGTTGAATGTTCGAAACCATGTTTGCAAAATGTTTATCAATATTAGAAATTAATTCGTGCGATTGATTGTCTCCTTTGGAATTAGTTTCAAGAAGTTTTTTTGTGTCATTTTCAATTGCAAGACATCCCGACTTAATACATCCTTCAAGTTGTGAACATATTTTTTCATTACCTTTTGGGACAACTTCGTTAATAAGCAGAGTTGTTTTTGTTAGTATATTATCTGCAGTCTTTTCAATAATTGCGTTTATTTTTTCATTGTTAGTTAGGCTATTATTTGTTAGGACCACTTTAACATCATCAATGTATTCTTTCTTTGTCTCATGTATCCTTTCATTAAAATCCGTTTTCATAAGAGCTACATTTTTTTCAATATTGGATACAACAGAAAGAATCCTTGCATTCATCGATGAGTTTACAGTGGTTGTTAGATTGCATGATAGATTTTGAATAAGATCTAATACCAAATGAATTACTGGGATGATATCTATGCTTGGATTCTCACGTTGATATGCAAGTATTCTCGCATCTGTTATGGTAATGCTGTTAGTTCCGACTTCCATTTATATATACTGTTATGTTGCTTTTTTAAGTATATTTTTTTGATTTAATTTTTTTTAATAAACTAAATAAATTAACTTTTTTGATTTAATTTATTTACAATTTTAAAT
>Ga0007787_10000834_pt1 | contig 10042 bp, 10 predicted proteins | sample LauGreFa1BDMLBSN_2_FD_59500 | JGI IMG/M metagenome (GOLD analysis project Ga0007787, IMG submission 59500) | Freshwater lake microbial communities from Lake Michigan, USA - Fa13.BD.MLB.SN | ecosystem: Environmental > Aquatic > Freshwater > Lake | place: Lake Michigan, USA | collected 2013-09-23 | reverse complement strand
TGGTTGGATTATGATAAAGATGGTAAAGGTAATCCTTGTAGTAAAAAATATAAATTTTTTGATTTTTCCTTAGATTTCCATGTGTTTACTTTAATTTGGGAAAAAAATAAAATCGAATGGTATGTGGATGGTAATTTAATACGATCTGTATATAAATATTATAATTCTAAGGGTAAAATTACCGATTGTATTTTGTATAGTGGACTAGAATATATTGTAAATAAAATTTACCCAGATCAACCTATGTCTATAATATTTAATACTGCTGTTCAAACAGGCAAAAATGCTCCTGATAATTCAACTCAGTTTCCTTGTATTATGGAAGTTGATTGGATTAGATATTATCAAAAAAAGGAAATGTAAACTGTTAACGCATAATGATATGCCAAACACCACGTACATCGCCAAATTGGTAACCAGTGGCTAAATCTTTTGGATATTCTTTTTGGATTTTTTGAAAAACTTCTTTACTTATTTCGGATTGTCCATGGCAACTTAAACAAGCTTGTTGTATAACTATGGGTTTAAAATAATGTGTGGTATTGTTTATTTGTACCAGTTGAGGTAACAAATCGCCTCCTTCCGCTTTAATTTTTTGGTATTTATTTAAAATCACAAATTCTAAACTATCTGGTGCGTTGTTAGGATTTCGGTATTTTAAAGATGTACGTTTGATATGCACATTTTCGGGTTTTTGATTTTGAACAATATCACCAATATAATTTTTACAGTAATTTATAGCCTCTACATGTCCGTGTTTTTCAATTGCACCCATCAATTCGTGCTTAACAGTATCCATAGCAATTAAGCTTATGCTATCACCATAACTCACATAAAATTCCAGTTTTGGATTACTATTTTGATCACTTTCGCAAGAAAATAATAAACTCAAAAATAAAAATGCAATACTTAACCTTTTTATCATTTATTTTCGTGTTTGTTAGCCAATTGTCCGCAAGCCGCATCAATATCTCTTCCTCTACTTCGGCGTATGCTAACGGTTACATTTTTACTTTCTAAATAATCTTTAAACATGTTTACAACATCATCAGGGCAACGTTCGAAACCTGTATCTTCCACAGAATTATACTCGATAATATTAATTTTACAAGGGAAGTTTTTACTAAAAATTGCCAAGTTACGCGCATCCTCTAAGCTATCGTTAAAATCTTTAAAAATGATATATTCTAAAGTAACATGCGTTCCTGTTTTTTCATGAAAATACTTTAAAGCTTCTATTAATGAAGCTAAAGAATTTTGCTCATTAATAGGCATAATTTCGCTACGTTTTTCATCCGTAGGTGCGTGTAAAGACAAAGCTAAATTAAATTTAACTTCATCATCGCCCAATTGTTTAATCATTTTAGCAATACCTGCAGTAGAAACCGTGATGCGGCGTGGCGACATCCCTAAACCATCGGGCGAAGTAATACGTTCGATAGATTTTAAAGTGTTGCTATAATTTAATAAAGGCTCGCCCATCCCCATATAAACTATATTGGTTAAAGGCTTTTTGTATAAAGTTTCGGCTTGATTTTTTATGTAAGCAACCTGATCAAAAATTTCATCAAATTGTATATTTCTTTCGCGTTTTAGTTTACCCGTTGCACAAAATTTACACGTTAAACTACAACCTACTTGAGTAGATATACAAGCAGTCATTCGTTTTGCTGTAGGAATTAAAACCCCTTCAACGGTAAAACCATCGTGTAAATTAAAAGCAGTTTTTATAGTTCTATCCGTACTTACTTGTTGTGTTTTAACTTTTATTGGTAGTAAATCAAAATGTGTGCTTAAGTTTTCTCTAAATGCTTTAGGTAAAGTATCCATTTGCTCAAAACTTAAAGCATTACGTTTCCACAACCATTCCCATAATTGCTTAGCCCTAAAAGCTTTTTCGCCCAATTGAATGGTTTGATCTTTAATTTCCTCTAAACTTAATAATCGGATGTTCTGTTTTTTATTCATGCATCAAAGATACAACTTGTGGTATTATAAATCCTAATATACCATAAAATTACCTGATAAATCAATTAATTTAAAGCGTTTTTGGGCATACATTTAACCCAAAATAGTATTTTATAAATGTTTAAGGCAAAAGTGCTGCTAAATTTTTTGGCGATATAAAAACTAATAGGTAATAAAATTGGGTTTAAAAATCGAAGGAATGATATGATTTTATATTGATATAAAAAATAACCTACTTTAGCCATTTTTACATGCTGTACAATAGCTTTTTGATAGCTAGAGTTTTGCATTAAATAAGCTAAATTTTGAACGGCTAGTTGTGTTTTTTGTAAAAAGGATTCGTTAGTTTCGATATCCAAATTTAAAATTTCGTTTGCTATATGAACTATTGGAATATTATTTTGCTTTAATTGAATGCCTAAAAGTGTATCTTCATGCCCATAATGTACTAAATTTTCGTTGAATGGGAATTGTTTCAAAATGGATTTTTCGATTAAAAAATTGTTCGTCATAAAAGAACTGTAAGGTTTTTTAGTTCTTTCAAAAGCACTTTTACTTTCAAAATTTACCCCGTATTTCCAATGTAATTTTTTAGATTGGTGAATAAAGTTAGGATATACTCTACCTCCACAAACTACTCCTTTAAAATTTGGCTGAATACTTTGTAGGTAATTATTTATAAAATTGGGATGATTTACGGCACCATCACAATCCAAAAACAATAAATATGTAAATTGAGTGTGTTGTAAAAATAAATTACGAATTCGCGCCCTTCCTACATTTTGCGGTAACTGAATGTATTTGATTTGCGGAATAACGGAGTGAATCGTTCGGAAATTTTCTTCTGAAGCATCGTCGATTAAAACAATTTCGGCATCTAATTGATTATCCGCAATTTGTTTTGTTAAAGATAAAATTAGCGCCGAACAATCGAAATTATAAATAGGAATACAAATAGAAATCATAGCGCTTAAAACTCCCTTAAAAAATCAGTAAAATTATCATCGTTTTCGATATTCCATTTTAATTTTAAACGATATTTTCGTTTTTCTACTGCGGCAACACTAATGTTTAATAAATCGGCAATTTCCTTGTTAGATTTACCCATTTTAACATAACTGCAAAAAAGTAAATAAGCCTCGGTAATTTTAGGGTCGATTTGTTTTAATTTGGTAAAAAAGTTATCGTTTTTTTGATCAAAATGCACCTGGAAATTTTGCCAATTACTTTCATCGTCTAAGTTCCCTTCCACAATTCGTTTTATGGCATTAATTTTTTGTCGGTTTTCAAAATCCATCTCCTTACTTACCACCTCTAAATTTTGCGCCACCCTACTTAAAATTTCCTTTTTTTGCGTGTAAGTTAAGGCAATGTATGCCAATTCATTTTCCTTATTTTGCAATTCAAGTTCTAATTTTTCGGCGTGGTGTAATTTTTCTTTAATTTCTAATTCTTGTTGTTTTTCGGCAATTAATTTTAAGCGTTGTTTTTTAAATAGGTTTTGAATGTAAACAATAAGGAAAATAAATAAAGCAATATAAATTATAAACGCCCAAGAAGTTCGGTACCAAGGAGGTAAAACAGTAAAACTTATTTTTTTGTTCCCCATCTCAAAGTTGCCTTTTTTAGCTTTAACCTCAAAAATATAATTGCCCTCGGGTAAATTGGTAAACTCCCTAAACGGATTTCCCATAACCTTTTGCCAAGCTAACCAAACTTTTCCGTTACGTAACAACTGGGTTTCGTAGGTAATTTGTTTGCTTTCGCCAAAAATGGCTATGCTAAAACCTATTCGAATATTATTTTGAGTATATTTTAAATTAAACGAGTGTTTGGGATCGTGTACAAACCATAACGAATCTTGATTATCGTTTAAAACAGTAATTTCTCTAATTAAACAATTTCCTTTAAAATTAAATGGATTTTGGTTGGGCTGATACAAGGCAAAACCATCTTCGGTACCAATGATATACAAACTATCGCTCAGCTGATTAAAATGCTCGGCACTACCTACCAAGGCACTTTCTAAAAACGATGCTTCGGAGTAGTAAAAACGCCAACCTTTTTTCGGGTCAAATTTTAATGGATGCGCCTGATCATTGTAAATGGAGTAAATTTGATTTTCCCCCATTTTTCTAATTCTATCGGTATAAGGTTGGATATAATTAAAAGATTTATCCTCAATCAATTCATCATTTTGGAGGGTATAAACCCCTTTATAAGTACTTACATAAATAGTGTTATTTAACTTAAAAATATCATTAAAATGTTGAGGTGATAATTTTAATTTTTCGGCATAATTTACCACACTTACAGCACTATCTTTATGGGTGTTTAATTCTACTCTGTACAAACCCTTATTACCTTGTACCACCCAAATTACTCCGCGCTTATCTATTTCCATCACCCTACTACTTTCATCAAATCCTTTAATTTTACAAGAAAATTTCCATTGATTTTTTTCGAAATTAAATTTAGATAAACCCACATAATTACCTACAAAAGCCTGATTTTTTACTACATCATTTTTCCAAATCCAGGAGCCATACCAAGATTTATCCGAAATTAAAACAGCATTTGTACCATTAATTTGGAAAACTTCGGAGTAATAACAAGCAATTAATTTGTTGTTGCTTACTGTTAAATCGTTTACCGCACCATTTAAGCCGTTAATTTTATAAAACTTATACGATTTATGAATGTTTTTTAGCCAGTTGGGTAAATAAAACAAGCCTTGTGTAGTACCTAAAAATAAAGTGTCGCCTTTTACTGCCGAGCATAAGCCCATACCTTCGAGTTGGTTATAATCCGAACTGTTGATATACTTAATATCCGAATTCCATTTAACTAAACCTATTCCGTTATTGTAAGCCAACCAAACATCTTTATTGTAATCTAAAAATAAATTATGAATAAAATTATCTCGTAATCCATTGCTTTTGTTGTAGTTAGATATAATTTCGCCTTTAAAATTTACTAAATATAATCCGTTGTTTTGTGTAGCTAATAATAATTTATTGCTAGGCAGTTTAATACACGAATGTACAATTGCATTTTGTAAATTGGTAATCCATTTTTGCTCTTTGGTATAAATCCCTTTTTTAGTAATCCATAAAGTATCTGTAGCAGTGGTAATAAAATTTAAAATCGCATCATTGGGGAATTTACGAGTAATTAATTGTGCTTTATGCGGATGGATTAAGTACATTCCATTGCCATAAGTAAATGCAAAAAGCTGATTATTAATGCTTTTTAAATTATATACTAAAGCATCATTTTTGGGTAATGGAATAGCTTTAATTTCTTGATTATCATATACATATAAACCTTTATAAGCTTGGAAATAAAGTTGGTTATTGTGCGCAATAATATTACTTATTTCGCCAATTTCTTTATCTTTCATTTTATCTTTTAATGAGAAATAAGAAACATTTCCTTGATCATCTTTTACCAAGTATCCTAATTCCGATGATGAGCCCACAAAAATTTTCCCTTCTTTATTTTGAGCTAAACACAATGCACTTTTACCATCACTTAAGCCAACTTTTCGCCAATTTACACCATCAAAAATTAAAACACCATAAGCATTAGCAACATAAATTAAGCCTTGTTTATCTTGAATAAAATCGTAGTTGATACTGTGCGATTTGTAATCTTTTGAGGAGAAATTTATAATTTGAGGAGTAGCGTTTAACAACGCACTACAAAAAGCAAAAACTAAAAAGAAGAATATTTTCAAGGAAATGAATTTTTAAGTAGTTAATTGGTGCTTATAAAAATACAATCAAAATACTTAGCAAACAAATAATAGTTAAAATTAGCTTTTAATTGGATATACTAATTTGTGTAATACAAATTAATTACATAACCTAAATAAATTTGTTGCGTATAGCACACCTGTTTTTGGTACAATACTTGTTTTTTTTGTTCAATAAATTTTTAAAAAAGTATTATGAAAAAGAGATTACTTTTAGGATTAAGTGCATTGTTTTCATTTACTACCATTCGGTTAAGCGCTCAAACGATTCAGTCTGCAAATGTTTATCCATCTAATTTAGAGGAGAATATGTACTACGAAAAATATAATCCTAGTACGGCAACAGTTGAAAATTTAAAATTTTTAGTTTTATCCGACGGCGATAATTCTAAACATGTAACTCCAGCGTTTGATGTAAGTATTTACTTAATTCCTCAAGGTAGCACCAGTGCCGAAGATGTAATTGTGGTACATACCTATAATTTAAAAGGAATTTACCATATGGGTAGCCACGAATTCGAGAATCAAAATATTAGTTTTGTCGGAAAAGATATTCAGCCAGGCACTTATCGTTTAGGAATTTGGGTTAACTCATCTAAATCATTTGAAGAAAACGAATCGGATAATGCTATTTTATTTCAAAATCCAATTCAAATACGCAACAATCCAGCAAATTTATCTGCGCCACTTAAAAAAGATATGCCGGGAACTCCAGGTAAGCCAAAAAATAAACCAAAAGATGAAGAAGATGATGATCATTCATCTGATGATTCAGGATGGTAAACTAAAAAAGCCGGTTGTAATTCAATCGGCTTTTTTATTATTAATGAGACAATAGGGAATAAAGAGACTTTAGATAATAAAATAGCAAATGGTTAAAATGAAACTATCTTTTTAAAAGTTTAAAACCAATATTGCGGCCAGCACCTTGAAACATAGCTAAATTTATCCAAAACCAAGCAAATTGTTCCATTAGTTCAAATTTATCGTTACCACCAATGGAGTAACAATTTTCAAATCCCGCATCTAAGGCCAATTGTTGTGCAATATGTTTACCCTTTTCGCTATCTCCCGCCACAAATAAATCTAACGTAACCCCATTATAATCTGGGTTTTGCATATTATTAGCACCTGTGGTATTAAAACATTTTACCACATCTTTGGTTTTTGTATGCGCTAAAATTGCCAACGAAGTAGTTTTAAAACCTTCGGGACCTCTACCCATAACAATATTCATAGCATCAATAATTATTTTGCCAGTGGTATTCCCTAAACTTTTGGTTACTTCAACCGCTGCAGGCGCTGGAGTAGAAATTAAAATCACATCGGATAAACTAACTGCCTCATCAACAGCATAAGCTTTTGTGTTGGAATTTTTAAGTAATTCCATACCTTTAAAGTTTTGCGTATCCCTTACGCCTAAATTAATTACATGTCCTTTTTGAGCCCAATGAGTAGCTAATGCTCCTCCAACGTTTCCTGTACCAATAATTGCTATTTTCATATTTTGATTTAAAAAAACAATATTTAAAGTTAGTAAATTGTACTAACTTTGAGTATATACTAACTTAAATAACTAATACACACTTTTAGGAAAGTATCAATAAAATTAATATTTGTAAGATATGCCCGAATTTTTATACGAAAATAAATTGTACTACAATCCTGTAGAATTTGCCATGGATAGGATTGGTGGAACTTGGAAAATGCCTATATTATGGCGTTTAAAAGATAGAGTAATGCGTTATGGAGAATTAAAAAAAAATATACCTCATATTACACATAAAATGTTAACCACACAATTGCGCGAGCTAGAAAAAGAAGGATTTATCACCCGAGAAGTTTTTGCAGTAGTTCCTCCAAAAGTAGAATATTCCATAACTCCAAGAGGAATGAGAGCCACCGAAATTATTGATGTTATAAGAAATTACGGATTAGAATTGATTGATGATTTTGGAATAGAACATAAATCCAATTAAAACTTATTTAATTTCTACTATCTAAACCCCAAGATAATTTGTTGCGAATGGTGCTAAAAAACGAATGTCCTGGTTGTCGTACCAAATTAAAATAAAAATCGGCTCTTTCAATTGTTAAAATTTCATCCGAAGTTATCGCTTGTGAGCGCGAATCTAAGGCAACTAAAAAACCATCGTCTCTACCTTCTAATCGCAAAGTAATTTTTTTATTATCAGGGATTATTAAAGGGCGAACATTTAAATTATGCGGAGCAATAGGAGTAATTATAAAAACATCACTTCCAGGCATAATAATTGGTCCCGAACAACTTAAGTTATAACCTGTAGAGCCTGTTGGTGTAGAAATTATTAAACCATCTGCCCAATAGGAGTTTAAATAATCGCCATCTACATAAGTATGAATTATTATCATCGATGACGAATCCTTTTTGTGAACAGTTATTTCGTTTAAAGCATAGTTTACTTCACCAAATAAATTAGAAGGTGAATCTAACTTAATCACACTTCTTCTATCGGTGATGTAATTTCCATTTATAATTTCTATTAATGGTTGCTCAATTTCCTCGGTAGATATACTGCTTAAAAAGCCTAACCTACCAGTGTTTATGCCTAAAACTGGTATTTTTTTATCTTTAATTAATGCCAATGAATCTAAAATTGAACCATCACCACCCAAACAAATCATCATATCAAAATGTTCAATTTCTTTTGCGCTTTCAAATTGTCCAAACTTATCTAAGCCCTCAATATTGCCTAACAATTGATTGTAAAATGGAGCGTAAATAGATACCCTTTGAATTTCAGCATGTTCATGAAAAAATTGAAATAGATTTTGAAAAACCTGATTTTTTTCGCGATTAAAAACTATTCCAAATACAGCTAAATTCATATATCTTATAATTTGGCTATGAAGATACTTAAAGCTTTTAAAATTACCAAGAAGTAAATAATTAAGTTAAAATTGATTGTTGAGAATAATTGTTAATTTATTTAGAATTTATATTTCCTATAACCTTTACTAAATATCAGCGTTAAGCTAAGTAAATACCTTAACGCCATGAAAACCAATAACTTTTTAGGTTATAGAAATGGCAAAGCCTTTTCTACCTTTTTTTGTACACTAATTATTTTTTTAATTAACTTCTCACTAACCGCACAAGATTTAATTATAAATACAGCAGATATTTTAGCAAATGTTACCAATGGAAGTACTAGTGCTGTAATAACTAAATCTTGAACCGATTTAACTATAACCAAAACTGGTGCTAGCACTTCACCTTTACACGCAACTTATCCAACAGGTGCACCACTAAATACTATACCGGAAAGTGCAACGAACAATATTGAAGGCTTAAATTTAGGACGAACTTGGGGCGCTTTTGGTACTGGTTGGGCGGGTAGTTACGGGCAAATACGCAGCGAAACGTATACTTTTGTTTTTTCTAAAAAGCTTTTAAAATATCAGGTTATTGTAGGCGCTTTAAATGAAAATGCAGATGGAGTTGAAAATTTAAGGGTGGTGGATATTAAAAATGCTGGTGTATCTGTTTTAAGCTATGTTAGTTTTAATATCAAAGTAGATTATGATGATCCAACTTCGGATAGTTTAATTTTTAATACTGCTACACGCACAATTCAGGGTCAAGCGCATCCAAAAGCTACGGGTTGGAACGAATCTTCGTTTTTCACCATTGAATCCACAGAGCCTTTTGATGAAATTTTTTGGGAACGTTTTGATGAGGTAAATAGCCGTCCAGATAAAAATTTGGGAGGCGAAAATTATTCCAATGGTGTTTCCTTAACATCAATGGGCTTATTTTATGCTCCTACAATATTACCTGTTGATTTATTGTATTTTACTGCCGAAAATGATAAAAATTTAGGTGTAGTTTTATCTTGGAAAACAGCAAGCGAAATTAATAATGAAGGATTTTATGTTCTTTGGAAAACTAATGATAACGATTGGTCAACTTTAGATTTTATTGATGGCTTTGGAAACTCAACTCAACCCAATTCCTATCAATTTATTCATTCTAATCCCTACAAAGGTGAAAATTATTATAAATTGGCTCAAAAAGATTTTGATGGATTTAAAACTTGCTCGGAGATTGTAAGTGTTTCGAGGGAAAGTGAATTAGAAATAAATGTATTTCCAAATCCAGCAAATAATCATGTTCAAATAGTTAGCAAAGATTTACCTATTGAACGCATTGAAATTTATACCAGCGAGGGAAATTTATCCGAAACCTTTACCATAAACAACAAGGATATTACTTTAAACCTGAGTTCGATTGTTAACAATCTGACTGTTAATAATTTACGGAAATAAAGTGATGTT
>Ga0007787_10000829_pt1 | contig 10072 bp, 9 predicted proteins | sample LauGreFa1BDMLBSN_2_FD_59500 | JGI IMG/M metagenome (GOLD analysis project Ga0007787, IMG submission 59500) | Freshwater lake microbial communities from Lake Michigan, USA - Fa13.BD.MLB.SN | ecosystem: Environmental > Aquatic > Freshwater > Lake | place: Lake Michigan, USA | collected 2013-09-23 | reverse complement strand
CGGGTCGTCGATGGAGCGGCGGTAGAGCTTTTTGTAGCCGTCCATGCCTTTGACGCGGGCCTTGGAGACGAAGTCGGCGGACGGCGGGAAGACTTGTTCCGAGGCGCTGAAGCCTTCGGAGGCGGCCTTTTGGACGTCGGCGATTTCCTCGTTCACCTCGGCCTGGGCCTTGCGGCCTTTGCGCAGGATGAGGTAAACGGCGAAGGCCACCAAGAGGGCGAGGATGAGCACCAGCGGGTAGCTCTCGGTGAAGTTAGGGTCGAAGCCGGCAGCGAGTAAGGCCATGGTCGGAGAAGGGGGGTGGTCCATTTGAGTTAGGCCGTTTCAAAAGGACAACCAAAACGCACCCGTTCGGGTGGAAAAGCCCGCTTTCGCCCGAAATATTGCAAATCCGCTCAGGCGAGTTCGGTCAGCAGGTCATGGAAACTGTCCACGACCCGAACGCCTAGGCCTTGCAGGCGATCGCGGTGCTGGTGGCCGTGCGCGACGAGCACGCAATCCACGCCCATGGCGTGGGCCGCTTCGGCATCATGGGCCGTGTCGCCGACGTACACGACGTGCTCCGGGTCGAGCCCGAGGTCATGCAGGTGGACGCGGGCGCGCGCTTCTTTGCTGCCCGCATGGATGTCGCTGCCGCCGCAGGTCTTGATGAAGTGGTGCGCAAGGGCGTATTCGCGCAGGGTCGTGAGCAACAAACCGAGTTCGTAGGCCGAGAGCACCGAATGCGTCAGGCCCGCGGCGGAAAGTCCGGCGAGGAGCTCGCGGGCTTGCGGGTGCAGTTGGCATTCGGCCTTCCGCGCTTCGTAGGCGGCCATGAAGCGCACGGACATCGCCCGGAACGAGGCTTCGTCGGGCGTGAAGCCGATGGCTTGGTAGACTTTGATGACCGGGAATTGGAAGATCTGCCGGTAGCGGACGGGGTCGACCAGGGGATGCCCGTCTTCCTGCAGCAGCAGGTTCAGGGATTCGCAGCAGAGCCACGTGTCGTCGAGGAGCGTGCCGTTCCAGTCCCAGACGACATGCCGATAGTCGGTGAGTCGCTTACGCATGGGCGGGGACGAGCCCGAAGGCTTCGATGGAGACTCCCGGGCTGGCGTGGGCCAGGTCGGGCGGGCGTTGCGTGGTCGGGAAATCATCCCAAGCCACCGGGGCTTCGCTCCATGCCAAGACTTCGGCCTTTTGCAACGTGTAGGGCGTATGGTGGACTTGGCCCCGCAGGAGGCGCCCGTTCTTTTCCGTGAAGAAGTTGTAGCGCTCGGCGAGGAAGAAATCGAGCGTCCCGGGTTCGGCGACGGCGGGCGGGCCAGCCGGCTGCCAAGCATAGTGGGCGTTGGCGGTGGTGCCGGCACGTCGGCAGTCGAGGGTGAAGCCTTGGCCGTCGGCCTGGTGACGCATCCGCGCGTGCTGGTAGTTGAGCGCGAACTGGGCGCGCGCGATCTTCACCGCGGGCCAGCGGTCGCAATCGAGGGAGAAGAAGAATACCCCGGGCTCGCCGTCCGCAGCGCGCACGTAGACGCGCACGTTGAGCTCGTTGAAAAAGGAGAGCCACGGCAGCGGGGGCAAGCCGGCCGGGCGGACCGCGTTCATCTTGAACCCCACCACGCCGAGGTAGGTCGCGCCCTCGAAGCAGTCGACCGTCAGCCCGCGCGGGAGCCGCCGTTGGACTTCCGCCGGGTCGACGCGCCAGTGGAAGAAAAAGAGGTCATCCCAGCGTTGGTGCATCACCGCCCGACGGCCCGGGTGCTGCCGGGCGGCGAGGAGTCGTTGGGTGGCCTGATCCACGCCGCACTGTCGCCCGCTTTGGCGGGGCGGTCAAGCGAGCCGCTTATTTCGCCGCTTGGAACGCCGGCTGGGATAGGTCCACTTGATACAGCACTTGATTGTAATCCCAGCGCGGGGTCGGCTGCTGGTTGTTCGTGAAGGTCGTCACATAGGTGCCTTCAAAGTGAATCACCGGAGAGTCGGCGCGGAAGGCCTCGGGGTGCAGGACCGGATTGTAGAATGTGTAGTTGTCGTGCGTCGCCACCTTGCGCGCGCCCGTCCAAGGCCCGGTCGGGCTCGGGGCCGTCGCCAGCCAGATTTCGCCGAGGAAGGACGTGTCCCCGCCTTTTTGCGTGAACAGCAGGAGCCAGCGCCGGCTCCAGGGGTGCCAGGCGAGGTCGCCGCCGTGGGCTTCGACTTTTTTGCCCTCGGGCGTGAGGATCGCGCGGTCGGGCGTCAGGTTCTCCCAGGTCCGCGGGTCTTGCCACGCCTCGTAGGTGGCGGGGCAGCGCAGCGTCGGGAAAGGGTTGCAGAAAAGCAGCCAAGCCTTGCCCGTGGCGTCGGTCCACGGGAGCGCGTGGCCATCGGGCACCGGAGGCGCCTGCGGTTGTTCGGCGGATTTCGTCCAGACCGTCCGGAGCGGCTTGAATTGGAGCGCGGTGGCATCCCATTCGACGAGGTCCCAACGGTAGGCCTCCATGTTGCCGCGGACCTTGACCGCGGAGGCGACGAGGTGTTCATGGCCTTGGGCGTCTTTGAGCGTCGCGGCACCCCAGACCCAGGTCGGTCCGTCGCCGGGCACGTCCGCCACGCCGCGGGCCCGGCCTTGTGGATTCAGGAAGTAATCGAAACGCACTTTGAGCGGTGGGCGCGCGGGTGGGGTGAAGTCGGTGGTCGTCGCCGCGGACTCGTTGAAGATCCCCAGCGGGTAATGCGCGAGGTTGGTGTCGCCCCAGAACCAGAACTGTTTCCCGTTGAAGCGCGCGTTGACGATGCTGTCGCAGCCCTGCACGGGTCCATCGCGCCAGTCGAGATGCTCGCCGAGCTTATGGCTTTCCGCGAAGAGCCCGCTCCCCGTGAGCCGTCCGAGCCGCTGGGCCAAGATGCGGCGTTCCACCGTGACCGTGAGTTTCTTTCCGGGCTCCGGCCGCAAGCGGACGCCTTTGTAGCCGAAGCCATCCGCCTGCACCCCGTAGCCGTGCCCGCTCACCGTGAACCAAGTCTCCTGGCCCATCAACTCGGGCAGGTCGAAGGCGATCAACCCCGCGTTGTCCGAAACGAAGCGAACGCCATGCACCGTGCGGAGTTCGATCCCGGGCACCGGCCAGCCGGAGCCTTTCTCGACGACCTCGAGGCGGCAGGGCGCGGCGGTCGCCGGCCACAGGCTGAGCAGCCAGCAGGCGAGTAGGGCGAGGGTGGTGCGCATGGGTCGACTCTCCGCTGGAACGCCGGGGCCTTCAAGCGCTCCTTGGTGATCAGGGACCGAGGTTCGAGAAGCTGTACCGTCCGCCCGAAAGCTTGCCCTCGAATGTGTATCCGCCTGCCTGGACCCTGAGGATTCCCTGCTTCCAGCCCAAGGATACGGGCGAGCCGGACCCCGCCCAAAGGTCGGCGTGCGTTTGCCAGTCATGGATCTGACCATCGCGGAAGACCACCAGGCTTGCGTCGGTCGTCAGCTTCACGCCGACGCGGGTGCCGTCGGTGGCCTGGAAATGGGCTTCGCCTTGCGCTAGTCGGGAGAGGTCGAGGCGCGGTTTCGCCAGCACGGCTTTCCGGAAAGCCGCGAAGTCCCCGTAGGTCTCCGGCTCGCCCACTTCCATGGCGAAGCCGCCGGGGCCGTCGCCGGCTTCCGCCCGCCAGACCTGATCCTCCGGGAAGGGTTTCTTGCCGCCGCAGACCTTGGCCGTCGCTGCCGCGTCGTGGCCACGCGGCCGGGCATCGATCCAGTGCAGCGCCAGCCAGGTCTGCGGCAGCTGGATGAACGTCACGCCGGGAGCGTCCGTAATCGGGGCGTTCTTCGGCAGGAAGAAGTAGAAGCTGGTGCGCGGGCGGGCATTGAGCCAGACGACCGCGCCGTTCCGCTGGGCGAGCCGGTCGCCGCCATTGGTCGCGCTGGCGTGGCTGTGGTTGAATTCCAGCGAAGTGAAGGGGATCAAGGTATCGACGCCGCGTCGCGGGTTCTCCGCCAGCAGCCGGAACCCGTTGAGGTTCATCCCTGGCGGGTCGAGGTGTCCCTGCGGCAGCGTCCCGACCTGCGTGTGGTGCCCGAACCAGGTGGTCTCGTGGTAGGTGGGGACGGTTTCGCCGCCGGGCTTGGTCCAGCCATCGTAGCTCGGCTTGCTGGCCAGCACCTCGACCGGCCGAGGGAATTCCTTGCGGGCCAGGGCGACCACCGCGGCGGGCGGGCGGTAGGCGCTCGTCGCCAGGTGCACGAAGTCACGGTAGGGCTTCGCGGCCGGCTGTGGCCAGTCGCCGAAGTAGTGCCAGAATTCACCGCTGGCGCCATCGTGCGGCCCGATGTTGCCGTAGTCGCGGAGGTTCGGACCAGCCCAGGCCCCGCGATAATACTTCACGGCCGCCGCCGTGCAGGTCCAGTCGAGATGCGCCTTCGCCAGCAGCTTCACCTCGGGGTCTTGGGCGAAGTCGTAGAGCTGCAGGTAGGCGGTGAGCCCGTGGCTGAGGTAGTTGGCGCTGTCCCATTCCCCCATGCCCGTCTGGTAAAGCGCCGTGACGTAGGCGCGCAGCCGTTCCTTGTACAGTTCCGCCGTCATCCGGTTGCCGGTCTCCTCGGCCATCAGGTAGACGGCGACTTCGCGCATCGCCCGGAGGTTATCCGTTGAGCGCACGTCCACCCAGGAGTTGTGGTATTCCGGCGTCCACCCCTCGCCCGGCTTGGACCGTTGGGCCGGCGGCTTCCAAAACGGGTTGGGGCGGCGCAGCGGGTCGATCTCGGTCCAGAGCTTCGCCGAGTCAAACATGCGCTGGCGGTACGCTGGCTCCAGGTATTGCCCGAAGAAGAAGTATTTCCGGACCTGGCCGCGGATGGTGAAGGAAGGGTACCAGTCCACCCCCATGGTCAACTGCTTGCTCCACGCGGCGTCGTCGTCCTGCTGCAGGTACCGGAGGGCCTCCTTGCGCTGGCCTTTCAGGAAGCCGATGAAGGCCTGGGGGTAGCTGGCCTTCTCGTTCTCGAAGTAAGTGCCGCCGTATTTGCCGGGTTGGATGTCGCTGGCCTGGAGGCTGGCGTTGACGCGATCGGCGAAGCCTTTTTCCCAGGCCGCTGGCCAGACGTTGCGGAACGGCGGAGCCACCGGCAGGGCATGGATCCGGATGCGTCCTTGCGCATCGGTGGTCACCCGCTCGTCGGTGGCCGGAGGGGACGGGGTGGCCGCCCGGCAGAGCGGGACGGCGGCGGATAGCCAGGCGCAGGTCAACAGCAGGGCGGTGGGGTTCATGCCGCCGTTGAAGTTGGCCATGCCGCCCTCCCGGGCAAGGGTTTTGCCGCTCCGGTCTCCGCGGGCTTTTCGCTTGGAGCGGTCCGTGAACAGGCTTAACCCTTTGCCCATGCTCTCCGATGCGCGCCAAGCCGAGTTGCTGAAGTTTGCCGAAGCCTTGGCGGACGTCGCCCGCTCGGTGCTCATCCCGGCGCACGCCGACCCGGAGACGCGTCTCGAAATCAAGCCCGACGGCTCGCCCGTGACTTGGGCGGACAAGGAGGCCGAGCGCCTGATGCGCCAGCTCATCACGAAGGCGTACCCGACGCACGGTATCTTGGGCGAAGAGTTCGGCCCGCAGAACGTCGACGCCGAGTTCTGTTGGGTGCTCGATCCCATCGACGGCACGAAGTCCTTCCTCTCCCGCGTCCCGCTTTACGTCACGCTCATCGGCCTGCGTTACGAAGGTCAGCCGCTGTTGGGTCTCATCGATCAGCCCATCCTCGACGAGCGCATCGTGGGCGACGGCCGGACCGCCCGGCTGAACGGCAAGACCGTCCGCGCCGCGGAAGTCGCGCTGAAGGACGCCGTCGTCGTCTCGACCGACTTCGATAACGTGCGCCGCCTCCATAAGCGGGCCCGCTGGAACCGCCTCGCGGACTCCGTCGCGCACACGCGGACTTGGGGGGACGGTTATGGGCATCTCCTCGTCGCGAGCGGTCGCGCCCACGTGGTCGCCGACCCGGTCATGAACCCATGGGACCTCGTCCCCGTGATCCCGGTCCTCAAGGGCGCGGGGGCCATCGTCACGGACTGGCAAGGCGGCGACGCGGTCGCCAGCGGCAACATCATCGCCGCGGCGCCGAAGCTGCACGCCCAGGTGTTGGCGACCCTCAACGACTAACGCTTCTTGGCGAGGCGGATCTGCAGCGAGCGCCCGTGCGCATCGAGGCTTTCCATGCCCGCGAAGGCGGCGACCACGCCGGCGGCCTTCGCCAAGGAGCGTTGGTCGTAGCGCACGAAACTCGTCCGGCGGAGGAAGTCGGCGACGCGGAGGCCGCTGAAGAATCGTCCCGTGCCACCGGTCGGCAACGTATGGCTCGGGCCCGCCGTGAAGTCGCCGAGGACCGTCGGCGTCTCATGGCCGAGGAGGAGGGCGCCCGCGGTCGTGATGGCGGCGGAGAGCTTGGCTTCCTCGCGCTTCGCGACCATGAGTTCGAGGTGTTCGGGGGCGACGAGGTTGGCGACGCGCGCGGCTTCGGAAATCTTGCGGACGAGGATCACGCAGGTCATCTTCTCCAGCGCCTTCGTGATCTTCGCGCCATGCGATAAGGTGAGCGCTTGGGCGTGGGCTGACGCGAGGCAACGGTCGGCGAAGGCCGCTTGGTCGCAGACGAGGTAGAGCTTTTCCTTGCCGCTGCCGTGTTCGGCCTGCGCGCAGAGGTCGGCGCCGACGAAGACCGGGTTGGCCGTACGGTCGGCGATGATCATCACTTCGCTCGGGCCGGGCAGGAGGTCGACGCCGACGAGGCCGAAGAGTTGGCGCTTGGCTTCGGTGACGTAGGCATTGCCGGGGCCGAAGACCTTGTCGACGGCAGGGATGGATTTCGTCCCGAGCGCGAGGGCGGCGATGGCTTGGACGCCACCGACGGCGTAGACTTCCTTGATGCCGCAGAGGTAAAGCGCCGCCAGGATGTCGGGGTTGATCTGCCCATCGGGGCCGGGCGGCGTGCAGGCGCAGAGCTCGGGCACGCCCGCGACCTTCGCCGGGAGCGCGGTCATCAGGACCGTCGAAACGAGCGGGACTTGGCCGCCGGGAATGTAGAGGCCGCAGCGACGGATGGCATGGTGGCGTTCGCCGACCGTGGCGCCATGCGGGTTCTTCGCGGACCAGCCCTTGGGCAAGGTGCGGCGGTGGAAGTCGGTCACGCAGCGCGCGGCTTCGTTGAAGGCCTTGCGCTTGGCAGGGGCGAGCTCTCGGGCGGCCTGCTGCAGGCGGGCTTCGGGGATGCGCAGCTGCTTCGCGGTGAGCTGGGCGCGGTCGAACTTCTTGGTGTAGGCGAGCACGGCGGCATCGCCGCGGTCACGGACGTCGGCGATGATGCCCGCGACGGTGGCGCGGACGTCGGTCGAGGCTTCGCCATTGCCGACGAAGGCACGGAGGCGGGCGAGAAAGTCGGGGGCGTGGGCCGGGAGGACGGGCATGGGCTTAGCGGGTCGGGAAGATGAAGTGGCCCGGCGTCAGCGTGGGATTCACGGTGACCTTTTCGTAGGTCGCCTCGGCGACTTTCTTGCCGTCGATCAGGATGGTTTCCTTCTGCGTGAACAGGATGCCGTCGACGACCGTCGTGGCGGTGACCAACTGGCGTTGCGTCTTGCCGTCGGGCATGGGCTGGTCGGTGGCCGTCAGCCGGAAGGTTGCGGCGTCGAAGTGTCGGATGATGCGGAAGCCGCTCTTGTAGGCGTATTCCACGGCCACCTGCGGGTGGCCGTTGATCTCGCTGGCGGGGGCGGATTTCACGACGCCTTGGCGCTCGGTCGGCGCGGTGAAGAAGGTCAGGTCGCTCGAAGCCATGTCGCGCAGCACGCTGACGAACTCGGAACGCAGCACGCCGATCTGGGTCGTCTGCGTGGACTTGCGCCAACCTTCGTTGCCGTTGGTCGCGAGGATCTCCTCGACGGAGCGGTTGGCGTTGAGGCTGAGTTGGTAGCGTTGGTCGGGGGCGTTGACCTCGAGCAGCGTGAAGCCCGCGGGCTTTCCTTCGGCGTCGACGGACGTCAGTTCAAATCGGAGGCTGCGGACCTTCGTCAGGGCGGCGGGGTCAGCGGCCAGGGCGGCGCGCGCCTTGGCGATGACCTCGGTGGGGGTGAGTTCGGCGGCGGCGGCGCAGGTTGCGCAGGCCAGCCAAACGAGCATGGTCCGGAAAGATGCCATAAGGCTTCTGGGTATGGCTTTGGCGGCGGGGCTTGGCAAGCCTCCGCCCCTTCAACCGGGCTGGCATTGACCCTGCCGGACGAGCCGCCTAGGTTTACCCCATGCGAATTCTTGCGCTGCTGCTCTTGACCCTGACCTTCACGGCCTGCCAGAACGCCCAACCCGAGGATGAATGGCGCAACCACACCGCGACCAAGCTGCACCTCATCAAGGTCGGCGATACCCGCGCGCAGGTGATCGAACTCCTCGGTGTCCCGAGCGATGCGGCGGCCGATGGGACGACCGAGACCCTTTACTACCGGATGCTGCCGACGACGGCGGAGTTGGAATACGCCGCCGCGAACAAGGGATTGGGGGGCTGGAAGAATGCGGCCGAAAAGCGCGCCGTCCCGCCGATCTCGCATGAAGTTCGTCTGCTCAACGGCATCGTCGCCGGTTATGGCCCGGCGTTGACCCCACCGCGCTAAGCTTTAGCCGCGCGCCGCGACCAGGAGGCCGGCGACATCGCAACGGCCTTCGTAGAGGGCCTTGCCGACGATGGCCCCGACGAGGTTCGGGTAGGCTTTGGACAACTGGCCGAGCCGCCGCACGTCTTCGGCTCCCGCCACGCCACCGGAAGCGATGACGCCGCACGGGCAGGCCTTGAGCACCGCTTCGAGGGAGTTCCAATTCGGGCCGGTCAGCATGCCGTCGGTCGCGATGTCGGTGTAGATCACCGTCGAGACGCCGAGCTCGCCGGCTGCCTTGGCGAAATCGGTGGCCTGCAGGGCGGTCACGGCCGTCCAGCCTTTGACGGCGACGAGGCCGTCCTTGGCGTCGATCCCGACGGCGAGGCGCGGGCCGTGGGCCTGGGCCATCTCGCGGAGGAAGGCGGGGTCGGTCGCGGCGCGGGTGCCGATGACGACGCGGCTGGCGCCGGCCGCGTAAGTGGCTTCCGCGAGGGCGCGGTCGCGCATGCCGCCCCCGAACTGGATCTTGGGTCCGAGCTGGGCGATGCGGGCGAGCGTCGCCAGGTTGAGCGGGGCGCCGCCGAAGGCGCCGTCGAGGTCGACGACGTGGATCCATTCCGCCCCGGCTTGGGCGAACTGCACGGCCGGTTCGACCGGGTCTTCGTAATAGTTCGTGCGCGCGTCGTCGCGGCCTTGGCTCAGGCGTACGCAGCGACCGCCGCGGATGTCGATGGCGGGATAGACGATCATGAAATCAGGCGCCCTTGCGGGACTTCGCGCTCGCGGCCGTCACCGTCACGGGCTTCTCGCCGCGGATGGCTTCCGCCGTCACCGTGAACTTCGAGCCAGCCGGGTGTTCGGGGAGGCTGTACATCGTCTCGAGCAGCACGCCTTCGAGCACGGAGCGCAGGCCCCGGGCACCGGTGCCGAGGGCGAGGGCGCGTTCCGCGGCGGCGTCGAGCGCGCCCGGCGTGAATTCGAGGTGCATGCCCGAAAGCCCGAAGAGCTTGCGGTACTGCTTGGTTGGGGCGTTCTTCGGCTCGGTGAGGATGCGGATGAGCGCGTCCTTGTTGAGCGGTTCGAGCACGGAAATGACGGGCAGACGGCCGACGAATTCGGGGATCATCCCGAACGAGAACAAGTCTTCCGGCTGCAGGCCGGCGAGGACCTGTTCGGCCGTGAGCGTCGGCGGGATGTCGCCGCCTTGGATGAAGCCGAGGGCCTTGGTGCCCGCGCGGCGGGCGATGAGCCGGTCGAGGCCGACGAACGCGCCACCGGCGATGAAAAGGATGTCGCTCGTATCGATCCGGATGCACTGCTGCTCGGGGTGCTTGCGGCCGCCGGCGGGCGGAACGTTGCAGACGGTGCCTTCGAGGAGCTTGAGGAGGGCCTGCTGGACGCCTTCGCCGGAGACATCGCGCGTGATGGAGGCGGAGTCGGACTTGCGGCCGATCTTGTCGATCTCGTCGATGAAGACGATGCCGCGCTGCGCG
>Ga0007787_10000827_pt1 | contig 10086 bp, 13 predicted proteins | sample LauGreFa1BDMLBSN_2_FD_59500 | JGI IMG/M metagenome (GOLD analysis project Ga0007787, IMG submission 59500) | Freshwater lake microbial communities from Lake Michigan, USA - Fa13.BD.MLB.SN | ecosystem: Environmental > Aquatic > Freshwater > Lake | place: Lake Michigan, USA | collected 2013-09-23 | reverse complement strand
ATCATCACAGTAAAATTGTCAAAGAATTTAAGCTGCTACATGCTGAACGCCTCATCATTGGACACAATCAGAGAAGGATCGAGTGACTGCGCATTTGAAAGAACTAAATCTCACTGTGTTGTTCTCCTCAAATGCTGGTAGCCGACTTTCGGAGATTCGATCCCGACTAGTAAACCTGCATCAAAGGGGGGGAGAGAATGCCGTGCGAGCACATTTGCGTGAAGAACTTGCAAGCATCGAGGCTGATCATAAAAACTCATGGACAACGGCAATGTATAGGGCTGCTGTATCGAGCGATTGGTTTTGTAATGGTGGATTTGATAATTTCTGACTTGTCGTAATGCTGAGCATTTGACAGGTGTTTCACATACTGAATTTGAACGTGACCTAATTTATGAACGCACCAAAGTTGGTTTAGATACTGCTCGTGCTAGAGGTAGAAATGGTGGCGCACCATATAAAATGACCACTGCAAAATTACGATTAGCCCAAGTAGCTATGAAAAAAAAAGAAACCAAAATCAGTGAATTGTGCAAAGAATTGGGAATTACGCAACAGACACTTTATCGCCATGTTTCACCTAATGGAGAATTGAGAAATGACGGTAAAAAGTTACTCAAGATTCCTTAACGTGGTTGATATGCCATTTCGTGCTTCGACCCGAAACTCATCCACTAACCGAAAATAGCAAAAAAAACACACCAGTCATAAACCTAGTGTGTTGATATTTATTTACTAAAAATAGTTTAATAAAAAATTATTCTGTTGTCTTTGTATTTTGAACAATTTCAGAAATTTTCTGTAAATATGCTTCATCACTAACATCTGGCCAAGAAAAAGTCTCGGGAGCTCCTACTCCTTGTAGTTCCAATCCATCTTTCTCAAATAATCGATTAGACATCAGCATGTTACCGACCCCAAAATCAAGCCAAACCTGTCTACTTGTCGAATTTGGTAAATTAGGCTTTGTGATCGTAAATGTATAAACAATGCTATCATTATCCACATTTAAAGTATTTGTATACTCCCCCTCATTTTGGATTATAGTTGGAGATTTCTTAAAAGACCAATTTGTAACATCTGAATTCAAAAAAGCTTGTTCTACATGACTTATATCTATAACTTTAGCGTCCATAATTTCTCAAAAATGCTTAATTAAAAACTGCTTATATTAATCGTTTTTAGAAAAACGAACAATATGAAAAGAAATTATTTTTTGAACTTCAATATATGAAATTGGCTATTCACAATGTAAGTTATAAAAAATATCTAAATCCTGTTTTTTGCTTAATTTCTTTGGCTTTATGGGATTTCACTAGAAAATCACATACCAACAAGTTGTTTGACTATATTAGGTACAAAACCAGTTTTAACCGGCTGATCTAACATACCAAGTAACTGATATATCTGTCCCCCAATTCCCGGCTTTATTTCTCCAAATTTATCTTTTTCACTATCTTCAGCCAAATAAATAAAATCAAACAAGTTGAAAATTTCAGAAGGGAACTCAGATCTTAGAGAATCTTCTGATTTTATATGCATTACAGGTGCAACAATATATATTTTCTTTACATTTAATCGCTCGATTAAAGAAAGTATGTTTGTCCTTACAACACAACTACCAGAAATAATAGATTTTACTACTATAAGTGAATCGGCATCCTCAAATCCAGATTGAAGATACTTGTGTACTATGGGGGCAACACTCCCGCCGTCAATTGAATAGTGATTATTCCAAAAAACAGCAGTAAATGTATCATGATTGAAGGCTAATGAATCGATAACACCTTTAGCTAAAAAGTCAGCATCCTCAGCAGTTGATGCAATAAGACACTTCGACAAAGGCGAGATCTTATCGTTTAGTATGTCGCCTAAAAAATGACCAATACCAATCATTATTTCTTTATACACGGACGGTTCGTTAGAGAATTTAATAAGATTATTCAAAAGCTTAACTGAAACATCAGTAGAATAACGACTATAAGTACGTGTATTGATGCTCACTATTATATTCCCCAATCATTGTAATTCCGCTTTAGTCTTTAACATAAGGAAGGCAAGAAATTCGCCGGGCTTATTCAAAGTATTCATAACACTAGATTCTGGTTCTTCCAAAGAAGCGTTTAAGCTTAGCTCAAATCCATTATAACAAACTATGATTCTTGAAAATTCAGTCCTAAGATCGATACCGTCAAACTTTGAACATTTATTCATAAGCCATTCCGGTATAACAGAATCTGCTGTAGAAAGATCTGCAAAAATATTCGGTCGAGCTAGCGCTCTAGCTGATACCATAATATCACTGACATTAACTTGAGCAGAGTTTCCCAAGTAGCATGATAACACGAGTCTATATGCTGAGTCTAATACCCACAGCTCTCGAGAGTTACAAAGCTTTTCCAAGTTTGCTTTTAACACTGAGCATGACTGTACTAACCTAATGACACTTTCGTTATAAGGAAAATATTCAGAAAAACAAAAATTTCTCATGTCCAGTGGAATTTTATCCTGATTCTTTTTTTGCTTTATTGGACAAGAAACTAACAGAATTTGCGAACTATAGTTGGATCCATGGAACTCCATGTCTATTTTTTGTTGACACAAAAAACGATTTTTTATATCGTCGTTCCAGTCGGCGGCAGTGCCATTAGAATTCTTCGCTTGATAATTGATTCTGCTGCTATTAGAAATTTGTTGAACACAGATATCGTCGACAAAAGCATCTTGTTGATAAGAAACAATAAAATCATCTAGGTTTAACTCATTTGCAGCTATATCACAAATCTTAAATACAGCATAAGAAGTTTCATATTCGCAACCCTTCCTGTTATTATTTCCACCCATTCTGATATTTCTTAAATATTGAGCACTGCTATCCCCAAAGTGCATTTTGACAAAGTCAAATACTGTCATCTATCCCTCTAAGGTAAAAAATAAGTCAAGTAAGAACGGAAATACTAAAAACGTAGCAGAGTTGCGCAGCCTGAATAATAATGTAGGCTAACGCAAAAACAAGAGACGCCATGTTATGGCTTGCTTTCGTAACTTTTAATCATGTTTTAAAGTATGATGACAAATCATTTACTTTTCCCATTTCTTGCTCAATATGCTGCGGGCTACAATCTTGCGATTTAAGCCAAGCTTTAATATCTGTCAGATAATCCGCAAAACTAACACCCTCTTTGCTCGCCATTTCAAGGAGCTCCACTGCACTTTCAATGTCGTTTGCATGACCGGCGAACTTCTTATCGGCAACACCAAAAGCACTCGATATTTTATCATTCCAACTCATAATATCCTCTGATTTAGATTCGGTCATCGCTAGTGATTAGATAGCTATGTCCTCGAATCGATAATTTATTAATAACATGTAATTTCTACTTTTGTATATAATCAAACACCTGTAGGCATGACTGCTGGACATCAAATTGCAGTCATTGAATCAGATTAGTCGAAGACCTCAAGGTACAATCATAACCCCCATGCATCCATTATTCGAAAATCAAATCCAACCTCATTGAAGTCTTATCAACGATAAAAACTATCAGCTATCATTCTAACCTTATTTTGCAAATATCCGAAAATAATGAGGGATCCGAACTCTCACCGCTACCCTTAAGCTAACTTTATAACTATTTTGTACAGTTTCATCACGTCTAATATGCGTATTGAACGCAACTAATATCGCTAAATTAATTTGGCTCTTTGATGGGAAGCACTAAAGCGACCAATTGATATTATTGCGATTTTTATATAATAAGACATGGACTATTTATAAAAAACAAAAACTCACTGAGATACCTTGCAAAATATATGATCTCTATAAGGAATTTAGCATTGTAGCACTATAAATTATACGCAATAACAGTTTTCCCCTTTGAGGCGAATCAAATCAATAGAAAACTGCTATTGCAATACAAAGTACAGCACGACGTCTCGTGCTTTCGCCAACCGTCATTTCAATCCATTTAAAATGACGGGACTAGCGTTAACTACATAAAAGGTATTTGCATCCACTCTCCAAAAATATGGGGGCTCAGATAGCACATGTACATACAACCGCACATGTATCATTAAACCCCGATTAAAAGAATCAATTGGATTGTTGGTCGTTTTTGAGTACAATACAACAATCTTCTGTGGTACTACAGTTATAAGGTTCTCCAAAAGTAATTGCATCGGTTACATAGACGGGCTAAACGCCAAGTAAATAATCTAAATTTTTGGTAATAGTGTTCTAACCCTCTCATATCGAAAAAGTAACTGTTAAACAAGAGTTCGTTTGCGCTAACGTTCATTGTCGTTTTTCATTGGTATGTTCATTTAATTCCGATCGATAATTTGACTCCTAAAATATTATGTAAACGGTGCTGAGGGTATTTTTTTGCATAAAGAAATACCTAACACCTAATTGGTACTACTAATTTTTGTTGCCTCATTAAATGATAATACAGGTGAGAACTGTGTCGCTTTCAATACAAGCAAATTTCGACGCCATTGTGAGTGAAACCATTCATCAATTAGCTCATAACTAAATGATATTGCTCACTATAAAAAATATTTTACCCTGTTATTAGTCATGCCTACGTTAGACCATCAGATTCGGCGTTCACACCGATCCACCAATTTTTACCACTCAAAAAACTTCCTCTATGTTAAAGGTTTTGATTCGCCGTTTTTACTTCTTTTTTTGTCGTTCTCACAAGATGGTGGCGTTAATTTAAAATTTCAAGCTCCACAAATAAAAAAATTTAAAAAAGTTTTGATCATCACAAAAAACTCTGTAAGTCATATAAATGGTGGGTAGGACGTGATTAGATCAAATAACTGGAAAATTCAAGTCAATTGAATGAAGTCGCATTTTTTGTTCATGTGCGATATTTACCATGTGCGAGCAAACGCATTTTCGGGGATGCTCGAGGTTTAATGAACTGTTGATGCTTGCAAAAATATTTCACAATCTTTGCCAAATTATCCCGTTTACTCTTATTATCGGCCTTGATGGAACCAATGGCTACAATCCCTAAACTCTGATATTGCTGCAAGTTAGCGTGGCAATTCCAATAATTACCATTCACTCTAACAATTGTATTCTTCCAATACTCGCCTATTTGCTGTGCTAAATCAGCACAGTCTTCATCTGTATATTGCTTCACATTAAAAAATAACAGCAAATGAATATGCAATCCCTTTTCAATGCCATACTCAAGTTTGTAAATATACCCATCAAGCCCTTCAAATAGTTTGTTGTGCCGCATGTTTTCGTACATTCTATTCCAATCCGCTTTAATTTTTTTACACTCCACATCCACATCCTTGGTATAGCTTAAATCCACGCGTAATACGCTGTATTGAGCCCGTAAAGTAAATAAATACTCAACGTATGCCATCATAGCGCTATAGCGTTGTTCGACGCTTCGTAAATGCTGAGCGATGCAATTTTGCACTTCACTACTTAGTAAGCGTTGACGCAACTCCTTCAAAAACTCACTAACAAATTGACGCATTTTCTCAAACTGCAATATCTTGAATGGTGTATTAGGCTGTGGACATTTGCATACCTCAGAAAACAAATAATCATCCTCAATTGGCATACCTTGTAAACAAAATAGTAAAGCTTCTATCTCAGGACTATAACGATATTTATCCGGCTGCAGTTTTCTAACGATAGGTAAATAAACTGGAAGAAATTGAAGAAATCGCTGTAATTTGTGAATACGTTTTCTTTGTGATGAAAAGCAGGTAAGTGACTCCTGTAATAGATGATAACCGCTAGTATCCATCATCAATAAAAACAAAAATGTTTCAAGACCTGACGGAGCCTCGATCCATGTAGAGGATTGGTTTTTTTTCATTGTGCCCCCATTATTGATTCGTTTAATAATCAACCGAAGAAATCAGTTAACGCATCGGTTTCAATTGATGAGGTTGCTAACTATTTTTTGCATATCTAAATTAATCAATGGCGAGCGTAATGTTTAGGCAGGATTTGGGGAATGAAAAGCGTTGGAAGATAATTTATGACGATGAATAACATAATAAGTATAACTCGCATCTACCCATCTAAATTAAGGTTGGATAATTATGGAGAAACATGGACAAAACCAAACGAATTCACCGATGAGATGCTGGATTTTTAATGAAACTAACTTGTACGGATTTATCGAATCTAGCAAAGCCAATACACATCAAAAAGGCTATAAATGTTGTATTATGTTGTAAAATATTTTTTTTAAAATAAATATTAATTATATTAATAATCAATGTATTACGTAAAAGTTGTCGTGTTGTAGATTATTAAAAAACACAATATATTAAAAATATAATTTAAAAAATTTACAACATTACAACTTTAATTAATATTCATATATAACAATAACTTATTTTTAATTTTTTATACAAAAAAATACAACATTTATTTCATGCTGTATTCATCTGGTTCAGTAAAAATTAGCAAATCATGATTAACCATCTCTTTGAGTTGCTCTCTTATATAATCCGACTTGTTGCCTAATAATCGATTAAAGGGGTTAACTTTTGAGCGACTCTGGATAATTTGTCTTTCAGTGCGCTTATAATTTGGTCTTTTATCAATAAACATGCTTAAAATCGATTCATATTGCAGCTTCAATCCCAGCAGTCCTTTTTCCTCACAGGTGACAAAAAATAATCGAAGAGCCTCATTTGAAATGCGTATAGCACTCTCAACATAAGACAAACGGATTTCGCTCTCATCAAAAAGCACATCCAAATCGGCATCGAGCAAATAAAGATTGGCCGCTATCTTCAAAATTTGTACTTCAATCTTGTCGAATAACGTCACCATAATCGCATCATAAGTGAACACATCGGCTAAATAGTGCTCAATCAAATTACGATGATCAAAAATAAGCTCCCATCCTTCATGACAAACCTTGAGTTTGATTAAATTTTCGGTATTTAATTCTTCTCTGCTTGCCTGCTCTAACAAAATTTGACAACGCGATGCATATTGCTTGAGGATTGATTTTTCTTCTTCTCTTTGCTTGTAGACACGTTTGCCAACGCGAGGTTGCTCCGTAATCATTAAAAAATTAGCTATCAACTCTGAATGCTTGCTTGCTGCAAAAATTTTCTCAATTCCCCCTTTCGGCGCCAAACATACAATATTACCAACCGGATGACCTCTGTAAACTTCACCTCTATCAGTCACCACTCGGGTAAAAGTGCCTTCAAACATCGAGGAAAAAAAATCATTTTCATTGTGACATAGGGTATTAATCAAACTTTGCTCACTAGACACCAAGCTACAAAAGCTATTTAACGATTTCATTTTTTTTCGCAATGCTGGTAATGTAATAGTTGTAATAGGAACAAAGTGATTATTTAGACGGTTCAACCGCTGATGATATGCTTCTTTATCAATTGAGGCATTGTGCTTTATAAGTCGTTCAATATCTGAAATGTACTCAAAAATGGGGGCTTGAAAATAAGATAAGACAGATGATTTTAAAGAAGCGCTACACTGCTCCGTCAAAACGAATAATCCTATTGGCAAAGCTTGATAATTTGAATTGTAAATCGCATATTTTTTTGATGTGATTCCGCTGAGAATGCCTAATCCTAGTAGCAAAGTCGTATTTGCGGGGATGCCGCTCAAAACTGAAATCTCAGACACCCATTGTTTAAATGGTGTGGTGTCATCAAGAAAATAATCTAAATTTGCAGGTACTCGATAAGGTGTGGATTCAAGAACGTTTTTTTGATTGTTATTATGCGTTCTCGATCGTTGTAAGTGCAGAATTGTGTTTTTCAATTCAGCAATCTTTTCATTATTGATTTGTTTACGCTTTTTTTTCAAATAATCAAGATGCATGGATTGATTCTCCCATTCAAGCGCTTGATGCTCATCACCGTGACATTGCAATAGAATGTAACAATCAAAAGCATCCTTAACTCGATAAGTAGCGCCTTTTAAACCAATCACCTCGATTACATTATTCATCTCATCGCGGTTCAAATGGATACTTTTTTTCGCCGAATTCTCGTCTTTATATTGATACTCAGTAAAAGGAAAATTAAGATTTAACTCTAATCCAAGCGGCATAACTGGTTCAAAACCAAAATACTGAAGCACATCATCAACAGTGTAAATGATCTTAAATTGCATTCGACTCGTTGTACTACCCAGCATTTTATCTCCAATTTTGTACTTGTTACGTTTAATGCAACGTGAGTTTAAAAAAATTATTATCTAATCTTTCTATCGCTTTAGCAATTAACCATCCCCTTCTTAAATAAAATCAATCACATATACTTTATTTGAAAAACCCTCAGTCCTTCAGCGCTTACTTGAGTGCTGGGGGCTTTTGGGTTTCTGTCCTTCAATTTTCAAATGGAGTTATGTAATGAAATGTCCAAAATGCGCTAGTGAGCGCGTCCTTCAAAAGAACCAAGCCAAGAAAACCGGCGGCTTACTGGGATCCATTGCCGCAGCTAGCGGTTTAATGGGCGCAGTTGAGCTGGGCGAAATTGGCTTGATATTGGCGCCACTAGGCGGTGCTGTCGGCGTTGTGTCGTCAGCGGTGCTGGGTGGTATTGCAGGGGCGAACCTTGGCAAACTGATCGATCGGCAGATTCTCGACAACAACCTCTGCGATAACTGTGGGCATTGTTTCAGCGATGAGGATTCACCAACATGAACACAGTTAGTTTGCTGGCTCGATGGGATTGCTGGTTTAGTATTGGCGAGATGGAATCCGATAAGTATGACGTGTGGCGGCGTGTTTTAAACGACGCCTATTTGCCATCACCCTTCACCATTAATGCCCCACTACAACGCGATCTGATTCAATTCGAAGACGTCCCGTTTTAATCCCCTTTTCCCTTAAAAAAACCAATCAACACAAAACCCTATGCCACGCGAATCAACGCGAGGCAGGGTTCACTGCGTTTGTTGTTTTGCTTTTCACTTATCTCTGGAGATTGTTATGTCTGCACAAAATATTGCTCAAATCAAACTACTCGAAAAAGATGACGTCGAGAAAATTCCACTCCCCCCACTCAAGCTCTTTGACCTACCCGAAAACGAGTTTGAGCGCTTGCTCGAGCGTCGAGCTAGCAACCGCCTCGTGTTTTTGGGCGTTGTCAAAGCCGCACTCACCGAAGGTGTAGATTACTGTACCCTGCCAGCGCGTGGACGCGGCTCCAAGCCACTGCCTACATTGATGAAAGGGGGTGGTGAGGTGGTCTGTCAAATCCTCGGACTCACCCCGCGCATCACCATTGCCCACAGTGATGACAAGTCTCTCACCATTCGCTGTGAACTGGTGGATGAAGCGCAGCAAATCACCTCTGTGGGCTTTGGGGCACGAGCGTATGCCATGGATGCCAGCAATGGTGGCTGTAATAAGAGTACCAAGATGGCGGTGAAATCGGCTTACCTTGACGCCGTGATTCGTGCTGGAGCGTTATCGAGTTTGTTCACCATGGACTTAGAAGACAGCGCGGATTCAAAAGCAGTGGAGCTCATCAGTACAGCACAATGCAAACAACTCGAGCAACTCATTCAAAATCATCAAGTGAACGCTGCTCGCTTTCTCGGTTGGCTCAGCAAGTTTAGTCAATCCAAAAACCACCCTGCAATTACCCAACTCAACCAACTTCCTCTATCGCTGTTCAATGCGGTACTGGAAAAAATTCCTTCATTTGCGAATACCGCGAATTAAGTTCACTCACGTTTTAACTTTACTTTCTTTTGGAGAAAAACCATGACTACACAACGCATTATGAATATTTGCTTTGGCAGCACAAATCCCCATCAACCTGATAAAAAGTTCTACTCCCAGCACGGCATCTTGGTGTTTGGCACCAACGACAAAGGTGAAGAGCGAATTAGCTTAAAGCTCTCGTCTTTGCCTATTGACGCTGATTTCAACGGCTGGCTGAGCGTGTTTCCACCCAAAGACAAAGCCACTTCTGCTAATACCAATCCACACGACGCAGCCGGCTTTGATACTGGCGCTGACGATATCGACTTTTAAGGATTTAAGACCATGACAAAATTATATGAAATTTCCAACGAATACACCGCTGTGATGGACGCCA
>Ga0007787_10000823_pt1 | contig 10113 bp, 21 predicted proteins | sample LauGreFa1BDMLBSN_2_FD_59500 | JGI IMG/M metagenome (GOLD analysis project Ga0007787, IMG submission 59500) | Freshwater lake microbial communities from Lake Michigan, USA - Fa13.BD.MLB.SN | ecosystem: Environmental > Aquatic > Freshwater > Lake | place: Lake Michigan, USA | collected 2013-09-23 | reverse complement strand
ATCCGCAAGGTGATTGATCAAGCCATCCGTGACACTGCGTCAGTTCAATGGCGGGTGGCTGATACCGGCGAGCAACTTGTCCGCGCCAGCGACCTAGTGGCGTGGGCAGATCATATGGAACAACAAATGGAGCAGCTCAATGACTAACCAGCACTCAGTCACTATGTTAAGTGACTTGATAGAACAACTTGAATCAGGCATTGATTGCTATGAGATTAGTACGAGCCAGGCTCTTGCTCGTGCTTACGCCGCCGGTGCTGATCAACAGTTAGAACTAGATGCAAAGTGGCTAGATCACAATGCTCTAAACGAAGCACATCTAAAGATTGCTCCAATGGGCGACGTATTAAAAGAAGCGATGCGTCCCAAGCCGCTGACGCTGAAGGAGCAAGCGTTGTGTGAACTTGTCGATGCCTACAACTTAGGCCAAATCGATGATTCCACTTACGACACCATCCGCAAAGCATTAAAGGCACTGCCCAATGACTGATTACAAAGCAACCCCCGAGCAGTGGGAGCATGTACACATTTGCGCCGGTATGAAACACCAAGTCCCGTGGGCTACTGCGGATTGCCTCCTCGAACTTCGCGACAGGGTCCAGTTGCTGGAGGCTGTAGCTCAAAAGCACATCGTCGAAACCAGCGACAACATCTTGAAATTGGCCAGTCGGATCGAATCACTGGAATCCGCCGAACGTGAAGCATCAAAGGTTTACCAAATTAGTAAACCGCTAAAACTCACTTCAAAACAACAAGATCAGTTAAACGCATTGCTGCGGCCCAACTCCAGCCCCACCCCTAATTCTTCTCAAAGTGGTAGGTCACTGGTGAAGCGCGTGGCACTTGCCATTAGCGGGATTGAGTACGGCTCGGAAACGGATGAGGAAGCCGTCAACTGGTCACCTGAAGCCCGCGCCGCGATTCGCGAGGTGGCAATGTGGATGCGTGAGAACGAAGTCGGCTATACAGCCGCTCGCTGGCTGGAGCAGGAGGCAAATCAATGACTGACTACAAGTTTGTGCCACTGGACACGCTGGAGAATCGCCTTGGCGATGCTTTGGGCTTGGCAATCAGCATAATCCGCAAGCCTGAGACTATCGACAACAAAGCCATGGCTCAGATTGAAGCACCGTTCAAGGAGTGGTGCGACGGTCTCGTTGATGGAGGACTGCTTGATGACTGACGAACCGCATGTGGGTGAGATCAGGTGGCAGGGCGAGCCTCAGAACTCTCCTGTTGAGCTGTGGGATGGGAAGCAGTGGGTACTCGTAGGCTGTTCCACACCGACGGATGAGGAGCTGAAGGCTCTTTACTGGGAAGCGTTCGAAAACGCCGCACCATGCGGCGCCGGCCACTTCCTGATCTCTGCCGATGGCACTGAGCTGATTCGTTTCTCTGACGCCGGCGACCATCAGATGCTCATGAACCGCTTTGCTATCGAAGCCGGTGAGTGGGTCATCCAAAGCGGCGGTTTTAACTGGGTTGGCATCATGCGCCAGCGTTATCAAGCCTTTACCGCTAAGGGCTACCGCAAAATCGCCTGATCTACCGGCCCCTTCGGGGGCCTTTTCTTATGACGCAGCAACACCCCATCACCCCACCGCCGGAGCTGGTGCAGAAGTGGGGGCACGACGCCAATTTGGCTGGCGCTCCCTGGACTGACGAGAACTGGTCTTACGAACAACACATTGCCACCCAAGCCGCCCAATGGGGCGCCGACCAAGAGCTGGAGGCGTGCTGTGCGCTGATGGAACTGTCGGACAGCAATGCACGCGATTTCCTGCAGTCCGCTCGCCGCCCCAAGCCGCCGAGCTTGAAGTATCAAGCACTTAAATCTCTCGGGCACATCAATAAGGGTATAGACAGACCCGAAGACACCGACATCATCCGCCGCGCACTGGAGCAGCTCGATGACTGAATAGGGTGCCCGGTGGCTGGTCCTCACGCGGTGCCAGCCTTACCGTAGCCGGGCGGCTACGGACGACCCAAGCCTTAAAAAGGTTGAGGCGCCCAATGTAGCCAGGAATCCTTAGGTCTGGAGCCGTTACTGCGATTTAGTAGGCTCATCGACCTGCTTAGTACCTGGGGGCCGAAGGATCCGAAGCACCCGCCCATATGGAATTTGAAGGGCGCGAGCAATGGCTGCACCACTCATGCCACCACGGTGCATGAAGTAGACGAGTTCGCGATCGAAGGGCTCGACAGCCACGCTGGACAATTCGGCTAAGACCATGCTAGCCTTTATAAGTACCTTTATCCAGTTATGACTCCAGAAGAAGTTCGAGACGCGCTGATCCCAGTTCGAGAGGAGCTGGATTTAGTGCTGGGCAAGATTTACTGGCAGGACGGCATGGCGCATGTATTTGCTGCTTTGCATGCTGCTGTTGAAAACATCAAACTCGCAAGGGATTACACGCATCGTGCTTGATTATCATTCACATCCTGCGGCTTCAGCATCGAAGCTGAAGGCACTTATCAGCGGTACAGCGCGAGATTACTGGGCCAAGTTTGTCGACTCTGATCGGCAACCGCTTGCGCCCACGGATGCAATGCGCCAAGGCAGTTTGGTTGATTGCCTCATTACCGAGCCAGAGGAGTACAGCAAGCGGTATCTGGTCGCGCCTCAGTGTGATCGACGCACAAAGGAGGGAAAAGCGATCTGGTCCGAGTTTCAGGCCGAGGCTGGTGAGCGTGAGGTGATCACGCGAGACTGGGAAGACAATGCCCTGCGTGTGGTTGAAGCGCTGATGCGGGATCCAGATGCGGCGCCGCTAATCCGAGGCGGTGAGGGACAAGATCCCCATTTCTGGCATGACCAGGACTGTGACATTGATTGCCGATATAAACCCGACATCGAGCATCCAAAGCGTGGACTACTGATCGACCTCAAGAAATCCAGGTCAGCTAATCCAAGGATGTTTGCCACCCAGGCATATTCATTGGCATATGACCTGCAGATGGCGCATTACAGCTTGGGCTTCAAGGATCGATACGGCAAGCTACCAGAGCAGATCATTTTGATTGCTTACGAGTGGCAATGGCCCCATAACATCAGCGTCAACATTCTTAGTGAAGACCTGATCGAAGAGGGGCATCGTCGCCGCGAGGAGGCGATTGTGACGCTGAAGCGTTGCTGGGAGTCCGGTATCTGGCCGTCTTGGGGCGCTGTTGAGATGGATGTACCGCGTTGGGCGCACGCAGATGATCCTGCTAATGCAACGGATGCCGATGACCTTGATCTTGAGGGTTTGTGATGAATTTTGATGAACTTTATCCCGGCCGCTTTTTAAAGGCTGGACTAATCCCAAATGGGAAGGCAAATTACACGATTACTTCAGTTGCGAAGGAGCAAATTGAAGGCGAGCGCGGGCTTGAGGACAAGGTAGTCGTGACCTTTTCCGAGACCGCTTTACAGCTCGTTTTACCGAAGGTGAATGCTGTCGCGATCCGAGCAATGTTTGGTAGCGATGTGCAGCAATGGATCGGGAAGCGGGTGACTCTGTATGCGACGACGGATATTATGCCGTTCCCTAAGCGCAGAAATGAGCCATGCATTCGCGTTTTTGGCAGCCCTGATATCAGGGAGCAGGTGGTGTGTGAATGGCAGCCACCAAAGCGTCGAAAACTTGTGCAAACGCTGCAGCCGACTGGGTATTACCAAACGGCGTGGACAGCAATTCAACAAGGGACAGCGGATCAAATGCCGGCGATGCGAAAGCGAGTTGATCAGCTTGCGGAAGGCGGCGAACTGAGCGCGGGTGAACACGCGCAATTGGTTGCTGCAATCGAAGCAAGAGTGTAATGTAGATGTTGTTTTCTTTATTATGTCGGAATTCGAACGAGTGACGATGGAGCAAGTGAAGGAGCGCGTGCGTCGCAAGAGCAAGACCACGCCTTTGCGGAATGAAATTCTTGCGCTGAAGGCAGGCGACGCGGTCTCCGTTTCGTTCTATAATTCGGACACGGGCGAGGGGTACAAGCCGACCACGATCGCCCAAGTCGTCAGTCAGATGACGAGAGATAGTGCAGAAATGCGCTATTCAATGCGCAAGGACGCAGACGGCCTCGGCTGTTACATCATGTGTCTTGCGAAAACCCCCGAGGATGCACTGCGCCCTCGTCGTGGTCGGAAGCCCAAAAACCTGGAGGTAGCCTCTTGACCTTTACCGCTAGTGGTGCGTTGTTTCAGCAGACTGCAGAGCAACTTCAACAGCGCCTTGGCGAGCGTTACGACGCTTCCAAGAATTATCCCAATTATGACGGGATTTTGAATGTACCTGCAGATCAGGCATATGCGCTTGCGCAGTATCTGATGAATGCTCAGCCGATGGGTGAACGGCAAGAGATTCCGATTCGGATCTCAGGCTGGCGCAAGCAATCGCAAGCAGGGAAGCCGTATCTGAGCTTGAGCTTCAAGCCGGATTCACGGGTGCAGCAAGCTGCTCCCGCTCCTGCTGCTGCTCCAGCACCCGCTGCTGCTGCTGTTGCGCCACCTCCGGTTGTGCAGCAAGCTGCCCAGCAGGTTGCTACTGCATTCGGCGGTGTTGTCAGCACAATCGAAGACGAACTTCCGTTCTGATCAATCCATGGGGGTGGCATATGCTGCCCCTTATCTACCCGTAATTATGGAATTTACTTTCAACAGCAAATCACTTGAGCGCCAAGTCAGCCTGCATCAGATCTATGAGCTGACACCAGGCGAGGCTCGCAATCTTCACGCCGAACTGGTGATTGCTGTTCAGTCAATGGACGAGAAAGTCAGTGAAGCACTTGCAAGCGAAAGCGCAAGTGGCATTCCAGCCGATAAGGACTGGATTCACCGCGTCAAGAAAAAGCGTCGCATCTGCGTTGCATTTGCTACTCAGGTCAAGCAAATGCTGGATGCACCGGCACCGGCCCAAGCTGTAGCTGGTAATTTTACGAGCGTATTTCAGCGCAGATTTGAAGAATTGCTACTTGAGGAATTAGGTCAGACTGTGCTTGATGAGATCAAGAGCGAGGCACGCGACCTTGCGCTTGCAGATCTTCAAGTGCCATCTCAAGACGCATAATTTCCCAGACCGCCTGCTGAAGCATATTTTGTTGCATGACGCAGGTGCGAAACATGCTGGCTTCACGCTCGGTCATCGAGCGTGCTAGCAACTCGTATTGAAGTTCCTGCTCCGGCGGGATTGAATTTTTAATCCATTCCATTTTTTATCATGCATTGGATCGAGGAAGATGCTGACAAGTCTCAGCATGGAGAAGGAATTAGTCGAGCGCCAGCAAACGCTAAGACCAAATTATTCGATTTAATCGTAAAGCAACCAGGCTCTCGTCCCATGAAGTTAAGCATTCCCGCAGAAACAGCGGTGAAGGCAAAGCAGTATGCGGAAGCCCGGTGGCCGCTTGCTCAGATTGAGGTAGTGAGGTAAGGCTTCCAGTGGAGCAATACTGTACGCATACCTTTCGCAAAATTATCTCAACACACAATTGGAAAAACAATTCACCGATCAGGACTTATTGGCTTTCATGCAAGACCTGTGGTCATCGCTGGAAAGTGCATTTTGATCGCAGTCTGAAACGCGAAGTCGTACTTAGCAAGGACTCTGCAAATAGGCCATTAAATCACAAAAAATTAACAAAAGAAGAGGTAAGACTTATTTTGACTGATATGCGAAGTGGTTCTGAAATCGCCAGAGAAATTGGCGTCAGCCATCAGTCTGTCCATCAAGTCCGCGTTGGCATGACGCATCGTGATGTCCATCCTGAATTGCCACGAAACATACCAAGGCCACAGGCACGGCGAAAGCGAATCGATGATTCTTCGTCGATCAGTTGCCGCGATTGTGTCCATTGGTGGCAGGGGGAATGCGGCCTAGAGGTGCCAGAAGCTGGTGGCGCTTTTGCTGCCGAATGTTCTTATTTTGGAGTTGAAGATTAATGGCAATTGCCAAAAATTGCCGCGCTTGCTTGAACTGCTCGCGCTTTACTACGAACCCCGTGTACTGCGATCAGTGCTATCGGCGGACGCCAGCTGGCAAGCTGGAAAAAGCCATGAAGAATAAATACAAGCAAGCGGCAGGTGGAGGTCCATGTGCGGCATGCTTGCACTGGATCGGTCATTGCAGCATCGGTCTGCCTGAAGGCGGATCAGAATATGCACGGGACTGCTCTCTACTTCTACTTCAAAACGAACTATGCGTGGCCATCCATTCTTAAATCCAATCGAATCAGCAATTCTTCGTTGGCTTGTTCGCTCGCCTCGAATTGGTTACATCGCCGTAAAGCAACACAGCGGGCTTACGACTTGGATTTTGCGTGATCCAACTGATTTGTACCCAGCAATCGATGAACAACCTGAAGAAGAGGAGGAGCCTTTGTCGATGCAGCTTGAGCGGCTTTACCATTCACCTGATGCCACGCGCTAGTGCATGTATCTGCCTAGTGCAGGTGTCGGATCATTCGGCGCCCATCCAATGACGTGGGGCGTCGAAACTTATTTCAAACCTTGGTTTTTCAATGGAAAAATTGTTTACTGGGGATGCCCATCCCCTGACCGCCGAGATGCTTTGCGAAGAGCTGCCGCAATGGCAGATCGAGAACGGCAAAGCTGAATTTATGAATTATTTATATGAATTATATGATCGCGCAAATGCCGAGCCTGGCTTGCGCGGTACTTATACGGGATTATGGGAGCTATTCAAAAACAACACAGCGCAGATCATGCGCGCCGCTTACATTGAAACAGGTATTTTTTAATGCAAAAACTTATTGGTCTTTATAGCCCGGCACCGCAGTCGGGCAAGTCAACAATTGCAGCCGCTTTAGAGCAAAAAGGGTACGTGATTGTACCTTTTGCTGAAACCTTAAAGCTAATGCTGCTGCCAATGCTTGAAGCGCTTGGCTACGACAGCAAAGGCGCCAATTATCTTGTGAATCAGGCCAAGCAAGTTGTTGTCGGTGATGCTGGGGTAAGTGTGCGGCACATGCTGCAGACGCTCGGCACAGAGTGGGGCCGCCAGTGCATTCATCCAGATATCTGGGTGCGCTGCTGGAAAGGTCGCGCGGATCAATATGACGCTGTCGTTGCGGATGATGTTCGCTTTCCTAACGAAGCGAAAATGATTAAGCTACTTGGCGGCGAAATGTGGCGCATTGAGCGTTCTGACAGCGTCAGTACATTTGACCATGCCAGTGAGGGCTCGCTCAACAACTATCAAGAATTTGATCGTCATATCACAAATGACGGGACAATTGAAGATTTAATCAGTAAGCTTCAGGATATTCCCGTGTAATCAATGGCTAGTTTGCGATACCACGCTGGTCGGATGGTGCTTTATGAGTCGCCATCCGGCTGGCGGGTGCGCATTAAGACCAAAGAAGGCAAGCTTGATTTGCCTCTAATGAGTTCTGATTTAGATGAAGCGATCTTGCAAGCTGAAACACTTTACGCAGACGCCAGAGCAATTAGCAGCAGCAAGCCATTTTGCTATCAATGCATTCACTGGAAGGTATCTGCGGCAAAATGTGATTTGGGGTTTCCTGAAGGACGATCATCCGGTGGACGATTCGCAAAAGACTGCAGTGCCTTCAAACGCAATTGACTGCGGAGATGGCTTCTATATCGAAATGGGCGTCGAGCCTGGTATCGGGGAAGTGCGATACATGTCATGCTCGCCAGGTGGCGCTATGTGTAGATATTCCAATGATCTATGGCAGGCGCAAATCTATATTGAGCACTTGAAGGGTAACTTACCCCAGTGATCCACTCATAAACCTGTTGCGCGCGATGCCAGCACCAGGTGTCTTGATGCGTCCACCAGCTCCAGATAGATAAATAACCCTTCGAAGCATTACAAGACAAACAAGCGGGCACACAGTTCTGAGGTACTGTTAGCCCGCCTTTTGATTTAGGTTTTACGTGATCAATCGTTGTAGCGTGTTTGCCGCAGTAGGCGCATTGATGATGCCATGCTTCAAAAATTGAGGCCCTGAATCGTTGCTTTGTGACCTTTTTGCTTACCAGTTCGACGCCATCGATCTGGTGCTTCATGGTGGGGCGAGACAGGCTCGCCCATAGGGTAGCTAGACGGATTGCTCCCAGCTTGGCATGACACGCGCTTGACCGTTGTAGTGTCCCACTTCTGCGTAGTCGATATCAGGGATCCCGGCGGTTATGACGAAAATCATCTGACCAATTTTCAGGCCAGGATATAGCGGAAGCGAATGCAATCTACGGGCATTAACTAACTCTAAGGTGAGCTTGCTCCCCGCCCATAGAGGATCAGCGAAGCCAGCGTGGCTATGCTCATAACCTTCACGAGCGCGAGAAGACTTAAGACAAAACATACCGCATACATCATTAGGCATGTTAAATATTTCGCGAGTTTCAGCTAACACAAATTCACCCGGTGCAAGCCAATAAGGACTGTCAGCAGTGCAGTGCGCGATCGACTGAAGCTGCAGTTCCGCAGTGTGCTCAACTTCAACCATGATGTTGTCGCCAAGCCTGAGATCAAGCGATGCGGGGTTCAGCAGCTCAGGCTCGAACGGCTCGATCATCCGCTCCTCTTCGATGAGGCGCTGGATTTCCTTGTCGTGCAGGATCATTCGGTAAAGGACGGGACAGCCCGACTGTAGACCTGATAAGATTTTTTGTGCTTCAGCGGGTAGCCGCCCCTGAAGCGTGACCAACTCACCAAGACTGAGCCGATGGAAGGCATTGTAGAGCAGTGGCGGCCTGTCGTCGGGTACGAGGGGCTTTATGAAGTTTCAAGTGAAGGACGAGTCAAAGGGCCAAAAGGACTTGTCAAGCCAAAAGTTGGCCGAAACGGTTACGCAAGAACCGAACTATGGCGCAAAGGAAATCGCCACAGACCTTCTATCCATAGGCTGGTCGCGCAGACTTTTATTCCAAATCCAGACGGCAAACCGCAAGTTAATCATATAGATGGGAATAAATTAAATAACGCAATTTTAAACCTGGAATGGTGTACCGCCCAAGAAAACATGCTTCACTCCGTTGCTCTGCACAAAAGGCATGGGGCAAATACTTGCACAGCCAAATTGACCGAGCGTGAAGTTATAGCAATTTTGGTAATGCTTGAAAAGGGAGTTCACGGCAAATGGCTAGCCGATGTTTTTGGCGTTACAAATGCTCAAATTACAAATTTGCGATTAAAGCGTCAATGGCGTGAGCTTACGCATAATTCCACCGGCGCCTCTGTCCATCTGCACGACGACCAAGATGTATAAAGTTTGGCGCCGCGTATCCAAGTGAATACGGCCACTCTTTATCGCACCATTGCTGAACAGCCATCATGTCTGCATCTTTAATCCAAAAATCAACAGCACCTTCATTCGGCTTCGAAAACAAATGCTCAGAACCACTAGCTCCATTTACCATGCGATTTACAGCCGGAGGGCGAAATCCACTTGTAACAATTACCGGCTTGCTACCAAAGGCCGTCCGCGCCCGCTCCAGGAATGCCGCTAGTTCAGCCGCAGTATCGACCTGATATTGATGATCAAACCTGCGCGCCTCTTGTCCGAGCGCAAATTCACCCAGCGTGATATGTGGCGTCAATCGAGAGCTAAATGGACTCGCGGGCGTCAGCTTGGCTGGTTGCTGCTGCACCTCAGCCGAACGCGGCATGCTTTCGCGCCATAATGCACCTTCTGCAATCCGACGACGTTTTAGACCAGCTTCAACATTTGTGCCTGGATTTCGGTAGAGCAATAAAGCATCAGGAATCGCATCCCAGTCGCGTTCGCGCAGGCGTTTGCTGATGGTTTCAAAACCGCTGGAGCCGTAAAAGCCGCTGCCAAGGTTGTAAGAAAACGAAATAAGCGCAGACTGCTGCCCGTCCGTCATCGCGGACCAATGCGGCACCGTTTCGCTAAGTTTTTTGGCGATCTTATCGATTTCAGTTCGCAAGAACATATCGGCTTCGATAACGGTAATTTTGTCGCCACGACTGACCTTGCGATCACCGGGATAGCGGGTGGTGCCGTAACCAATTGTGTACGGTTCGCCGTTGCTCAATGGATCCGGATAGGAAGTCAAGTGGCATCCTTCGAACTCTTTAATAAGTTTTATGGCGGCCGCATAATCTCCCTGTTTGCCGCCTT
>Ga0007787_10000819_pt1 | contig 10122 bp, 10 predicted proteins | sample LauGreFa1BDMLBSN_2_FD_59500 | JGI IMG/M metagenome (GOLD analysis project Ga0007787, IMG submission 59500) | Freshwater lake microbial communities from Lake Michigan, USA - Fa13.BD.MLB.SN | ecosystem: Environmental > Aquatic > Freshwater > Lake | place: Lake Michigan, USA | collected 2013-09-23 | reverse complement strand
GCTGAAAGTCAATAAAATCAACCTTTTATTTATATATTTGAAACATTTAGGACGCTATTGCAATTATCTAAATTTATAGAGTAATTTTTTATACAATTTTTGCACAAAATAGCCCAATTCTCTTTTCCAACCAGTTTTTTTATCATCGATTAATGAAGGAATACTTCCTGTTAAACTTCCCTGATAAGCAACAGTTGGATGTAACCAATAAATTTGCAATAAGTTAAGCTGAGCACAATAATTATGAAACCAATCTATGGTTAAATTACACTTGTTTTTTGCGATTTCTTCGAGCATATTTTGGCAAGTTTGATTGTCAACCAAATACGCCCCTGCCAATCTTCCTTTATCTTTTTTATATAAAAACTTACCGTCAATCAACTCTTTTCCAGCCACATACTTTAAATTAGAATCCTCTAAAGAAATAAAATAATTGTTTAGTTGTAAGTTTTGTAATTCGTAAATTGCAGCACTTATGATTTCATCAAAATTAGATTGCAAAAAAATATCATCTTCTAAAATTAAAGCAAAATCTAGGTTTTGACTAACCACAGCCTCATAAGCCAAAATATGTTTGTACGCACAAGATGTTGCAGCATTAATGGTATCTAAGGCGCCACCAAAATATTGTTGATGTATGTTATTATTTATATCTTTTATATCTCCTTCGTTAATAAATTGGTAATTATAAAGGAGTTTTGATTTTTTAATTTGTTGTATGATATGTTTTTCGCGTTGGGTATTTGAACTAACGTGTATAATAAATGTAGAAATTTGCATTTTACCAATTTTGAAGTATATCAATAGCCTTATCTAAAATTTCATCTTTTTGTAAATTGGTCCAGTCAAATAGTATTGGATAGTCTGGTGGAACTCCTTTTTCGGCAGAATTATCTCCGTTTAAATATAAAGTTTGCGAAACACTAAATCTGTAGGTCCAACCGTTTGGCAATTGTCCGCCATTAGGTAAGCCACCGCCTCCACCTGTGGTATCACCAACCAATTCTACATTTGGTAAGGCTTTGGTTGCTGTTGCAAAAAAAGTACTTGCGCTGTAAGATCCTCTATCAGTTAATACCATTATTGGTTTGGGAAAAAAATAATTTTCATGAGGTGTAATCGTAAAGTTTTCTTTTGCCGAAAAATCGTTGATTTTGGGGCCATTTTTAGTTCGGGTATACGCAGCAATTATATCATTTTGAACAAAAGGAGATAAAATAGCAGGAATATTAAGTACCACACCACCGCCATTTTCCCTAATATCCAACACTAAACCATTTGTGTTTTCGTACATTTTTAAAATTTTAACCCAATCATCCATATTTACCATATTCATAAAACTGCTGTACCTAACATACCCAGCAACTTTTTTAGGCAAAAAACCATGTGAAAAAGCACCTGTATAGTTTATTTGCTGATTTAAGTAATAATCGCTTACAGTTCTTCGGAAATAGTTTGGTGGATATTTAAACTCTACATTATAAACGGATACATTAAACGGACTAACTAAATTTACATGATCGTCTCTTAACTCAAATAATAAATCACGTAAAACATTAAATAATGAATCCTGACTCATTTCTGGGTATAATTTTGCCCTATATTGTTGTCCAATAGCCTCCCAATCAACATTTTTAAGTTCAAAATAAGCATATTTTTTATCCACTTCATTCCATAAATAATCGAAATTTTCGAATGGATTTGTTGAAGCAATATCATCTTTTACAAACAGTTTTTCACACGAACTTAATGTAAAAGCTAAAATTACTAGGTGCAAATATTTTATCATTTCTATGCAAATTTAAATCAATTAACTAAGCTACATTTAATTTAATTGTTTTCCAAAATTAGTTGTAAAAATGGTAAACCATACAAGTCTTTTTTATGATTTCCAATTCCCTCAATAGCTGTAAACTCTTTTAATTGTTTAGGTTTAACAGATGCTAATTGTTGCAAAGTGTTATCGCTAAAAATCATATAAGGCGCTTTATTTTCGCGTTTGGCAATCTCTAAGCGTAACTTTCGCATTTTTTCAAACAAAATAGGGTCTGTTTTGCCAAATTTAAAACTATTTTGCACCTTAATTGGCTCTGGTTTTTTGGTTAAAACTTGTCGTTCCAAACTTTTTACTAATTCAACTTTTTGATGTTCAAACAATACTTTTTTACCTAAATCCGTAACCCGCAAGTTATTGTTATTATCATAAGCCATTTCCAAGTAGCCCAAGTTTAATAACTGTAAAATATATTGTTGCCAATCGTTAAAACTTAAATCTTTCCCCACTCCATAAGTAGGTAATAAATGGTATTGTTTTTCGAAAATTGCATTTCGGGAACTTCCTCTCAAAACTTCAATAATCATGTTTACCCCTTCGTTTTGTTTTACCCTAACCACAGCCGATAATGCTTTTTGAGCCAATAAAGTAGCTTCGAAAACCTTTGGAGGATGTTCGCAAATATCACAATTTCCACAATTATCCTCTAAAATTTCACCAAAATAGGCCAATAAAATTTTTCTTCTACAACTTCTTGCTTCGGTATAATCCATTAAACGTTGCAACTTGGTTTCCATAAATTCCCGCTGACCGCTTTGTGCAATTAATTCTTTAATTTGCAAAAAATCGGCATAAGTACTAAACAAAAATGTATCAGCAGGAGCTCCATCTCTTCCTGCTCGTCCAATTTCCTGATAATAACTTTCGATGTTTTTAGGTAAATTATAATGAATTACCCATCGCACATTGGATTTATCTATACCCATTCCAAAAGCAATAGTTGCTACTACAATTTGTAGTTCATCTTTAATAAAATCATTTTGGGTTTGCTCTCTAACATCCTTGTGTAAACCCGCATGATAGGGTGCTGCATCAAAGCCAAACGAATTCAGCTTATCCGCTAAACTTTCGCAAGTTTTTCTACTGGTACAATAAATTATTCCACTAGTATTTTTGCGTTCTAACAAGAGTGCTAAAATATTATCCCAACGATTTTTTCCAGGTAATATGTTTAAAGACAAATTAGCGCGATTAAAACTAGAAACATATTCGGTATGATTTTGCAATTGCAATTGCTCTACTATATCTTTTTTGGTTAATTTATCTGCTGTAGCGGTTAGCGCAACAAAAGGTATGTTTTTTAACTTGTTCCTAAACCTACCAATTTTAGCATATTCGGGCCTAAAATCATGTCCCCAAGAAGATATACAATGCGCTTCATCAATTGCTATTAAAGATAAATTTACATTTTGTAACATGGATATAAAAATATCTGTTACAAAAGTTTCGGGAGAAACATACAATAATTTAATTTGTTGTTGTAAGAGTTCACTCTCTATTTTGCGTTGTTCATCTTCGTTTAAGGAGCTATTGTAAAAAGCGGCGTAAATCCCATTGGCCGCTAAACTATCTACTTGGTCCTTCATGAGCGAAATTAAAGGCGAAATTACCACCGCTGTTCCTTCCATCATTAAAGCAGGAATTTGAAAACATAAAGATTTACCTCCACCAGTAGGCATTAAAATCAAGGTATCCTTTTGATGTAAAATATCATTAATACATTCCCATTGGTTTTCTCTAAACGCCGAGTAACCAAACTGATTTTGTAGTATTTCTAAAGCTTGATTTTTACGATTAACTTCTGTCATCGTTTAATTTCAAGGTATGGGATTTACCCATTTTATCCAACAATTTTTTGGCTTCTTCCATCCATAAAGCTTGTTCGGCTTTATACATTGGTGTTCCTTTACTTACATCTTTTACAATTGTGTTGGCAACATCGGCTCCTTCATCATTTTTTCCTAATTGGAACAAAAGTGTTGCGTAGTTAAACTTGGCTTCTTCGCCTCTAATATCCCAAATATGTTTTTGGTAAATTTCTAAAGCCTTTTCTGGTAAATTAATAGCTTCATAATTTTTTGCCAAAACAAACCAATAAGTTTGGTCGGGGAATTTAGGTGTGTTATCCAAAATTAATTGGATATGTGCTATACTTTCGTTGTATTTTTTTGCTTTGTAAGCTGCTTTTGCTGCATCTAATAAAATATATGCATCGTCTTTAAATACCCCTTTTAAACATTTTGTGTAATTGGCATAGGCTTTTTCAAATTCTTGCAATTCCATGTAAACATCTCCTAATTTACGAATGTTTGCAACCGTATCAGATTCTCTTACCAACTCTTCCAATCTTTCAACTTCTTCTTTAGGGTTGTATTTATTTTGTAACTTAACTTCATGTTTTTTAATATCAAAATCGTTACCAGCACCCATGCCCATCATACCCATTGGTTTTCTGCCTCTCCACTCGGGTATAATATATAAAATCACATAAAATATTGCCGAGAAAATAAAAATTAAGCTTAATATTCCCCAAAATATATTTCGGCGTTTAAATGCATGTATGGCAGCATAAATTTGAACTATTAAACTAATAATTCCCCAAATGTCAATTGATTCGAAATAAGTGTTGATATCCATTTTATTATGTAAGTTCGTTTAATTTATTTTGTACGTTTTCAAAAATTTTTAAAGGTTCATCGGATGTCCACAAGGCTCCCAATAAGCCCATTCCATAAAAACCCATACGTTTTACTATAGGTATTTTTTCATCTGTAATACCTCCTAAAGCAATTACTTTATAAGGTGTGTTTTTTAAGTTGTTGGTTAAGCTAAATTCTTTAAAGCCGCTTTGGTACTGACTTTTAGTAATACTATCAAAAATCGGACTTAAAAAAACGTAATCAAATACTGGATTAACTTGGTCCAATTCCTTTACCGAGTGAAACGAAGTAGATACAGTTAACCAAGGTTGTTTTCCCTTAGTTCGTTTTAATATCCACCAAGTTCTAAATTTCTTTTTTAACAATTTAGATGGAAAATGAATACCTTTTAAATTGTATTTTTTTACCAAAAAGTGATTGCTGTGTAATACAATACGATTATGGTATTCGGTAGGAATTTTATCTAAATACGCCTTCATTTTTTTTTCGGAATATGTAGGCTTTTTTAAATGATAAGTTTCCAAACCCATTGCAAACAAGTCTTTTAAAACACTTAGTTCGTTTTTAACAGATGCTGTGGGTGAAAATAATATCAATTTCATGTAAAAATCCTTTACTACTTTAAAAAATCTCTAATGATGAAAAATGAAATCCTATTTCAATAAGTGCATTTTCGTCGGAATCCGACCCATGAACAGCGTTCTTGGTTTTTGATTCGGCAAATTCTTTTCGTATAGTTCCCTCTGCTGCTTCCTCTGGGTTGGTTGAACCTATTAATTTTCTAAAGTCCACTACAGCATTTTCTTTTTCCAAGGCTATAGCTACTAAAGGTCCTGAGCTCATATACTCTACTAAACCATCGTAAAAAGGCTTTCCTTTGTGTACTTCATAAAATTTGCTAGCTTGATATGCAGAAAATTGATGCATTTTTAATGCTTTGATTGTATATCCGTTTTCGATAATTTTTGCGATTATTTTTCCTGTGTGCCCGTTTGCCACCGCCTCGGGCTTAATCATTGTAAAAGTTAAGTTTCCAGCCATATCTGATTTCAATTTTTCAAATTTAATAAAAATCGGGTAGTTAAACTCTAAATGTTTTCAAAAATAAACTAAAAAGTTGTTTATTTCACGCGAAGTGCGCAAAGTTTTCACGCAAAGACCACGAAGATATTTAAGAAAAGATTTTTATAAATTATTTGCTATTCTGTGAATTCCTTCTTTTAAAGTTGTAGAATTAAAATTTATCAATAAGCCTAGTTTTAATCCAGATAATTTTAAATACGTTAATGTTTGAGCAAAATGAACTGGGGCAAGGGTTTCAACTGATTTAATTTCTACCAAAACTTTATTATCTACAATTAAATCTACTCGGTAACCAATTTCTTGTTTAACTTCTTTATAAACCAAAGGCATAGGTACTTGTTGTTGAACCTCCATTCCTTTTTCTCTTAAATCAAAAGCTAAGGTTGTTTCATAAACAGATTCCAACAACCCAGCTCCAATACTTTTATGCAATTTTATAGCCGTCCCAATAATTTCGTATTAAATTTTATTTTCATTTATATATTTATTTTAAAAATAAAAACAAATATAAAATTAAAAATTTACTATTTTACAATAAATAAATTAAAATAATAAAATTTAAAAATCAAACTTTAAAATCTTTTTTTTATTGTTAATAAATCTTCGCGGTCTTTGCGTAAAATCTTTGCGGACTTTGCGTAAAATCTTTGCGAACTTTGCGTGAAATTATCATTAACTTTTCAGAAAAAATTACGTGAAATTAAGCCCTACTTTTAACCTGGGTTATTTCTTAAATACTCTATTTTATAATTAAAAACAGCAGCAATGTTTTGCGCTCTTAACTTCGCATCTTCGGCTTTTTCGCCTTCAAAATTTTCGTTTACCGTTTCGTTAAACAAAGCAATCCATCTGTTAAAATGTTCCTTTTGGATGGGTAATTTTGCGTGGGGATCAAAAGAATTTCCGTGATAAGTGCGTTCATCTAACAATAAAGTTTGCCAAAAAGTGTACATTTTGGTTAAGTGCTTATCCCAGTTTTGCCCAATAATATCATTAAAAATATCCCCAATTAATGGGTCTTTTTGCACCTTGTTGTAAAAACTATTTACCATCAATTGGATATCCTCCATGGTGGTAATATCTTTAGTAACTTTCATTATTTACCTCCAAAAATTTCGGCTTTAAAACCCTCGTTTTCCCACTTTGCCAGTACACTCGCATTAATTTCATTTTTGCGGATATTACTTAATTTTTCTTTTAATTCCTTTTCTTTTTCTTTTAACTCTCCCAATTTTTCTTCTAGCATTTTTAAATCGTAACCACCACTTTTTGTAGCCGATTTTTTATCTGCAATATCTTTTTCAATATCTTCAATGCGCTTTAAATGCACTTGGTACAAATCAAAAATAGCTAAAGCAGCTACTTCTCTTACGCCTGTATTGTTTTCGTATAAAGCCTGATTTTCTAAATCTTCAATTGCTTTTTTCATAACCGTTGTTCCTTTTTTAGATAAATACTCTCTAAAATTTTGAATTACTCGGTTTTTATAAGCACTCTCAGTTTGGTTGATTGCCCAACGGTAATATTTAGCTTTCGATTCATCGTTTACATCTTTATATAAGTTCGATAAAGTTAAAATCACTCCAGGGTCATTGATTTCTTCAAAACTTACCGCTTGTAATAAGGCATCTTCTCGTCTAATCGAAAACAAAGCTTTTAATCCTTCGGTTTTAACTTGTAATGAGCTATCGTTAATTGCTTTTTTATACAAATCTATTAATACAGTATCTTTAGGGAAATTTGAAATTAAATTATTAATTGCGCTTTTTCTAACTGCACTTACCGAGTCTTTTAAAAAAATATTCGCCAACATTTCTTTAAATTCTTCCGATTTCCCATCCGGAATTTTTGCCCATTCACTCATTGCCAATCTTCTAACATCTGGTTCTTTATCTTTTACCGCTTCGCTTAACAAATCAAAACTAGCCATTGTGGTATCTTTTGAAATTTGTTGTAAAGCATTGATTTTACTAGCATAATGACTTTCGTTACGGTATTTAAAAAGTGCTTGTGCGGGGGTTAATTTTTGTACTATTTGGGCACAAATAACATGTTGTGGGTCTAAAACAACTAATTCGGGTTCGATTACATTTGGAAAGTAAAAATTTTCTTTTTCTTTAGAAAGGTATAACTCCTTTTCGATTTTTTTTCCATTGCTGTATATCCTTACAGGTATTGGAAATTTAAAATTTTCCATTCCCATTGATTTTTGTTTTTGAGTGATGTTAAGTACAAGGGTGTCGTTTTTCTGACTACTATTTACTTCCAAAATAGGATGTCCTTTATCTAAAAACCACTGATTAAAAAACCAGTTTAAATCTTCTCCGGATACCTGCTCCATTGCCATTCGTAAATCATGAATTTCTACCGATTGATAGGCGTGCTTATTTAAAAAATATTTTAAACCTTCCCAAAATGCCTCGTCGCCAATGTGATGACGTAATTGATGTAAAACCAATGCACCTTTGGAGTAACTGTGTCCATCAAAAAGTTCGCGAGAATCTTCATGATGATAACGAATAATTTGTTTGTAAGGTGTATCTTGTAAATACTTACTTTTAGCTTTATACAATTCTTTTTCGCCAGCACTTTTTCCGTATTTAAAATCTTCCCATAAAAACTGACCGTAGGTTGCGAAACCTTCGTTTAAAGTTAAATTTGCCCAGGATTCGCAAGTGATTAAATCGCCAAACCAATGATGTACTAATTCGTGTGCAACAATACTCTCAAAATTCATATCAATCAATTGCTGTTTGTTTCTAAACACATAATTGGCATGTATTACAGCGGATGTATTTTCCATGGCACCAGCTACAAAATCTTTCACCACAACTTGGTGGTATTTATCCCACGGGTATTTATATCCAAAAATTTCGGAGAAAAATCCAATCATTTCGGGTGTATTTCCAAAGTTTAAAAGTGCATCTGCCGAATCTTTGGGTTCCACATAATAATTTACCGGTATATTTTGCCATTTGTCTTTTATCTCCGCAAATTCTCCAATCGCCATCATGGTTAAATAAGGTGCGTGTGGTAAAGTTTGTTTCCAATAATCGGTTTTAGTTCCGTCGTTATTTTTGGTGCTTTTTACTAAAATACCATTGCTTAAAGTTTTAAATCGCTCGTCTACAGTTATGTACAACTCCTGAGTCATTTTTTCATTAGGAGCATCTATGGTTGGAAACCAGCAAGAGTTTGCCTCTGGCTCACCTTGTGTCCAAATTTGCATCGGTTTTTCTTTTATTTTATTCAGCGGATTTATAAAGTACAAACCTTTGTCTTCGCGAATTTTAGTATTTAATTTTTTGTTTAATAAATTGGGGCGGGCAATGTAATCAATTCTCAATTGGAAGGTGTCCTTACGCGTATATTTTTTAGGTAAAGTGATTTTAAGTTTTACAGAATCGTTTTGATAGTTTAATTTCTTTTTTTCTCCATTTTTTTCGATTATTTCAACCGAATTAATTTGCATGCCTTGTGCATCAATTACTACATCTTGGATGGGATAAAAATAGGGCTTTAAGGTTAAATTAGCTATTCCAAAAACTTCTTGTTTCGCCCAAGCAAATCTAACATGTAATTGGGTGTGTAATAAATCTACATATTTTTTTTCGGATGCCTGATAAGGGGCGGTATTATTTAGCGAACTGATTACTGTATTTTGGGAGTTATCCGCAGATTTTTCTGATGTTTTAGGCGTGGTTAAAAGATGGCAAGATTGAAACAATACCATACTAATAATTGAAATAATTAATTTGTTCATCTAATTTTTTTTTAATCTAAAATTTTTACTGGTTTTTTATGCTCATTTACGGCAACTAATGTAAATTTTCCGGTTACTGCTTTTAAGCGATTTTCGTTGTACATTTCTTCAACATAACCTACAACTTCTACTTCCATACTGGTATTACCCACTTTTACAATATTGGCAATAAATTCAATTATGGTTCCTGCTGGTATGGGTAATTTAAAATCGATAGAATCGCTATTTACCGTAACAACTTTTTTTCTGCAAAATCTGGTGGCTGCAATAAAGGCAATTTCGTCCATCATCGACATAACTTTACCGCCAAACATGGTATCGTAGTGATTAGTGTCGTTTGGAAATACAGCTTTAAACACCCTCGATTCTGCCGCTTTAATTTTTTCGTTTACATCCATTTTGCAAATTTAAATCTAAATTACTAAAAGCCTATCTTTTTGATACTTTTTAATTGTATAAAATGATTTCACGCAAAAGCGCAAAGAAAAAATACCGAATAATGATTAAATTAAGCTTTTAATTCGTTAAACTCTTAAAAGCTTTTTAATCTAAATTTTTCCGTTAGTTATTTTTAATGTCTCAAAGCTCCTTAAAATATGCTACGGAATTTTCAACCGGCATTAACCATTTTAAATTTTAAAATTCGTTAAGCTTCATTTTAAAATACAATTGGTATAACTCAAAGAATATCGCAAAGTTTTTAACTTATTTTTTTCTTATTGTACTAAATGATTTTAGCTTAAAATATTATACCGACATAAAATTAAAATAAGTTTTTAATC
>Ga0007787_10000814_pt1 | contig 10151 bp, 8 predicted proteins | sample LauGreFa1BDMLBSN_2_FD_59500 | JGI IMG/M metagenome (GOLD analysis project Ga0007787, IMG submission 59500) | Freshwater lake microbial communities from Lake Michigan, USA - Fa13.BD.MLB.SN | ecosystem: Environmental > Aquatic > Freshwater > Lake | place: Lake Michigan, USA | collected 2013-09-23 | reverse complement strand
GAATGGGTGGCTTGCTTCCGAATTGGAGTTACAATAGTGGTGGAATTAGCAAACCTTCTGATGTTGCTCACCATTGGGATGAAGTAAGTGTTTACTACGATATGCCAATAGATGGAAATATTTGGCTGGAAGACCCTTTGACTTCTTCTTATCCACCTTCGATTGCATTTAAAGCAGCACAAATACAAGACTATGAAAAGTCAATTTTGTTTCTTCGCGAAATTCGAGAAATGGTTTTCCTTCAAAAAAAGAATATCACAAAATGGGAACATTTAGTATTAGCAGCAAAGAAAGTTGGACTGGACATTGTTCAATTCAAAACTGATTATGAAGGAAAAGCAAAAGAACTTTTTGAAGAAGATTTGAAATTAGGCAGAGAATTAGGTGTAAGAGGTTTTCCTACATTATTTTTTACAGACACAGCAGGAAATAAAGAAATGGTTTATGGTTCAAAACCATACAACACATTCGAAAATACTTTGGTTAAATTGTATCCTACAGCTTCTAAAACGACTTACGATAAAACGTGGAATTCTATATTTTCTATATATCATTCATTGACAGCAAAAGAGTTTTCCGAACTAACGGAAATACCAAGAAACAAAAGTGAAAAATATTTGGACGACTTAAAAGCAAAAGGACATTTAAAAAAACTAAAAACAAAAAACGGAGCAATTTGGACACTAAAAAATACTGATTCGTAAATGGTAGCGACCCAGTCAACACAAATCCAACCCTTGGCTTGTAAGCTTCACCAAAAATAAAAACATTCAAAAATAGAAATTTTTAAATAAAATATAAGCTTCCATTTTTTTGTACAATCTAAAAATATTTTTTATATTTTCAAATTTAAAAAATTCATTATTGTCTTGTAAAGTTTTTATTTTTTTGTTTTCCAATTACAAAAATCTAAATTTTTACAAGACACTTTTTCTTTTTATACTTTTTAGATATACACTTTGAGGGTGGTATCAAAACGGTAGTAGTAAGACTTTTATTTGCGGACTAATTTTTAATTATAAAAGCTTAATTTTGTAAAAAAATAATTGATGTTTTTTATTATCTCTAAAATTTTAGATTATACCCTTAGTCCGTTGTTATGGAGTATTATTTTGTTGCTTTGGGCTTGGATTACCAAAAACGAAAAACACAAACGAATTGTTAGAATTTTTGCATTTAGCATTTTAATTATTTTTTCGAACACTTGGATTTACAATAGTGTTTTAAATGCATGGACGATGGATATTTTACCAAAAAACAAGGTGAAAAAAGCAAAAGTTGGTGTGGTTTTGGGCGGTATGAGTATTTACGACCCTAAAAATGAACGAGTACATTTTAATCAAAATGTAGATCGCTTGTTACAAGCTATTCCTTTACTTAAAAATGGTACATTGGAGGCAGTTATTGTTTCTGGAGGCTCGGGATATTTGCGCTACGATGAATTTAGTGAAGCACAAATCATTTTAGATTATTTAATTGAAATTGGCGTGGATACTACTGATATTACAGGAGAATTTACATCCAGAACCACTTATGAAAATGCTGTAAATACGGTAGATATTTTATTAAAAAAATACAGTTTAGAAGAGCTACAAAACAATGTTATTATAATTACCTCGGCAATACACATGCGCCGTGCAGTAGCTTGTTTTAATAAGTTAGGATTAAAAGTAGCGCACTACTCCACCAATCCCGAAAGTGAAAAAGATAAACAATTTCATTGGGAAGAATATTTTGTACCTAACGCTAGCCACCTTGGTGCATGGGGAAATTTATTACACGAAATTGTGGGCTACAGTATTTATTTTATTAGAGGATATATTTAAAAAAAGCTGCTTTTTTTGGAGCAGCTTTTTTATTTTTTATTCTTCCATAGTATGATATACATTTTGTACATCATCATCTTCTTCAATTTTTTCTAAAAGTTTTTCAACATCAGCAACTTGTTCATCGGTTAATTTTTTGGTTACCTGCGGAATTCTTTCAAAGCCCGAAGATAAAATTTCAATCCCTCTGCGCTCCAATTCTTTTTGTATCGCCCCAAAACTTTCAAAAGGTCCGTACAATAAAATTCCATCCTCCGCAACAAAAATTTCTTCAACGCCAAAATCAATCATTTCCAACTCCATTTCCTCTACATCAATTCCTTCTGCAGGAATTCGGAAATTACAAGTATGATCAAACATAAACTCTACCGAGCCTTGTGTACCTAAAGCACCATTGCATTTATTAAAATAACTGCGAATATTGGCTACTGTACGGTTATTATTATCCGTTGCAGTTTCAATTAAAATAGCAATTCCATGCGGCGCATACCCCTCGAATAAAACCTCTTTATAGTTTGCTGTATCTTTATCACTTGCCTTTTTAATAGCTCTTTCAACATTATCTTTAGGCATATTTGCCGCCTTAGCATTTTGCATTACGGCTCTTAACCTTGCGTTAGATTCGGGATTGGGTCCACCCTCTTTTACCGCCATCACAATATCTTTACCAATACGTGTAAAAGTTTTGGCCATAGCCGACCATCTTTTAAGTTTACGTGCTTTTCTAAATTCAAATGCTCTTCCCATGTTGTAAATTTTGTTTGCGCAAAAATAATATAATGATTGTAAAAATTCTAAATTTTTGACTTTTAAAAGTAGATAAAACCATTCATCGCCTATAACTAATTACTCTTTTTGCTAACTTTATCGTAGTAATTATTTAATTTAGCGGAAATTTAACTGGATTTTTTGTGTTTACAATTTTATCGGATGGCTACCCTGTACATATTGGGGAAAATGCCTTACAAAAATTAAAAGATTACTTACAACAAAATACATACTCGCAGTATTTTATTTTGGTAGATGAAAACACTCTTGAGTTTTGTTTGAGCGATTTAATACAATCGGTTGAAATTTTAAAAGATGCCGAAGTGATTGAAACCGAAAGTGGTGAGGAAAATAAAGTTATTGAAGTTGTTACCCAAGTTTGGCTGGCATTAAGCGATTTACACGCCGACCGTAAAGCATTGGTAATTAATTTAGGAGGAGGTGTTTTGGGCGATATGGGCGGTTTTATTGCTTCTACATATAAAAGAGGAATTGATTTTATAAATATACCTACTACTTTATTAAGCATGGTGGATTCCTCCGTGGGGGGGAAATTAGGCATTGATTTAGGTGGTTTAAAAAATCAAATTGGCGTATTTAATTTCCCTAAAGGTGTTTTTATTTACCCTCAATTTTTAAGTACTTTAGAATTTCGCCAGTTAAAATCTGGCTTTGCCGAAGTGCTAAAACACGCCTTAATAAAAGATGCAAATTATTGGGGACAAGTAAAAGATATAGATTTAAATAATTTTGAAGATTGGACTGAAATTATAAACCATTCTGTTGAAATTAAAAATCAGGTTGTTTTAAAAGATCCAAAAGAAAAAGGCGAACGCAAAATTTTAAATTTTGGACATACCATTGGGCATGCAATTGAAACCTATCATTTAGGAAATTTTAAAGATTTTTATCTACACGGCGAAGCAATTGCTATTGGAATGGTGGTAGAAGCCATTTTATCCGTAGAAAAAAACAATTTAAAAGAAGAACAATTAAAAGAAATTTTTCAAAGTTTTAATAGGATTTTTAACTTATCAAAATTGGATAAAAAGTTATTTAAAGAGTATTTAAAATTGATGATTCACGACAAAAAAAATTCGGATGGCAAACTTAGTTTTTCGCTACTATCTAACATTGGCGAATGTACTTGGGATGTATTTTGCAACGGCAAAGAAATAGAAAAAGCTTTCAATCAATACAATAAAATGATTAAATAATGATAGATACTATCAAAATTAAAGCGCCAAAAAAGGAATTTAAAGCGCGTATAAACTTAACTGCTAGCAAAAGCGAAAGTAATAGAGTGTTATTAATACAAGCTTTATGCAAACAAGACTTTACGGTATCCAACATTGCAATTGCCAAAGATACCGAAACAATGATTAGATTATTACAACAAGAAGGTTGTGTTAAAGATGTTGGCCCAGCTGGTACTACAATGCGTTTTTTAACTGCTTATTATGCCAATACTAAAGGAACTTGGTTAATGACGGGATCTGAAAGAATGAAAAACCGTCCAATTCATATTTTAGTAGATGCCCTTAAACAATTAGGCGCCGAAATTGAATATACCGAGAAACAAGGTTGTCCGCCCTTAAAAATTAATGGCAAACAATTAAACGGTGGTACAATTGATATTGACGGCAGTGTAAGTAGCCAATTTTTATCGGCTTTAATTATGATTGCCCCTATGTTATCGGGCGGATTAAAAATGAACTTAACTGGTAAAATCACTTCTGTTCCTTACCTTAATATGACATTAAAATTAATTGAACATTTTGGTGCAAAATATACTTGGGAAAATAATCAGATTACGATTGAAGAAGGTGAATACAAAGCACAAGATTTTACGGTAGAAGCTGATTGGAGTGCAGCATCCTATTGGTACCAAATTGTTGCGTTAAGTAAAAATGCTCAAATTGAAGTTATGGGCTTAAAAAACAAAAGCTTACAAGGTGATAGAGCTATTGTTGAAATTTATGAAAATTTTGGGGTACAAACCGAATTTATTGATGGAGGTGTAAGATTAACTAAATTAGAAAATTACGGTTATCCAGCAATTTTTAATTACGATTTTTCAAACTGCCCAGATGTTGCACAAACTGTTGCTGCAACTGTAGCTGCACTTAAAATACAATCTAAATTTAAAGGTTTAGAAAGTTTACGAATTAAAGAAACCGACAGAATTGTAGCAATACAAAGCGAATTAGGTAAATTTGGTGTAGAAGTAAAAATTTTACCGGATGATGAAATTGAAATTTTACCTTCGAAATTTAAAATACCAAAACACGCTATTAAAACCTTTGATGACCACAGAGTTGCCATGAGTATTGCTCCTTTAGCATTAATGTTAGACGAAGCTTTTGAAATTGAGGAACCTGAGGTAGTTGAAAAATCTTATCCAGATTTTTGGAACGATTTAAAATATGTTGGTTTTATAACCGAGCAATAAAATTTAAATTTTGCAGTTAATGCAGTTATGCTCAAAACAAAAATAAAATTATTACTACTATTTAAAACTTGTATTTTTATACTTGTTATAAGCCTTATTTTGTTTCCGCAAAAAGCTTTAGCTCAAGATTTGGAGGAAGCATTACTTAAAAAAGATTTAACTATTTCCATAGGAGGAGGTAAAAACAGGTATTATATTCCAGAATTTCAACTTTTTGCTCCTTTATCTATACCTTTAACAGTAAATTACGCTTTTTTTAAATCATTTGAATTAGGTTTAATGTACCAACCTTCCTTTTTTAACGATAGAAGTAATGCGGATTTTCAGCGTGGCGAAACCGCTAAAAACCAAAGTTTAGGTGGAGTGCAAAGTGCTGGTTTTAATTCTAAAATTTCCCTTTTTAACGAAAATGGAATATTTGCTTTTATGGAAACTGGATTAATGTTTTCAGAGTTGAAGAAAAATCAATTTATAGAAGGTGTATTTCATGAAAAACATGGTACAGGGCGACAAATTATGGGCGGATTTGGAGTTAGATATCATTTAGGAGATGAATTTGGAACAATTTACCCTTGGTTTTTTGAATTTTCTGCGCTATGGTCGCAGCATAAATTTGATATTCATACTTTTAGAATCGAAAGTGAAACCCAACCCTCAACCGACTCCAATTGGCAAGATTTAAAATTCGGTGCATTAGATATCAATATCAAATTTGGCTATCGATTTAGAAAAAAATAAAAATCACATTATAATGAATCAACGCACTACTTTTTACAATTTTATAGCTCAAACTTCCTCTGCTCCAATGGCTTTGGAAATTGTTAAAGCTTTAGGGGTAGAAATGTGGGATAAATTTGGAAAAGTGTACATCGATATGATTAGTGGAATATCGGTAAGTAACGTTGGGCATTGTCATCCAAAAGTTGTTGAAGCTGTTAAAAATCAAGCCGAAACATATATGCACTTAATGGTTTATGGCGAGTATATTCAAAACCCTCAAGTACAATTGGCTCAAAAAATTTGCTCTTTATTACCCGAAAAATTTGATAATGTATATTTTGTAAATTCTGGAAGTGAAGCGAACGAAGGTGCTTTAAAATTAGCCAAAAGATATACTGGAAAACCTAAAATTGTATATTGTAAAAATGCTTATCACGGAAGTACGCAAGGTGTTTTAAGTATTATTGGAAGCGATTATTTTAAAAATAGTTTTTTACCATTATTGCCAGAGGTTTATCCTATAGAATTTAACAACATAGAGGACGTTAATACTATTGATAATCAAACGGCTTGTGTAATTATGGAAAATGTACAGGCTGAAGCAGGAATTATCAAAGGTGAAAGTGCATTTTTAAAAAAAGTTAGAGAACGTTGCAATGAAATGGGAGCTTTGTTAATTTTCGATGAGGTACAAACAGGATTTGGACGTACAGGAAATATGTTTGGCTGGGAAATAAGTGGAGTTCAACCCGATATTTTCACCTTTGCTAAAGGAATGGGAGGAGGAATGCCAATAGGTGCTTTTGTTGCGCCTAAAGAAATTATGCAAAGTTTAACTCATCAGCCTGTTTTGGGGCATATAACAACCTTTGGCGGACATCCTGTAAGTTGTGCAGCATCTTTAGCTACTATACTGGTTTTAGAACAAGAAAAATTAGTAGAACAAGTGCATAAAAAAGAAAGCTATATTATAAATAAAATAAAGGAAAATCCAATTATAAAAAATATTCGATCTGTTGGTTTATTATTAGCAATTGAGTTTGAGAGCTCCGATATCAACTTTAAAGTAATACACAACTGTATTCAAAACGGAGTTATTACAGATTGGTTTTTATTTAATGATCAATCGTTAAGATTAGCACCACCATTAACCATTACTTTTGAAGAACTAGATAATGCGATGGAAAAAATAAACTTATCCATTCAACAAACTTCCGAAAGTTTAGCCTTACACTAACAACAAAGCGAATTAGAGCTGCTTTGAATTTGATTTAAATATTGTGTTAATTGATTTAAAACAATAGGATTTATGCAGTACAGCATCGATTTTCCATCTACTTTTGCATTAATCCAACCGCTATCTTTTAATTCCTTTAAATGCCTTGATAAAGTAGGTTGAGCAATAGGCAATTCCTCTAAAATATCATTTCCTATACATTGTTTTTTATCAATTAAAAACAAAATAATTGATAATCTCGATGGATGTGAAATAGCTTTTAATAAATTACTAAAAAATAAAATATCCTCGCTAAATCCTTCTGTTTTTGTTAATCCCATAACTTAATCTTCCACCTTAATAATTCTACCATCTTTGTAATGCGTAGTTTTAAACAAAGTACCGTCTGGAGTATATTGAAAAACTTGTCCGGTTATTAAATAACCTTTTTCAAAATTACCTTTTTTGATAACCTGTCCACTTTTATTTTTTAATTCGTAATAACCATTACCATCAAAAGGAGTTTGTTTAGTATCATCCACTGCATTTGGATTAACAACTACATTTACTTTGGGTTTTACGAAGCTTTTCTCACTTAATTTTTCTTTAGGTTTATAGTTAATAGATTTTGCTAAATCAATTCCCCCATTTTCAAAAACTCTTTCGGATTTAACAGATCCATCTTCATGAAATTCAGTAATCACACCATCTTCTTTTCCATTTTCCCAACTACCTTCAATCATTAAATTTCCATTTTCGAAATAATATTTTTGCTCACCCGATCTTGTTCCTTGTTCATTGTATTTCCAATGATTTTTTAAATTACCATTTTCATAATAATATTTGTACTCACCTATCCATTTGTTATTTTTCCACATTCCCTCTTCTTTAATATTACCGTTAGCATAATAAAAAACAGCATAACCATTAGGACGATTGTTGTTGTATGTTAAAATTTCCTTCACCTTTTCATTAGGATAATAAAAAATCCATTTACCATCTCTTTTACTATCGGTAAATTTTCCTTCCTCTATAATTTGATTTGGACGAAAGTTTGGATATTTTTTTTCTTCATTAGTTATTACCCAGTGACCTTGTTTCATGTTGTTTTCATCCAAACGATTGATAGAATCGCCAGATTTTGAGTTTTGAGAATTTACATTAGAAGTAATCATCAAAACTAATATAACAAACAAAGTGTATTTTCTCATCATGATTAATCTATATTGAATCTAGGTAATATTAATTTACGAATAATACCTTAAAAAGTTTAAATAAATTATACAAAAGCTGAATAAAAGATAAATTGAAAGCGTAATAATTTGATTATCAATAAATTTATTTTTGTTTAATACTAAAACGCAAACACATTTTTATTCAGAATTCGAAGTTAGTTATAAATAAACTTATTTAAAAACAAAAAGAGGTAATTGATAATTCAACCACCTCTTTTAGATATCATTTAAAAAGTTTTTAAAACTTCATACTAAAGCTTAATTTAGTTAAAATACCAATGTTTAACTGTGTAAAATATTCATCTTTAGCGCCAAAAGAATCAAAAACTAATTCTTTTTTATCTAACAATAAGTTAGATACTTTTAAAGCTAAATTCATATTATCGTTTTTACCAAAAGCTTTACTACCATTAAAGTTTAAACTATGAAAAGGAACTGTGTAAACATCTGGACGATCCACCATACCTACAAAAGTTAAAGTTGGTCCTTGAACGTTGTAATATAAACCAAATTGTAATTTACGTAAAAAACCTTTTTCAGCACCATCATAGCTTAAACCTACGTTTACTAAATAAGGAGATTGTCCTGCCATATCTCTATACTTACCAATTTCTTGCCCTTCTCTAGCATTTTCAACTCTACTATCTCTTTCAGTTTTACTCATTTCAATTCTGGATTGAGTTAAAGTATAATTAACATTAAAAGAGATTTTTTCCAATTTAGAAGTTAAAAAAGATAGGTTTTTTCTCAATTCCAACTCAATTCCTAATAAATCACCATTACCAACATTACGAGGTTGGAAAGCGTTAGCTTTGGAAGCAAATTGAACAATCTCTATTGGGTTAATAAATTTTTTATAGAATGAGCTAACAGAAATAATCTGACCTTTCTTTTGGAACAACTCCCATCGAGCATCTAAATTATGGATATCAGAACTAATTAACCTACCATTCCAATATTCAATTCCTGCTTGGTCATTAGCATCTCTAAACATACCTCCTGAAAAACTTCTTCCAGTTAAGGGGTCTAAAATTTCTGCAAAAGACATTTCTTTCATAGAAGGTCGAGCAATTGTTTTGGAGTATGAAAAACGGATATTTTGCGTATCATTTACAGCATACACTAAATTAACTGTTGGGAAAAAATCAAAATCATCCAAAACCTTTTGGTTATTTAAAATATTTGCTCCTGCTTGATCTCTACCAGTATATCTTTGTTGAAACTGCTCAACTCTTAATCCAATAACCGATTTTAAGTTTTTAAAATATTCCATTTCAATACTTGTGTAAGCTGCTCCATATAAACTATTTGCTGTAAATTGATTTGGGTTGAATGGAACGAAATCCGGGTTGTAAATTGTTTGTAAACTGGTAGGATCTGGATTTCTTGTCCATAAATTATTTGATGCAAAAATCTCATTTGGATCTCCAGTTAAAAATTGTGTTCTGTTTGGATTATTTAAAACAATACTAAAAGATTGTATTAAAAAATCTCTTTCCTTGTAAGTAAATGCACCACCATACTTAAATTTAGCTTCTCTCTCTTTTATTGTTAATTTTTTTGTAAAATGTAAAACACTACTTAAATTATTTTCATTCATACTTCTCCAAATTCTTTGAGGAAAACCAGATTCAGTATTCATATCAAATGATTGGTTTTTTACTTGATATCTAGTAAATCTAATATCAGGGTCGTTCATAACAGATAAAGTACCTGCAACTTTCCAATCAATTTCTAATTTCTTTTCTTCAAAATTGTGTTTACCATTCAATAAAACATTGGTTAATTGTTTTTGAGAATACTCTAAATTATGTTGAAAACCTTCAAAATTTGCACCTTGATTATTACTAATATAATCAAAAATACCCGCTTTAGATTCGCCATTTTGTAAATGCAAAGCTTTTAAATTGTATTTAGATTGTTTAGTTTTTAAG
>Ga0007787_10000809_pt1 | contig 10170 bp, 8 predicted proteins | sample LauGreFa1BDMLBSN_2_FD_59500 | JGI IMG/M metagenome (GOLD analysis project Ga0007787, IMG submission 59500) | Freshwater lake microbial communities from Lake Michigan, USA - Fa13.BD.MLB.SN | ecosystem: Environmental > Aquatic > Freshwater > Lake | place: Lake Michigan, USA | collected 2013-09-23 | reverse complement strand
TTTTTTTTTGAAATACCAAAAATATCGAAAATTGCCTTATATATATTAATATTTTTTCTCATCAAATCCCTATCAGCTGCGCGAAGCTGTCTTATTGTAGGTGAGAAAATTAATTTTTTTGCAGTATAAGAAAAGAATGCATAATAAGGTAAAAATAGCCCAAGCAATCTACATTGCATGTCAAAAAGAAAATAGTAAAAACTAATTAACTTTTTTTTCATGCAAATTCGCAAGGAAGTTTGAAAGCAGCTTTACTGCGTGTTCATAAGCAATTTCCTGAGATTCACTGCACATTCCTCCAATATGGGGGGTGATGATAACTTGCTCAGACTTTTTCGAAAATATTAACAATGGACTTTTCTCTCTACTCAGTATTTCATCTGCCAATACATCAGTTGCAACTCTTGCCTCTGAATTGGCAACTAAAAAATTTACCAAATCCTTTTCATTAACAATATCACCGCGAGAAGTATTGATCAGAACAACATTTTTTTTCATTTGATCAAAACTTGATTTATTAATCATCCCTATTGTTTGATTTGTAACATGCACATGAAGTGCTATGACATCAGAATTTTTAAATATATCTGTTAAATTTTTAACTTGAGCAATTTTCTCATCATCTATAATTTTAAATGGGTCATAAACTATTATTCTTGAGCCAAAAGCCTTGCAAAAATTAGCGTACATTGATCCAAGTCTACCGAAGCCAATTATACCTATTGTTAAAAAATTCATTTGTCTACCTATAAATTTTTCATAATCCCAATCACCATTCAAAACAGAAATATGACTCTTGACTATATGTCTTAAACTGGCCAAGGTTAAGCCAAAAGATAATTCGGCCGTCGCGCTAATTTTATTTATAATATCTCTTTCTTCAGTTATAGAAATTACTGTCAAACCTAGTTTTTGAGCATACAATTTATCAATATGATTAGTTCCTGTTGAAGCCGTACAAATCACTTTTAAACGACTAGCATTATCTAAAATCTCCTTACCTAGAAAAACTTTTGATTTATTGGGATTGGTAAAAATTGCATCAAAATTGGAAATAATTGATTTAACCTCATCAAGAGTTGGGTCGGCTAAATAAGTAACCTCCCCAAGCAAATTTAAATCTTTTTCTATATTTCTTATATGTTTTACAGGTGTTATAACTAAAATCTTAAAAGTCATTTTTTAAATTTTCCATAATAATTTCTGCAATTAAAAAATCAACTTCCGTATCAATATTTACGGCTTTTTCTTTTGATAAAATATAAGGCCTGCTATTTTCTGAGCCATATCGCATTCCTTTATGCATTAAAAAATCTCTCTTTAATGCATAGATTGCACCACTTCTTATATAAGCACTTGGCCTTAAATCCTGCCTCCTACTTTCAGGTATTTCAGGAATACAAAAATCAACAATTTTGTCATTTATAATTTTTTTGATTCTGGCAGGATGATGATCTTCTAATTGATGAATAGCTATTACTGAATCAGCTCCAGTGGAAATTAATTTCGAAATTGATAAATCAATATCAACCGATGTTTTAAGTGGGTTTGTACACATTAACTCAACCACAAAATCATATTTAATGCCTTCTTCATTTTCAGCCCATTCTACTGCATGTTGCAAGGCGGAAGAAGAGCTGGAATTATCTTTACTAAGTTCTAATGGTCTTAAAAAAGGAGCTTCTGCGCCATAACGAATAGCAATATCTTGAATGTCTTTGTCATCAGTTGATACGATATATCTGGTTAAAAAATCACTTTTTAAAGCTTCAGATATTGTGTAATAAATAAGAGGGAATCCAGCAATAGGCCTAATATTTTTTTTTGGAATTCCTTTTGAACCACCTCTTGCAAGAGTTACCCCAAGAATTCTGATTTTATCTTTACTCATAATAGTTTTTCAATTATCTCATGCATGCCATTTTCTCTAAGATTAAAGGTATATTTATAATCTTCAATAAGCTTAATTCCAACGTTTTTTCCTGTAATGCTTTTCTGTCTTATATCGGCTGAGGCGGTTGCACAAGCTAACCCATATAATGCTCTAATAAGAGGTTTTCTTGAATTTCTTGATCGCATCGATGAATCAACCTGAAGGAATGTCTCTTTTTTTACCTTATAATAATGTCCATAATCTGCGAACCCAGTAAATACTGCACTTAGTCCTTTATATTGAAGCTCATTAATTAACTCATCAAATATTTTTTTAGGTCTAAATGGATAAAAATGATTAACATAGACAATAATTTCTGGATAACAACCAGTAAGCTCTATTTCAGCTAATCCTGCTGAAAGTAAGTTTTCGACATTTGTATCATCATCAAATTTAGATTTATTTTTATCCAACCAACCTACTTCCAAAAGATTTGAAAGTTTTTTGTCATAAGTTAATATATATGTGCTATTGATATATTGAGATTTTTTTAACTCTTCTACAACATTGGATAGTGATTTAAATTCAATAGAATTAATTTCTAAGTTATCTTTTACAATAATAATGGATGCAATATTAATATTTTCTGGCTTGAGGGTTTCTGGAAAGCTGTCAATGCAGCCCTGATCTAACTTGTCTAATATATTTACTATTCCTCGAGCCCGCTCTGAGGAGCTTCCATGTTGATGCAATCCATGATGGTGGTAAACCTGAGCTTCTGGCTCATAAAGAATCTTATATCCAGCTTCAATTACGGACTTACCCCAAATTCGATCTTCTATGTGTTTTACATTCTCGTCAAAAGGAAATTTTTCCCAAATCTCTCGAGACAGAATGCTGTTTGCGTTATGAAAAAAACAATCATTAATCTGAATTTTTTTATCATTTCCAAATGTAATTAGAAGATCTCTTTTGTCAGCATCTGACGTAAACGGTAAGGGCAGCTGACGACCGTATGAGCCAGCAAATTCTTGATTATCTTTTAAGCTATGATATAGAGCAGAAAGCCAAGTATTATCTTTTGGAATGCAATGTGCTGAAATACATACAATAAAATTACCTGATGAAGCCCTCACTCCATCGTTTATAGCTTTTCCAGGTAAAAAATTCTTAATCTTTACTATCGCTGAGATAGGGAATCGCTTAGCTATTTCAGTAGTGTTATCTTTGCTACAATTATCAACTATAACTACTTCAAAATTTCTAAATGTCTGGCTATAAATTGATCTTAAACAATGGGCTATCCAACGCTCTTCATTGCAAGTTCGAATGATAATTGAAATTTCTGGATTTTTTTCTGTCATTTAAACATATCAAAAGATAAGAGTACATCTCTAGGAATATTTACTTGGGCAATTTTACCCATTAACTTAGCGGCGTCTTTAGGGGGGATTCCAGTTCCTGGATTTCGATACACAATTAGATCACCAGTTAATACCTCTCCAATCTTAATTTCATTTTTTGAAGCCATAGAAACATGATACTTTCGACGAGTGATTAACTCTTTTGAAGAGATCTCTTTTTCACCTGTTCCTTTTATTTTTTTAATGGCCCTTATATCTCTAACCATTGAAATTAACTCATTGGGGCCAAGAGACATTTTATGATCAAAACCTATCATGTTATTATCTAATGTAAAATGCCTTTCTATGCAAACTGCGCCCATTGCAACTGCAGTTAGAGTAGGCAAATAACCTAATTCATGTCCTGAGTAACCTACAGGCAGTCCAAATTTTTCTTTTAGAGAATAAATTAAATTTAAATTACATTCATTTAACGGGGTCGGGTAAGCGGAAACACAATGCATTAATAAAAGAGGCGTACCATACTTTTTAAAAATATTCACGGCTGCTTCAATTTCAGATAACTCAGACATTCCAGTTGAGAGGATAGACTGTTTCCCAGTTCTTGCCATATATATTAATAATTCAAGGTTAGTAATACTATGACTTGCTAATTTGAATAAGCTAACTCCTAATTTATTAAGAAAATCAGCAGCCTCAATATCAAAGGCCGTACATAAAAAATCTAAGCCTCTTTTCTCAGTATATTCTTTTAATAAAATATACTCATCCATATTAAATTCAAGGTGCTCACGAATTTGCCTATAAGTATTACCAAACTCTGGAAATCTGTTGTCCGCGGCATTTAAAGTTTCACCAATCGCCAGATTAGATACAGTTCGCTTCTGAAATTTAACTGCATTGCATCCTGCTTCGGATGCTAAATCAATTAATCTTTTTCCAATTTCTATAGAGCCATTATGATTTAAACCAGCTTCAGCAATGATGTAGGTATCTAAATTATCAGAATAAGAGAAAATTTTATTTTTCATAAGTGTTAATCTTTTGAATTATCGAATTGTAAAAAAAATCTTCAGTGAAGGAAGATACTGAATTTGCAGCCGAGCGAGAATGTTTTTTGTAGTAATTAGAATTGCGCATAATTTTAGAAATCTGATAATCATAACTATGAACATCCTTAAAAAAAATAATATTACTACCATTATAGTACTCTTCTAATCCTTTATTATAAATGGAAACTGGAACTAAAGCCAAAGCCATACCTTCAATTAAAGGAAGACCAAAGCCTTCAAAAGTTGAAGTACTAAGAATAATGTGGCACTTATTTAAAATGCCAACATACTCAAGATCTGACCTAGGCTTTACAACCGAAACATTTTTAAAAGGAACTTGTACGTCATCTTGCGAAATCAAATAATAATTGATATTTCGTAATTTTGAGTTATTCAAAATATACAAGAATTCATTTAATCCCTTTCTTGAATGCAAATTTGTTACGATACAAATATTAGGATTTGAAAGACTTGGTTTCTTATAGCTTGCCTTATAAGCTAAAGAAAAAACTGAAGGGTTTACGACATTATCATTCTTATATCTATTTAACTTAAATAACGATTTATTATAAGAACGGAGTGAATATTTTGAATTAAATATTACTTGATGATATTTGTAACTCTGGCTTAATTTAAAAAAAAATTTGTAAACTAGTTTAAAAACATTATTAGCTTTAAAATTCTCATCAAAAAGTAAAATGTCATTAGACTGAACGTATCTAATAATTTTTTTATTTGAATATATGAAAGAAAAAATTGATAAAATTGGATCGGACACAAGCACAGTGCTCACAGATTTATTGAATCGAATTTTAAGGGAAATTGTAAGAGAAGCTAAGAGAACAGCTAAAACACTTTCATTAAAAACATATTGAGAAACGCATATAGGAATATGATTAGTAAATTTGCTTCCCTCGCGATTAAGGTGAAATAGTTTAACTTCTTTCTTGTCACGAACTGCAAGTTCTGCAAATTTAAGTAAAACACGATTCCCGCCACCAATTTTTAATGATGGCAAAATAATTCCGTAAAGACTATTCATCTATACTAACCATGTAATGTGAAATTTTTTTTTCAACTAATAAATTGTTAATTTTTTTAATTCTGCTAAGAATAAATGGCGCATTGGTTGGGTAATACGACACAACAACCTTAATGTTCTTCAATAAATCTAATTGGTTTGCAAGGAATAAGGTGGAATTGAGCGGGTTAACAATGCCTTTAATATTTTCATTCATGATAATTATTTCAGACGGAAAGTCGACATAGGAAAAATCGAGACCAATTTTTTTATAAAATAGATCATTATCTTTATTTTCAGACGGGTGTTTAGATAAGTATATTTTTTTAAATTTGTTTTTTTTAATTCTCTCGAGCGCTTTTAAAATTAATTTTTGATATTCAGATTTTTTCATTCGACCAGCCTCGACTAGCGGGGCTGTCATAAAAACGACAGAGTTTGGAATCTGAATAGTTATATTTCTAGAAGATATAGTCTGAAATAAATTTTTAACATGCAAACTTATATTGACTATAAATTTATTCGAATATGAGTAAATATTTTTCGGATGGGCGATTGTAAAAATTTTATTATACCGAATGTCAGAAAAAAGACTGTATTTTGAGGGAAAATTTATGAAGCCATGCATAAGATAAATAAAAAATCTAAATGTTCTATAATTAATTTTAACAACATACTCATTTATTAAGCCATCATCAAACTGAATTACATTCACATTTTTTATATTCAAGAACTCTTTTATTATCTCAAAATATAAACCTGACGCAAAACACGTACATAAAGTGTAATCAGTACTTTTGCATTTTATATTTTTTATTAGCGTTTTAATTTCTTTTACAGCTTTAAAGTTAAATGCTAAAAGTGGGTCTCGACTTTCTATATTAAGAACGTAAGAGTGACTTGGAATTTTTATGATTTTTGATAAAAGGAATAAATCTGCAGCTTTACCCTTCCAAATTAATATAGTACTTTTTTTTCTAAAGTGGTTTCCAAAAACGCAATATATATATAAAACTTGGGTTATAGATCTCCCATCAATAACCAAACCAGATGTTCTAATAAAATTATTGAAGTTTAATGTCATGCTATTTTGAATCTGATCTTATAGTAATAATTTTTTTACCTTCAAGCTTAAAAATTTTATTACAATTTTTAAGAGTTGAAATTCTATGAGTTACCATAATTATGGTACTTTCCTTGAATACTTCGTGAATAGCTTTAATTACCTTCCTTTCAGTTTTTGCATCAATGGCACTTGTAGATTCATCTAATATAAAAACACTAGGATTTTTGTACATGGCTCTTGCAAGTCCTATCCTTTGCCTTTGGCCGCCAGATAATTTTTCACCCCTATCACCAACTATCTTATTAATACCATTTATTGAATTACCTACAAAACTTTTTAATTGAGCAATATTGCAAACCTTATCTAAAAAATCTAAGTTTATGTGATCTTGATCAGACAAAAAAGTTATATTTCTTTTTATGCTTTCATTTGTTAGAAAAATATTTTGGGGTACATGTGAAATATTTTTTTGCCATTTTTGCAAATTTTTTTTTGTTAATTTAACTCCATCAATAAATATATTTCCAGAAGTCGGTTGAATTAGACCCATTAATAGGTCCAAAAAAGTACTTTTACCACTTCCAGAGTCACCAATAATACCGATACGGTCTCCGCGATTAAACTTGAGATTAATCCCCTTAAATACATCATTCATTTCATTTGGGTATCTGTAAGTAATATTTTTAAAAATGATTGTCTTGTTAAAGCTTAAATTTCTAATTTCATGGGGATCAGGAAATACATTAATCGACTTACTTAGTACCTCTAAAACATCATTTAATGACCTCCCTACACTTTTTATCGAGCTAAATGAAAAATATATATTTTGAGCGAGAGGGAGAAGTCTTTGAGCAGAAAGTGCAATTACAGCTATTGTAATCAATGCATGATTTAGGTCATTCGAAAATTTAATTAGGAATAATGCAATAAAAGCCAAAACAACCATACCAATAGATTCGATTAAATATTTGGGGCATTGCCCAATAACAAGAATGTCACCTTCTGATTTTTGAAGTGGTATATCAAGATCCGCAAATTTTGCGTAGAATTTAGAATGCGCATTGTCAAGAATAATATCTCTAATACTCCCTAAACTTTCCTGCAGAAATAAAACAACTTTAGATGAGTTTTGTGCAATTAATTGACTTCTTTTATACAAGCCAATTCTGAACACATAAGTAATAATTGAATAGACTAAAAAGATTACTAACGCCGTTAAAACTGAGATCATTGGATTTATAAAAATTAATAGGCATATAATAACAAATGCCATTGTAATTGAGGATAAAGCTGTAATTGCCGGGTATATTAAACCCGTAACAATAAGTTTTGTTTTTGTGGTGATTAGATTTATTAATAAACTTTTGTCAGATCCAATGTGCTCTTCAAAATTTTGACTTAATATTCTTTTATAAATAGATAAGTTTAAATCACTTCCTATTTGATAGGATAACCTTGAAGTGAATTTTATTAACAAAACCCTAACAAACCCAGAGATCATAGCTGCTGAGGCAAAAAAAATAAATACGATATATAAAAAGTTATTTTTATTATCAAAACCGAATAGGTCAACAAAATATTTTGAATATTTATTCGTAAATATAATATCAGGATTAGAAATCGTAGCTATAAGTGGAATTAATAAGCCAATACTTATAAATTCAGCAAATGCGCCAAAAACTATTAGGAAAACCAACAAAAAGAACTGTTTTTTTCTTTTTGCAGGGAGATAAAACCAAAACTTCTTAGCAAGAGTAAATTCCATTAATGAACTCCAACTATAAATCGAAATATTTTAATGGTCCATTTATAGGATCATGCTCAAAAAAATCATCAATTAAAGTCTTTTTTTTAACATGAGAAAATTTCAGGTGGTCTTTGTAGGTTTTTCTTGCAACGGTATTTAGGGAGTTAAATATCCTTAAATGAAAAAATTCTGAGAACCTATCAATGCATTTATTTATTACTCCATTACGGTTTATGAATGAATCTCCTCCAAAAGAATATTTAGAGGTACTAAAGCTAAAGCCCCATTTAAGTTTCCAGCGACGGATATGATCAAATCTTCCATATATTCTAGGATTCCCATTTGGGGAGCTAAAAGGTAGTCCATGCTTTAACTTTAAACTTTGATCATGCGCAAAAGAAATATTTGGAATTACGATGTTATAGATACCATTTTTTAGAAATTGAAAAGCAACGTCATCTAAAGAATTAAAAAAATTAAAACTATAATCAGTTTGAATGGAAGCTTTGTACTGGGAGTAATTTAAAAGAATTGTACTTTGCATAGGGCATTCTACGGCAAAAGGCTGACCACTAAAATTTTTATAATTTACTCTTGATGAAAATTTTCTGTTGTAGTAACCATTACCTAATTCAAGCGGTGATCTTGCAGTAGACATTAATTGAACATTACCTTTTTTAAATTTACATAAGTCATAGTTATCATGATAAACATTAAATCCTATCATTCCGAAATTTTTTATTTTTTTTGAATTTGTTAATAAATTATTTAATTTTTCAAGGGTATCATATTCTAAAGGATAGGCATCATGATGCATGTATAAAACCCATTTAATGCCTTTATGTTTGTAAAAAAAATCTAATGCTTGACTAAGATTGTCTTGGAGAACTGTTGAATTAGCGTTTAAAAAGTCAATGTTATTATTTTTACAAATTTCCCTACCGATTCTTTTAAATTTTTCTTTACTATCTAAATCTAAATTTAAAATAGGAACCTTAGAGTAATCAAAAAGGCCGAGCCATTCCTCAACCATTGTATAAGTATTTTTGGTTGTAAGTACGATTCCAAACTTAATTTTGTTTTTCATTGGTATATTTTATTTAAAGAGATGAATAAAATTTTCTTATAACTGAACAGACTCTTTTAACATCATGATCTGTTAGCTGAACTGCGGACGGAAGCCATAAACCTTTTTCTCCGATCAAATCAGAGACAGGAAAATTACCTGGATATAAATATGCTAACTGTTTATTTATTGGTGGGTACATGATTCTTGAACCTATCTGATGATCTGTGAGAAATTGGATTAGAGCATTTCTATTTTCGGCCAGACAATCTATAAACCAAGGGGACGTATTTTGAAGATCATGATTAAATAGTGAAATACCATCAACATTTTTTAGTTCATTTTTGTATTTTTCAAATAAGATTTTTTTTCTTTGAGCTCTTTCAGGTAATTTTTTCATCTGTGCAATTCCAATACATGCTTGAAGATCTGTAAACTTAAAATTAAAACCAATAACATCATGAATATCATTACCGCCTTTTGATCTGCCAAAATCTTTAAGTTTTCTTATATTTTTTGCAATTTCATCATTATTAGTTACTAATGCTCCGCCTTGGCCTGTTGAAATAATTTTAGGTGTTGAGAAAGAAAAGCTACCAATCAATCCAGCAGTACCAATATGTCTTCCATCTGGATAGAAGGAGCCGAGTGATTGGGCAGCATCTTCAATTAAAAGTAGATTATTCTTAATGCAAAAATCCTCAAATTTATTAATTCCTGATTTAGGATATCTACCATTCGCTGAGACTAGCATTATCGCCTTAGTTTTTGGAGTTAAGTGTCTCTCTATTTGATTTAAATCTAGACATAAAGTGTCCGGCTCCACATCAACAAAAATTGGATTCGCACCTAAAAATTTGAGGGAATTAGGTGAGGCAATCATTGTATAGTTTGGCACTATAACTTCGTCGCCATACGATATTCCTAAGGCCATAGCAGCAAGTGTTAGGCTAACCGTTCCATTGCTTACCACTATACAAT
>Ga0007787_10000807_pt1 | contig 10185 bp, 8 predicted proteins | sample LauGreFa1BDMLBSN_2_FD_59500 | JGI IMG/M metagenome (GOLD analysis project Ga0007787, IMG submission 59500) | Freshwater lake microbial communities from Lake Michigan, USA - Fa13.BD.MLB.SN | ecosystem: Environmental > Aquatic > Freshwater > Lake | place: Lake Michigan, USA | collected 2013-09-23 | reverse complement strand
CGCTTATTATTTTGTTTATCAAGATAGCAGCAATGCCGAAGTTGAAACAATCAAGTCACCGGAAGGCCCAATCAAAGTTGTGGAAGAAGAAATAGCCAGCGCCGAGAGCACAAGCGGAATGCAGATCGATCACAAAATTTACGAAGATATTTTCGGCAATAAGAAAAATGTTGAGCGTCAGGAAAATACCAAAGTTCGCAATGCTCCTGAACCTGCTCTTCCGCCAAAAACTGCGCCAGCAGCGGCCGCACCAGTCGTGCAAAATAATGTTATAAAAAAAGAAGAACAAAAAATTGTCGTTTATGACAAAAATCAAAAACCTGTTGCAGCCGCGCCAAGCAAAGATCTGCTAACAAATATGTCGGGCGAAAAACGCGACAACACCGCAGCTCCGGCTCCAAAACCGCAAAATAAAAAATTGGTGGTAAAAGTTCAGGTTGCAGCAATGACTTCGCAAGATGCCGCCGAAGAAAACTGGAAGCGACTCAATCGCCTTCACCCCGATTTATTTTCGGGCTTAAAATCTTATGTCGAAAAAGTTGATTTGGGCAAAAAAGGAATTTTCTATCGCTTGCAAATCGGCAATTTTTATAACCAGGTTGACGCCGAAGAATTCTGCAATCGCTATGTCACGCAATCGCACAAAAGCCGCGCCGATTGCATTGTGGTGGAATAATTAATCTGCTTTCTCGCCTGCCCGCGCTTTGATAATTGCGGGCCTATCACTTGCCATTTTTACTGGCGCCTCATCACATCAAATATTGTGAAATTTTCTTATGCCTAAAACCAGTGGCAGATATTTGTCTTCAACCGCAACTTTATCCAAAATCCAATCATAAATCAGCATGTCATCTTCTTCGATGAAGTGACGATAAATTTCTAATTCTTCGTCGCTAAACGCAGAAAAATTTTCGTTGAAAAATTTTCCAAGAAGCACGTCAGTTTCCTTACATCCACGATGATTTGAGCGATATTTTAATTGCTTAAGCAGCAGATCTTTTTGCATTATAAAAGTGATTTGATTTTGGCGATTAGGCTTTGCGCTTCATTCTCGAAATAAGGTTTTGTGGGCGCATTTCCCCAAACCGGTTTTGGAAAAGTTGCGTCATCTTTTTTTCTCGCAATCACGTGAATATGCAGCTGGCGCACCATGTTTCCGAGATTGGCGACATTTAATTTATCGCAAGAAAATTCATTTTTTAAAATGCGCGACAATAAATTTATTTCTCCAAGCAACTCAACTTGTTCATCAAAATTTAAATCGATCAACTCGCTAAGATTTTCTTTTTTAGGCACGAGAATCAGCCAAACATAATTGGCATCATTCATCAGCAGCAGCTGCGAGAGTTTTAAATCGGCAATAAAAAATGTATCGGCCTTCAATTTTGCATCGAGAACAAACATAAAAAAAATTAACAATTAGCAATTAGCAATTAACAATATCTCCAATTCCTAACTGTTAATTGCTAATTGTTAATTGCTAAAATCCCTCTCCATCAACAATGTTGTTTTAATCGACAAAGCAGAAATTGAATTTGCTCCCGGCCTTTGCGTGTTAAGCGGAGAGACTGGTTCAGGAAAATCGATTTTGCTTGATGCCCTTGGTTTGGCTATCGGTTTTCGCTCGAATTTGCGATTGATTGGAGAAGTTGAAAATAAGGCGCAGGTGCTTGCTGAGTTTAACATCGCAAAAAATTCTCTGTGCAAAAATCTTCTTCGCGATCACGATTTGCTTGATGCTCAAAACCCAGATGAATTAAGGATCCGCCGCATTATTTCTGATAATTCCTCAAGCAAAGTTTTTATAAATGACATCGCAGTTGGCGTAAATCTTTTGGCGCAAATTGGCGAAACTTTGGTTGAAATTCACGGTCAGCACGATCAGCGCGGATTGCTTGATGTTTCTTATCACCTCTCAATTTTAGATGAGTTTTGTGGCAATGATGAATCGCTAAAAGATTTGAAAAAAACTTATCAAAATTTGCGTGAAACAGAAGAAAAAATTTCTGATCTAAAAGCAAAAAAAGATGCAGCGCTGCGTGAAAAAGATTATTTGCAGCATGTGGTTTTAGAGCTTGAAAATGCTGACATCAAAGCCGGTGAAGATGAAGAATTAGCAACAAAAAAAGAACAACTAGTTGGCAAAGAAAAAATCCTGAAATTTTTATCCGAAATCAAAAACAGCTTAACTGAAGCAAATTCGCAAATGCTTGGCGCGCTTCGTGTTTTGAGCAGAAATCAGAACATCATCAATAATTTTTTGAGCGATAAAACTTCTGATTTTGAAGAGATGAATAAAAAAATTGATGTGCAGAGCAACGAAATCGACTCAGCAATTTCAAGCCTTGATGACATTATTGAAGAAGTTGCAAACTGCGAAAATAATTTAGAAGAAATCGAAGAGCGCCTGTTTTTGATTCGTAGCCTTAGCAGAAAATATAATTTGCCGGCATCCGATTTATCGAACTTAATTGATGAAGCAAAAGAGAAATTAAAATTAATCACTGGCGATGAAGAAAGTGAACAAACCCTTGAAAACACTCGCTTAAAACTACTTAACGAATATCAAAAAATTGCCAACCAATTAAGCGAGAAGCGCAAAAAATCGGCGCTAATTTTATCAAAAAAAGTTGAGGAAGAATTAAAATTCCTCAAAATGGAAGGCGTAAAATTTAATGTCGAATTTGCAGCTAATGATTCACAAAGCGTTGGCCCAAGCGGCTTCGACAAAATTCGTTTTACGGCGGCAATCAACAAAAATAATTTCGACGATATTTCAAAAATCGCTTCCGGCGGTGAACTTTCACGCTTCATGCTGGCACTAAAAGTTTCGCTGCTTGGAACAAAATCGCTGCCTTCAATTATTTTTGACGAGATCGACACCGGAATTGGCGGAAGCACAGCTGATGCGGTTGGAAAGCGTCTCAAAGCTTTGGCAAAAAACTTGCAGGTTTTGGTTGTAACACATCAACCACAAATTGCTGCCAAAGCTGACATCAATTTTAAGATCAGTAAAATTTCACAAAATCACAAAACCAAAACCATCATCGAAAAACTGCAAGGCGAGTTGCGCGAAAAAGAAATTGCACGCATGTTATCGGGCGAAAAAATTTCTGATGAAGCAATCGCTGCCGCAAAAAGTTTGATGAATTCTTAAGGTTGCAAGTTGGGTTTTTCTTTTTAAAAAAATCCGAAAATCGAAAAATAAAAAACCTCAAAAAAACTAGTTGCCGATAGGCGAATTTCCTTCGCCTGTCGAGATTGAATTAAAAAATTTTTCATGTCGTCCACAACGCAAGATAATCCATTACTGCGCAATTTCCGGAACTTCATCATCATCTCATGTTTGATTTTCTTTGTGCTGCTTTTTTGTTTTTATCTAACTGGCACGCTCGTAATCATCACCGTCACCGGCAATTGGCAGGTCATCAAAGCTTATTCACAACTCACTATCGATAAGCAATTCATCTATATTTACCGCACCTTCATCGCTTATTGGAAATTTTACGTAGAAAATCACAGCCGCATTCCATCCGGCGCTTATAATAATTTTGTCAGCAAATTATGGATCACCACCATTTTACCTTATGGAATCTTGACAGCACTCGCCTGGATCTTCCGCGCACCTTTGATAGATTGGCGCCCTTTCAAAAAACCAGAATCAATTCACGGCGATTCGCACTGGGCAACTTCGAGCGAAGTTAAAAAAATGGGTCTACGCTCAAAAACCGGCGTGTTGCTTGGAAATTATAAAAATAAATTCCTCATCGCTGATGGTTATCAGCACATTCTGCTTTTCGCGCCAACGGGTTCTGGTAAAGGTGTGGGCTTCGTAATTCCTAATCTTCTTTTTTGGAAAGATTCAGTGATCGTGCACGACATTAAACTTGAAAACTATGAACTGACTTCGGGCTGGAGAAAAAAATATTACAAACAAAAAGTATTCTTGTGGAACCCAGCCGATCCTGACGGCATTTCGCATTGCTATAACCCGATGGATTGGATCAGCGCCAAGCCTGGTCAAATGGTGGATGACGTGCAAAAAATCTGTAACTTTCTTTTGCCTGAACAAGAATTTTGGCAAAACGAAGCGCGCGCATTGCTAACCGGAATCATGCTTTATCTTTTGGCTGATGACAACAAACCAGCCACACTTGGTGAAGTTGTGCGAACGCTGCGCAATGACGACGTAGTTTATAATTTGGCGGTGGTGCTTGATACGCTGGGCAAAAAAATCCACCCGGTTTCTTACATGAATATCGCATCATATTTACAAAAACCTGACAAAGAACGCGGTTCCGTAACCTCAACTGCCAACTCATCTCTCGAGCTTTGGGCCAACCCGTTGATTGACACCACAACTGCGACTTCTGATTTTAATTTACACGAATTTAAAATTTCTCCTCACACTTGCTATGTTGGTTTGACGCCAGACAACATCTCGCGCCTCAAGCCTTTGATGAATATGTTTTATCAGCAAGCTGCAGCATTCTTCACTGCAAAAATGCCGCAACCGCATCAAAAATTTGGCGTCCTTATGATGATGGACGAGTTTCCAACTCTCGGCAAAATGGAGCAATTTCAGGCCGGCATCGCCTATTTTCGTGGTTATCGCGTGCGCTTGTTCCTCATCATTCAAGATACCGAGCAGCTCAAAGGTATTTATGAAGAAAGCGGCATGAACTCATTCTTGTCGAACTCAACTTATCGTATCACATTTGCGGCCAACAACATGGAAACTGCGAATTTGATTTCGCAACTTTTGGGCAACAAAACCGCGCAGCAAGTTTCTTACAACAAACCGAAATATCTCGATTTAAATCCTGGCGCACGTTCATTGCACGTTTCCGATGTTCAGCGCGCGCTTCTTCTGCCGCAGGAAGTTATTCAATTGCCAAGAGACGAGCAAATCATCCTTATCGAATCGCAACCGCCAATTCGCTGCAAAAAAATATTTTATTTCAAAGAAAAATTCTTCACTTCACGTCTCAAACCAAAAATCGAAATTCCAAAACAAGAGCCTTTCATGCCAGATCACTCTTCGCTCAAATCGAAGAAAGATGGGGGCTCAGGAAGCACAGAAAAAAAGGATGATTCAGGCACACTTGAAGGATAGGCTACTTAATTTTACGACTGTTAAACATGATAAAAGCTGCAGTGATTGGCGATCCGATTTCGCATTCTCTTTCGCCAAAAATTCACGGATATTTTTTGCGCAAATATAATATTGATGGAAGTTATGAGGCGATTCGCGTTGAAAAAAATAATTTGAAGGAAGATGTCTTAAAGCTTATAAATGAAGGCTACGTAGGCTTCAACGTTACTTTGCCGCACAAGGAAGAAATTTTCAAATTATGCTATTTCAGAAGCAAAAGCGCAGAAATGTGCGGCGCGGTAAACACCGTAATCATCACTGAAGATAAAAAACTTTTTGGACATAATTCTGATGTTGATGGCTTTCTAAATAATTTAAAAATTTCAGTTCCCGATTTTGATTTGAAAGGCAAAAACGCTTTTGTGATTGGAGCCGGCGGCGCAGCAAGGGCCGTAGTTTACGGGCTTTTAAAATCTGGCGTTAAAAAAGTTTTTATCACCAATCGCAATTTTGAGCGCGCAGAAAAATTAATCACAGATTTTGCCAAAATGGGCAGCGTTGAATTTTTGGCGCATGATGATTTTTGCAAAAAACTTGATGTTTGTGATCTGCTCGTAAACAGCACCTCTCTAGGCATGAAAGGTCAAGAGCCTCTTAAAATAAATTTAGAAAATTTACAAAAATCGGCGATAGTTTATGACATAGTTTATAAGCCACTCATCACTGAACTTCTTGCCTCTTCGCAAAAACGCGGTAATAAAATTGTCACCGGAATTGGCATGCTCACCGGACAAGCATTAATCGGCTTTGAAGCTTGGTTCAAAACCAAGCCAGAAGCTGATGTCGAACTAGAAAAAATCCTTACGCAAAATTTATGAATTTTCTCAAATCGCTTTTTCGTTTCATTCGCATTTTAGTTTTGACAGCGCTTTTAATTGCGCTGGTGATATTTATGGTGAATAATCGCGCGCCATCAACTTTAGTGCTTTATCCGCTGCCTTTTGAGATTGAGACGAGAATGTTTATGGTGATGATAAGTTTTTTTCTTTTGGGTTTGTTTTTCGGAATTTTGCTCTGCTCAAAAAATATCATTAAAAGAATTTTCGAAAACTTTAAATCGCGCCGCAAAATCAAAAAACTTGAACGACAAATGAAACTTTAATGCGCGCCCTACTCTTAACTATTTTCCTGATGTTTAGCCTCAACGCCAATGCCGCAAAATATGAAAAAGCCATTCTAGCCGGCGGCTGTTTTTGGGGCATGGAAGAATTAATCAAAAGTGAAAAAGGCGTTGTTGAAACTTTTGTTGGCTACACCGGCGGCGATGTTGCAAATCCAAATTACGAAATTGTCAAAACCGGCTTGAGCGGACATGCCGAAAGCATCGAAATCACTTTCGATCCAACAAAAACTTCTTATGAAAAAATTCTGAAATTCTTTTTCACGATTCACGATCCAACGCAGCTAAATCGCCAACAAAATGATGTTGGTTCGCAATATCGCTCAGAAATTTTTTATCTAAATGACGGGCAAAAAAACATCGCACAAAAAGTTGTTGATGAAGCAAACGCTTCAGGAGTTTTTAAAAAGGCGGTTGCGACAAAAATTACTAAAGCCACGAAGTTTTATTCGGCCGAAGAATATCATCAAAATTACTTACAAAAACACCCTTTCGGATATACTTGCCATCATGTGCGAGAAGAGTGGAAATTTTAACTTATGTTGAAAAAAACGACGGCAAATTTTTCAAAAAACTTTTACTATCTTGCTCTATTTTTAGTGGGCGGCGCTTTATTGATGTGCTGGATAAATTATTTAAGTGCGCGCCAAAATTTTGAAAATAATCTTCAAAAACGAACCCAAAGCGACTCGATTAAAATCGCCAACCAATTTGATAATTTTTTAATTTATTCTGAAAATTTAACCAAGCTTCTGGCCAATAATATCACGCAGCAAAATTCGGAAGATCCAAAAAAAATCGCCAAAATTTTAGAAAATATCAAACCGCAAATTGATTACGAAAAATATAATATTTTTGCGCTCACACTTTTTAATTTTGTCGACAAAGACGGAAAATTAATCGCCACCAGTAACGGCCTTCTCAAAGATGGAATCAAAATATTGGCTGAAAAACGTTCGTGGCTGATCAGCGCCCGCGTTGATCCGCAAAAATTTCATATCACAAATAGCGACACCGGAATCATCAGCGGCGAGCAAATTATTCCAATTGGTTTTGGCGTCACCAACGATTACGGAAAATTTTTGGGCTATATTTCAATTGGCATTAATGCGGTTAAAATTTCTAAGGCGCTGGAATCGTCAATCAATAACGCCACAACCTCATTTGTAATTTTAAATAATGATAATTCGCCAATTATCGCTTCAGGAAATTTCGATAAATCTTTGCTTAAAAACCTGCAATTCGAAATCGGTTTTGATCAAGATTCTCAGAAAGATCACACAGTAATAAAAATCAAAGGCCGTGAATATTTTTATTTAAGAATAAATCATTATAAAAACCTGGCGATCCTTGTCGGAATTGATTGCGCAGCAGCCAATAGTGAATTTATCGCTTCAATTACGCCGATATTTTTGAACTATTTTTACTTCACCGCTTTCTTCTTAATTTTGCTTTATCTCTTTAAAATAAAATTGCTCAACCCTGTTACGGACTTGTCTTTTGCGGCAAATAAAATTTCGCACGGCAATACTAACGTCTTCATTGCGCAATCAAAAATTACCGAAATAAATTCACTGTCGCATTCGCTAGAATTAGTGCGCGAGCTTGTCAAAAAGCAGCAGGAAGAAAAGTTGATCGCCGAAACAGAAAACCAAAATAAAAGCGAATTTTTGGCATCAACGGCGCATGAATTTAAAAATATCATCACCAGCGTTGTTGGAACTGCAGAACTCATCAAATCAAATTTCGCTGCTAAAGTTGAAAGCAAAAACCATTATTTCACTTCTGAAGAAATTGCTGAAAATACCGAATTTCTCGAAGACATCGTTAAATTAAGCGACGAAATTTCTTCCTTTATTTACGACGTAATTGATGTCAACCAAGCAGCGAGCGGCAATTTTAAAATTGAAGAAGCCGAATATGTTGATCTCAAAGACATCGCGCTCAAATCGGTGAAAATGCTGCGCGTGCGCGCCATCAAAAATAAAAAACATATCGTCACTCATTTTTCAAAAGGCCATGACGTGAATTTCAACGTGGCGATGCTTGATCCAAGACGCGTTAAGCAAATTTTTGTAAATCTTTTAAGCAACGCCATCAAATATGGCGCGCCAAACAGCAAGATTGAACTCAAGATAGAAGCACTCGACAAAGATGTTTCCGAATTGCTGCGCGATTCAATCATCAACAATGTGAAACAAAATCCCGACATCAGCAAAAAGCGCAAAACGCTTTTGCTTGACGTGATTGCCAAAGCGCGCCCGAAAGTTATCATCACAGTTAAGGATCACGGATCTGGCATGACGAAAGAGGAAATTGAAGTAGCACTCGAAAAATATAGCCGCGTTGAAAATCATCACCAGCATTTCGACTCAACGGGCTTAGGCCTGCCAATCGTTAAATATCTAGTTGAGATGCAAGGCGGCATGCTGACGATTAATTCACAAAAAAATGTCGGAACCGAAGTGAAGGTTATTTTTTAGCGCCAGTGCAAAATTCAATTTAGAATTTTTCTCATCGCCTCTGATAAAAACATCGCGGAAGGCCAGCTAAGTTCGATGCTTTGCCGAAGTGCTGTTGCCTTCAAAATCATTTTGATGCTAGTTGCGCTAGTTGGAATGTTCATATTTTAACTAGCCGGAATAACGCCTTGATTTCAATTTTTCGCCAAATAACTTGTGCATCCGTTGACTATCCCACCATCTTCAAGTTAAGAAGCTGAAAGTCCTCTCTTACTTATAAAAAATCATTTAAATTTTAACTTATAACTATGGCTAGTAATTTAACTATTATGGGCAACAAGGAAATCTTGTTGGTTGCTGAAAATATCGCACACGAAAAGAGCATCACTTTGCAAGAAGTGATTGAAGCCATGGAAGAAGGCATCAAGCTTGCCGCCAAGAAAAAATACGGTCATCATCTTGATATTGATTGCAAAATTGATCGCAAAACTGGTCAGATCAAATTGTTCAACAAACTTGAAGTTGTTGCTAACGATAAAGAAGATTTTGATAGCAGAACGCACATCACGCTAAAACACGCAAAACTAGAAAATCCTGAGGCAGAACTTGGTTATTTGATGGTGCAGGAATTACCTCCTATGGACTTGAACCGCGTGGTTGCACAAGTTGCTCGCAACGAAATTATCCGCAAAGTTAAAGAAGCTGAAAAAAATAAAGAATTTAACGAATTTAAAGAACGCATCGGCGATATCGTCAGCGCTTCAGTTAAAAAAGTTGGTCTTAAAAATATCGTTATGGAAGTTGATGGCTACGAAGCCGTTATCCATGAAAGCGGCTTGATTCCTAGAGAATCTTTCCGCGTTGGTGATCGCATGCGTTGCTACATCGAAGACGTTCGCAAAGAACCTCACGGCGCACAAATTTTCTTGTCACGCACTCACCCACAATTTTTGGTGAAACTTTTTGAACAAGAAGTTCCTGAACTTTATGAAGGAAATATCGAAGTTAAAGCCGTTGCCCGCGATCCGGGTTCACGCGCTAAAATCGCGATTTATTCTCGTCGTGACGATATCGACATCATCGGTTCATTCATCGGTATTCGCGGTTCACGCGTTCAATCAGTTAGCTCTGAATTGCGCGGCGAAAAAATCGACATTTTAAAATGGTCGCCAAATATTGCCGAGCTTGTTGTTAGCGGTTTAACGCCAGCAAAAGTCAGCAAAGTTGTGGTTGATGAAGAAAATAATTTGATCGAAGTTGTAGTTGCTGAAGATCAATTGAGCCTTGCAATTGGCCGCGGCGGACAAAACGTGAAACTCGCGTCAAAATTAGTTGGCTTCAAAATCGACGTTATGACCGAAGAGCAAGAATCAGCACGTCGCACTACCGAATTCAACCAAGCTTCTAAACTATTCATGGAAGCTCTTGACGTTGAAGACATGATCGCG
>Ga0007787_10000802_pt1 | contig 10204 bp, 5 predicted proteins | sample LauGreFa1BDMLBSN_2_FD_59500 | JGI IMG/M metagenome (GOLD analysis project Ga0007787, IMG submission 59500) | Freshwater lake microbial communities from Lake Michigan, USA - Fa13.BD.MLB.SN | ecosystem: Environmental > Aquatic > Freshwater > Lake | place: Lake Michigan, USA | collected 2013-09-23 | reverse complement strand
CCTTCGCGCTTGAGGATCACGTGCACACTTCGTTAGCAGTAATGCACTGGCTCCACCGCACCTAAGCCCAAGAATCTATTACATAGACAGTTTCATCTATAAATAAATCCATATCTTTTTCATTTTTTCCATCGTAGAATTCATAACCGATATAATAAAAACCGTTGTACTTTCTATCCTCATTATCAAATTCACTACCGACTCCTGCAACGTAAACAACACTTTCTGATTCTCTTGCGGCATTTTGTGGAAGAAGAAAACATTTTGCTAATGCTATGGGATCCAAGTAATCATTGCCTTTTGTGATTGCTGTTTCTGCAAATTTGGCCAATATTGCCCAAAATTTAGAATCTTCTTCAGATATATCAAAATTTTTTATATCTATATAAAAATCTTCTGGCAATTTCGTTTCAAGATAACTATCAAAAATAACAGCTTTATCTTGAAAAAACTTAAAAGTAATTTGTTGAGTATTGCAGGATTCAGGATCTCCAGTATAAATATAATCACTACGGCAATCTTCAGGAATAAAACCGATCTTTAATATATGGTATTTTGCATTTTCATATCCTTGGTTACCTGATAGATTCAATATTTTATTTAATTTTGAATGATTAAGTAATTCCTCAGTCAACCCAAAATAAGGTAGAGTACTTTTGCCAAATATTTTTTTTAGTTTTGCATCTAAAATAATTTTCTTATTTTCACCATCGAGTAAATTATTAGCTTTTGCATATGCAAAGAAAGATTTAGTGGCATCCATTGGAGTATCAAAAACACTACTACCAAGTATTTCGGATAAATTTTCATTAAGCTCAATTTTAGTGTTTTTCATACCAAGCCTTTTTATCAATGTGTGGTATTGTTAGATCAAATCTAATTTTAATTATTTTCACGAATTAAAAAAACAATGATTATCGTTCGCGTAAAGCAAATAACCCTTGAATCACCATCACCATAGCCAAAGTATCAAGCTCACAATAACGCTGTAATGCTTGTTCAATGCTATGGCGTTCGGAATCACTAATGCTGTTGAACTGTGTGTAGTTATATGCTGTCATGGCCAACCCTCCTTGATTGATGACACCGTCTTCATCATCATCTCCCGCTAACCGGGCAAGCATTTCATTAAGCTTACCGTGTTCAGTTCCAAAAATAGCGGGTAACGTTTTGTAGGGATCATTGCCCTTTTCTGCCTGAAGCCATACATGGCCGTCGGATCCTCCAAAATTTAGACTCTTAATGGCTAAGCCTTTGCCATATACACCCGGCTGCCGATAAATCATTGCCACTTCTTCTGCATCATTGAGAATGGATGGTAAAACAGCTTTCAATGAAATAGAACCGCCAGCATGTTTTGAATAGTATCCTTCTTGGACCAATCGATGCAAGTCCACCATTGGTTTGGATCCAACATACTTCCCAATTTGTTTTTCCTCATCTCCAGTGGTTTTAGTGATGAGGTCAATAAACTCGATCAGTTCATCTTTGTCTGGCACTTCAGATAGCTGTGATTGAACAAGTTTTTTCCTAATGTTGCGTAGCACGGTATTTTCATGGTTGTGGTATCTAAAAACCGTTCCAAACAACTCACCTGTTGGCATCAGCGCTTTACTTAACTGTCTTACAAATTCAATACTCGGAAAGTAATTCGCCTGTGTTGCTATCCACTGATTGGCATGTCGAATTCGCACCTTACCTTGCCCGTCCTTCTCCATGATGTGATGACTAAATTGAAATGCTAATGTTTCGTATGGTCGCATTCCTTTAAAAAACGGCAGTGCTGGTGCCGATGTTTCAAAGTCAATCATATGCAAAGGCCATTCCCAATCGTCCATTTCGCTTAATCGCTCTTGATCAATTACGATGGGATGTCCCTTCTCAACAGCAGAATTCACTTGAGCCATGCGACGGACCAATGGTGATAAGCCTGAACCTTCGTACAGATTCTTGGGCTGAATATCTTCCTCTTGAATATCTGACAGAAAAGCCCTACCCTTTTTGATCACCAGATCAGCAAAACTGCGGGAACCTGCTCCACCACCCCAAAGATCAATTGACAATGGAACTGTCCGATCATTTAAGTCCCCAGCGCCGTGAATTAAGCCTTGGCTGCGGGCCAGTTTCCAGCAGTTGTGAACACCACTGAGCTTTTCCTCTCCAGATGGCGCTCGGAACTGGCATGAACGACATTCCTTTGAGACACCTTGAAATGCCAATTCACCACTCATTTGCAGTTGGCCTGACCATGCCATGAAGGTTGACAGATTTTTTCTAAACGGCTCCGGAACGTGTGCGGAATTGTCGATAGGACTATGGCGCAATTCGTCAACGATATCGCATACGTCGATTTCACGTAAAAAATCAAGCCGTCCAATGGCGTCCAAGCTAAAGTTGGCAGGAACTTTAATTTGTGCTCGGGAGCGCCCAGACACCGGATCCAATTGCTCAGCAATCTGAAAGAGTTGGTGCAATCCATCCTTCTCACAAGGTTTTGATGCATCTAGCAATAAGAGTTTGGAACGAATTTCAAAACCAGGAAAGTTCAAACGCGCAACTTCGGCCTGAAAGGTCACGTCGTAAAGGTAAGGCAACCATCCACTCTCGAATCGGTTGGATCTATTTTTAAATCTTGCGGTTACTATGTCATCAGTCACACTCTTGGACTTGACCTCAATCAGATCAATGGTTTTTGCGTTTTTATCTTGGATAAGAATATCGACTCGAACAAAGAATGGAGCATGTAACAGTGCAGCTTCAGCTATGACAATACGACCAGGTTGACTCAATTTGGCTTTAGTCTGTTCCAGCGCTAACTCGTATTCCAGAGGTTCAATGGTGATGTTTTGTCCGATAGGGTCATCGTGATATTTGAATTTAGCCAACTCACCGACTTGGTTGCCCCCATCGGCTAAAGCTTGCAAAAAATCGTTGTTTTGGTTCTTGTCGAAATAGCCGTTGGCTTCAACAGAGTAATGGAGTTTGGTTGGGCATTCCAATGCCAACTTAAAGCGCGATTTTGTTAGGTAGTGTTTTTTTGTAGTGTTGAGCATTTGACCCTCTTAGCTATCATTATTAATTAGTTCATAAGCCATTTAAACTGGCTTCGAAACACCCTCAAAGTGTGACACTATTTGTGTAGTAATTATATTTATGATTTATGCATAGAAACAAATTTTTCATGAACAAAGACATGCGGCATACAAATTAAAGCCGTATTCAATGCCCAGACCTAGCTTCTCCGTAGAAAAAATTTAGAGTTTGTCCCGAGTTACCCAAGTGGTATAACTATTTAACTTTTGCGATCCGCCCAGGGCCCACTTAAAATTCGAGAGTAAATTTAAATAACCTGGTTCACTTCTAGCCGCCCCCCGCATTTATCTCTTGAGTATTCAAACATGAACGAGAAAACACCGTCACACCTTGTCGGGCTTTTGACTATTGATCGTCTGTTTGTAGGATCCAAATCGGAAGGGCTTTATCCCGTGTTGCATGCTGAGGATGGCCGGCAATATCGACTTCATTACAAAGGAGATCTCTCCCTGAATGAAAAAACTCTTTCCAGTTTTGACGGTAAAACCATTCAAGTTAATGGCCATGTCGATAACCTAAGGGGGCACTGGAGGATCGTTCTAACAGCTGACAACCTACCCCTTGTAATCGAGGAGTCACTCATAGCCGGGCAGCTAGCATCAGAGGCAACTTCCGAACTAGCAGCTGAAGACACATCAAAGACAGAAGCAGAAGCAGAAGCAGAAGCAGAAGCAGAAGCAGAAGCAGAAGCAGAAGCAGCTTCGGCGGTAACCTCAACCGCGCCTCCGGACGTGGCATCGCATATAGAACCAGAAGCCCCTAACCTAAAAACCAACAGTATCGAGGAGTAAGTCAATGGAGCAATGCCAATTTTGTGGCGGTACTCTGGGTGTAAAGGTTCGGTTTTGTTCAAATTGTGGCAATCCGGTTACTGCAAATACCTCGATAAACCTATCAACATCCAAGCTGGCTTCAGTGATTGGTGATGCAAGCAAAAGCAAAGTAATGCCCTCTTTATCGGATCGTGAAAACCGCGTCAGACAAATGGCAGCCAAACACAAGAAGCCCAACCCTTTAAGCATGGAAGCAATCCAGCACACCTTGTTCGTTGTTCCTGAGAATTTCTTAAGTTTGATGCGAGAAATCCTGGAGGATTTTGGCGGCCAGGCGGCGGGCATTGTGCATTCCCCAGACCCTTCATCACTGCTTGATATGTCTCAGCAATTCATTCGAAATGCACTGCAAGGTGCCGTCCAATACGTTTGCATTATTGGCGATTGGGGCGAAGTTCCGCCTTCAAATGTGCTCAATGATTTTCTGATGTTTGATGGCGACAAATTTTGCCAAACTGATGCTTTCTATGGTGCTACCGAAGTGTTCAAAACAGACGAGCCATTTACAGCGATACCGGAAATTACAGTTGGCCGAATTCCGGTCGCAGACCGAAATATTGTGCAACGAGTCTTGAGTAATGACCCGGACGTCCCAGCTAATCGCAATTCATTCCAATACGGTGTAACGGCCCAGTGTTGGGAAGTTGCTTCTAAAGAAATTGTTTCCTCATTCCCAAATCTAGATAGAGGTGCGCATAACGGAGTTTCCCCGGAAGATATCAAGGCGCTTCCAAAGTCAGCCATCCTAAGTTCCCCCGAATGGACTGAAGAACACTTACGCCAGGTTGCCCTTCCAGGGCCATCCGAACCTTTCGGCTTAATCTTTTTCAATGTCCATGGCGGTGCTGATGAGCCGCAGTGGGTGGGAGAGAGTGAAGACGGTAACTACGTTGAAATTTTTCAGCCAGGCACAGTTTCAGAATTTAACTCTGCCTTACTCTTGTCAGAGGCTTGCTACGGCGGGGCTATGTTTTATGACAGCCCCAGTATCGTTGAGCACTTTTTCGCAAATGGCGGTAATTCTTTCGTGGGCTCATCTACGATAGCGTATGGCGCGAGGGCCACCCCGATAACCGCGGCGGACCTGATAGCTAAACACTACATTGCTTCTCTTTACGCAGGTCTGTCCCAAGGAGAATCTTTGAAGTTGGCCAAACTTGAAGCGCTATCGGAAGATCCACTTTCCATGGAGTATGGTTTAAAAACAGTCTTGTCCTTCAACCTTTTTGGTGCGCCATGGCAAACACTTATCCGCTTGAACACATCACCAATATTAAATACAACAGTTCAAAGTATCCCAACGCGTCCCGCCGGGTCCGTGCTGAACAGAATTAGGGGCAATCTGCAGGCCCCTCGGCCAACCAAAAGTAACGCGATCAACAAAATTCGGGATGAATATCGGGCCCGTTTACCACCAAGAAATCGGCAATTCATGATTGAGAGAGATGAAATTTTGTCGAAATTACGTGAATTCAAAGATTATTCTAAAATTAAAGAGCAAGTGGACCAATGGCGCGGGAGCCTTGAAGAAGCGCACATGGACTTTGTCAGTGCAGGGGATGCCAAGGGCTACCGCCTTGTCTGCCAAGACAGCCGTACGAGCAAGTCACAAAGATCACTCGTTATGGTTATAGACGGTCAGGGTCAACTAACCAAAACAATAGAATCAAAAGGGACACTATGAAGTGCACGTCTTGTAATGCGGAGATACCCGCTGCTGGTAAGTTTTGTCCTGAGTGTGGAGCCACGTCCGCTCAGACCGTGCCATGCACCTATTGCGGTGAGCATAACGCATCCAATTCAACTTTTTGTGCTGGATGTGGCAAGTCTCTTAAAAGCCAAACTCAGTCCCTGCAGGTTTCTGCAAGTTTCCAAGACTCTCCAACAGATTTTGTTTATCTGCTCAGCGACGAGAAGATGCGTGCAGTTTCAACCTCCAACGTGCGTATTCCCTACGGCTGTTTTGCTGTCACCTTGGTGAACGGTGTTGTCAATGGCATTCAGGACCAAATTTCCTCCAATAGCAGCGACCCCTCCGCAGTCTCGGATTTTTTTAAATCAGTGTCGGAATTTGCCAGGGGACTAATCTGGCAGAAAAACAATGATGTCAAAACCTATGTCGTGAGCAACTGTCAAGGCTTGCCCCTCATCTCATATGTCCACCCTGTCAAGCTCCAAGCTGTTGCTAACTCAAACCTGCGGTTTGACTTCTGGTTGGAAGCATCACCCGAGCAAAGTGAACCCGCCGGTGGTCCCTTAGGCTTGTTTCTGCAAAGAACGATGGCGAATAAAACCAGGTTAAGCACCGCTGAGTTCAGGCAGACCGCCATTGCGGCTGTTCAGTCTATTCTGGGTAGCCAGCCAGACTTGAAAGTCGATTCGCAAGAAAGCCTTGACTCAGTCATTGCCTTACTTAAAAAAACCACTGGCATATCAGGTCGATGCGTGCTAACCAGAGGTAAATTAGTTGAAAGAAGGTTCGTCGAAGTCAGCAAAATTCAAAAGCCAGTAAATTGCAACCAGTGCAATGAGTCATACACCAGCAAAATCAAGTTCTGTGAAGTCTGCGGTGCCAATATGGACTCAGCAGATTGGGCTGGCTCAGCTCAAATGCTTCAATCAGCCTCTGGCGAAGTCATTATCTTAAAAGTCAGCCTTCTAAGTGACAAGGAAAATGACTACTACAGCGACGAACAGGTGGCTTCAATGGTCATATCAGTGCTGGATTCAGTCGTCAGAAAAATTGAAACAGCCCAAGTTACCGAATCATCGAAGCTTGAGTTCTTGAGTGAAGCGCTTAACAAAGCCCTGGTAAACAGTTTCGATGGCATTCTAAGTAAATTTAGCGTTATTGACATCCGCACGGCAGGCCAAGAATGGTTCTTCAAAACTGAAGCTCTGATAGCTGAAGAGCTAAGGAAAATTGATACGCAGCAGCGGAGTCTGGAAGTTGATGAGCGAGCACTTGATTTCAATGAAGCGGCTTTTGCATTGGCAATGCGGTCTGCTGGCCAAAGAGACGATCAACGCAGAAAAGAACTGCAACTTCGAACTCAAACGGTTGAAATTGAAATTGATGAACTTACGCTAGAAACTCGCACTCAATTGCGAAAAGAGGGCATTGATCACGGCGCTGAAGGCGAAAGACTGGATAGAGAGAAGCAAAGATTAAAAAGGGAGCGAGAGTTTCAGCGTGAAGTAACCAGTGAAAACAGGGCAGATCTAGCCGAACAAACAAAATTCGAACGGACAGGTGAACTCGATCAAGCGCAGCACGAAATAAAGTTGGAAAAAACAGTTGCTCAACACGATATCGAACTCGCAGATATGACTGGTGAGGCTCAGAGTCGCGCGAGGCGACGCGATATTGGCGACACATCGTTTGAGACAGAGGAGCAAATCCGGCTAAAGGCAGCTGAGCGAACTCAGCTAGGAAACATTGAGGAAGACCTGCAAGACCGTCAAAACCAGCGGCAAGTAGACAAGATGAGGGCCATGGCTGAGATGGAGGCCAACATGGCCAAGCAGGACAATGACTTTGAGTTGGCCAAGGTTGATGGCATGAAAACCATGACTGCGGCGCAGATTCTGGCCATGCAAGCGGCTCAGCTTGTCAAGGCTGGTGGCGACGCTGCTGCTGCAGACATTGTCAAGTCCATCGCACAGTCTCAAGCCGAAGCTTCAGGAACAGCCATCAAAGATGACCTATACAAGCAGCTTATTCAGGCCAAAGACGATGGGGCCAAGCTTGCACTTGATGCGCAAAAAACAGCACTAGATGCATTACTAAAGAGCAATGAGGGAATTGCCAAGATTGCGGGCGCAGCGTCTTTAAACGCAGTCGAGGGCTATAAGGAAGCGGCCAAGATTGCACAAACCACAAACGAGAAATCGATGGATAGCATGTCAAAGGTTGCAACTGCGGCGGCAGGAAGAAAGCAAACAAAAGAAGAGACCGAGGCTTCAACTTCCACCGACTGCAAGAGCCAAGAATGCGACTTTGTTTTTGAAGGCAAGATAAAGAAATTTTGTCCTAAATGCGGTACTAATCAGTTCTAATTTTTTAAACTAACATTACCCACAATGTATAAATGTCTATTTTGCGGGTTAGATAGCCCAAGTGAGAAAGCCCGATTTTGTTCTGCTTGCGGTCCTGATGGACCGGCTAAAGATTGGATATCGGGCGACATTGACCAACCCCAGAAGGTTACTCAGTATGTCTCTGCGCTAAGTGAGTATTACTTTGATGCTCAAGATAGTAACTCGGTAGAAAAGTATTCACTGCGTATTCGGCAGAAACTCAAAATCTCACATGACACTCATGTAAGCATCATTTCAAAGCTTGCTAAGCAAAAGCAGGCAGTCGAACACCTAAAAAACTTTCGCTTTGAGTTCAATGAAAATGTTATTGACGCCTACGCCGGTAACGATACATTTTTAAATTTTCGATACACCAACTTATCGGAAGAAGATTTTTTTAAGATAAGCTTATTTTGGGACGACCCTAGTACTACGGACAGAATCGATATAAATGCCGAAACAAAATCTTTAGTCAAACCTTTGTCTTCGGTCACGATTGGCGCATCTGCAGTTTTTGACCGCATTGGTATCAAGGAGATATCTGACTTACAGATCACAATCACTGACCAGCTGGGCGAGAGAGCTAAATTCAGGGCTGAACCATTTAGTTTTAAGGTTGGCAACCCTGATCAAAAGATTACCCAAAACATTTCTACCCACAACCAAATTTCTATTGAAGGCAGGGGAGTGATTGATGCCAGCGGAATGGGAGCAGAGAAAAATTCTACGCTACCAACGGCAAATAATCAGCCTAAATGGGTTAATCTTAATTTTAGTTTTTTATCATCAACTGGTCAGTTTAGTGAAGAAAACCCAGTAGTTGAGGCAAAGTCAACCGCCTTACAGCCGACCCAAGAAACATTTGAAAATTCTAAGCAATTGAAAGAGTCAAGTACAGAATTTAAAAATGGTGATTTACTTTCAGTACTGCAGGCTGCTAATAGTGGTAATCCAACTGCGCAATATGAACTCGGCGTGATGTATTGCACTGGTCGAGGCGTTGCCTTGGATGAGGAGAAGGCTGCTGATTGGTTTCGTAAGGCGGCTGAACAGGGTGATGCTGTTGCACAATGGTCAATTGGAGTTGGGTATCTCAACGGCCAAGGTGTTGCCAAAAATCACGATAAAGCTGCTGATTGGTTTCGTAAGTCTGCTGAGCAAGGCAATCGTATGGGACAAAGTTATCTTGCAGACATGTATTTTAATGGCCATGGCGTTGCCAAGGATGATGAGATTGCTGCTCGTTGGTACCGTATGTCTGCTGAGCAGGGCTTTGTTGCTGCACAATTTGCTATCGCAGGTATGTATGAAGACGGTGTTGGCGTTGCTAAGAACGACGAGAAAGCTTCAGATTGGTACCGTAAGGCTGCTGAACAGGGAGATGCTGATGCACAGTATCAAATTGGAGCGAATTATTTATACGGTATTGGCGTTGCAAAAGACGACGAGAAAGCTGTTGATTGGTTAAAAAAGAGTGCTGAGCAGGGCAATGTTTATGCACAGCATGAGATTGGTCTTTGTTACAGCAACGGTATTGGCGTTGCAAAAAACGACGAGAAAGCTGCTGATTGGACTCGTAAGGCCGCTGAACAGGGCAATGCTGAGGCCCAATATCAACTGGGACGGCTTTATCAACTTGGTGAAGGAGTTGCCAAGAACGCCGAGAAAGCTACTGATTGGTTTCAAAAGAGTGCTGAACAGGGAAATGCTCAAGCCATTGAATACCTTGAATCCGTCAATTTAGCAGCCTCATCCTCGATCGAAGAAATTTCAAATGATGATGAAGATGACACGACCTCAGATATCGATAATGATGCTGTAGTTAGTGACAGCCGAATTGATTATCAAGATGGTTCATATTATGAAGGTGAAGTCAAAAATGGTGTGGCACATGGGATTGGTACTTATACGTTTGCCAATGAAGACTATATGACCGGCAATTTTGTGAACGGTAGTATGTTAGACGACACCGCAATCTACGAATTTGCGAATGGTGACACCTACGAAGGCTCCATGGTTGGCTCAGTCTTTAGTGGTTTTGGAACACGAACATTTGGTGGGGATTATGTTGGCCATTCTTATACTGGGAATTTTGAAAACAGCAAATTTAATGGTGAAGGAACTTACACTTTCGCCGATGGATCAACAAATGTAGGACAGTTCAAAGACGGTAAATTTGTGCCGGAAAGTTCGGGTGC
>Ga0007787_10000800_pt1 | contig 10206 bp, 9 predicted proteins | sample LauGreFa1BDMLBSN_2_FD_59500 | JGI IMG/M metagenome (GOLD analysis project Ga0007787, IMG submission 59500) | Freshwater lake microbial communities from Lake Michigan, USA - Fa13.BD.MLB.SN | ecosystem: Environmental > Aquatic > Freshwater > Lake | place: Lake Michigan, USA | collected 2013-09-23 | reverse complement strand
GACCGGAATCCCTGCCATAAGAGCTTCAACTCCCGTAAATGACCATCCAGTAGAGACGACATCCACAACATTGAAAAGGTCATAAATTGAAGTCCCGAACTCGGGTAGGTCTACAATTACATTAGCTGGCAAGTCTGATAAAACTCTCCTAGTTTCTAGATAATGTTCAGACACATTCGAGTTCACCTTAGTTTGAAATTCGCGAGGATGCGGTCGAACTATCAAGTAAGTGTCTCGTTGACTAGAAACCCAGCGGATAGTTTCCTCCACCCATCGAATCTGAGACGAAAACACTCTACTTACATATTTGCTTCGGGGAAATGCTCCAATTACAAAACCAGAATAGACCTCGTCATAACTACTCATTGAAAGAAGGATCACTTTGGAATTCGTGGGTATTCCAAATTTCATACGCAGATTTTCATTTGAAGCTTTCGCAGAATAAACAGAATAGTGATCACCTTTGGAAATTAAATCCATCATCTTTCGAGTTCTAAGCAAATCATCGCTGCTAGGAGTGTATTGAGAAAAAATTTCTATTTCGCTTAGTGCAGGTTGCAAAAGCCCGTGAGTCTTCCAATCCCAGAGTCTCACTGAACTTAATCTTTCACTAAGATTTGCACTCCCTTCCATAAAGATAACAGGGATGTTTAAATTTTGCGCAACTTGCGAGAAAGCATTATTTATTCCATATTGTGGACTAAAGACAATCAGTTTATCCGGGTGGGTTAGTGTGAAAATGGTATTTGCGGCCAAAACTACCCTCATACAACTTTGCAATAAACCTTTAAAATGTTGGAACTCCTCGGATGATAAAGTTAAATCACTTTTCTTAAATCGAATTAGTGTTTCATACAGTGCGAATTTACCTACTTCAACGTCTTCAAAGGTAATTTCAGTCGGTACTGCGAAGTTGAGCGAATCTATATAACTTTCGATAGCACTAATTTGCTTTGATGTTAGAAGGGAAGAAAGGTCCCATTTGTTATTTGAATCTAGTAATAGTTGATCGCTCTTCGCTTTGCATTCGAAGCAAATATTTTCACGCTCCTCTTTGGAATTCAAAGGAAGAAGGTTCTTTGCTTCCATGGCGCTACAGAAATTGAAGAATCTTGGACCGCAAATTACTGTCTCTGTAATGTGGCCGAGTTCTTCTGTTAATTTTCTCAATTGAGAAATAAGGAGTGAATGACCCCAAATTGATGGAAAAAGATCCACAAACATAACCTTCATATTAGATATTCAACCACTTCTCAAGGACTTCCCTAAACTGCGCACGCTGTTTTCCGACATTCAGTTTGACAATTTCTAATTTCTTAATTGTTGAATTGGGATTTTCAAAATGCTTTTCTATGAACGGACGTAATCCAGCCACGCGATTATTTTCATCCAGTGAAAGAGAATTCTCTTCCATTTGAATTTCGCTGTACAATTTAGATACTTGGGGGTACGTATTGATTCCGACAGTCGGTCGACCAAGCCCTATAGGTATCAAATTTGCATGAAAGCGCATTGCAATCGTTAGTTCAGCTTCAAAGTACGTTTCGACGAGTACTTGATTTGAAGCCATGTCAGGTCCAAATTGAGAGAAGATCACTCTCTCTCGTCGAGATTTATCCGATAGTTTCTCCACGACATCAAGTGCAATTTCTAGATCCGAGTAGATGTGAGATGTGAAAATTACTTTGTCAACAAATGCCTTTGAAAGTAACCACTCTATATCTGCTGCGAAGTTACTTACAAATTGTCGATATCCATTCTCACGTTGATTTTCATATCGCTTTTTCTTCATATCAATGGCTAAATTAATAGCTATATAAGTATAAGAGTTTCTCTTTACTGGTAGAATGGGCCGGATGCAAAAGAAACCAGCATCCGGCAAGACATGAATTTCTTGCATAATAGTTTCTGGCACATGCTTGTTTATTTCATCGTATGAGCCGTCGTTGCGAACTGAAATTAATGAGTTCTTTTTTAGAAGTTGTTCAATAAAGGCCGCAAAGTTGAACTTTGCATTCTCGGAAATGCCTTGAGCCGCATCTACGCCTATGGAATTAATGAATATTGGGACATTCAATCTGTCGAGCATCTCGGGAGTTAACCCAATCGAGGTTCCCGACCAAGAGTTTGATGGCCATAGTTCAAAGAAATTTCCTCCGCCAATCACTAACAAATCAAACTGATTTGCAAATTCAGGGAAAAATTCTTCATACGTATATTCTTTCCGGAAGAAACCTCTAATTTCGATCTGTTTCCAGATATTTTCGGATTTTGTTATTTCATTGAACCAAGTGCGAAAATTATTGTGGTTAGTTAGGTCCCCTTGATTTCCAACAAAGGAAGCGAGATGTAATATCTTCAATGAGTTCCTCTTTTTTCGTTGACATTTGCTTTTTGTGAATTTTGATTTTTCAACTTAGAATCATTTCTCTAAGTATATGCAATCCCCCGTCACCGCTTTTCTCGGGGTGGAACTGCGCCGCACGGATATTTTTGTATGAAATTACTGCAGGAAGTTCTAAATCACCCCATGCGTATGTAAATTCTCTGCTGACATGTGATTCGCCTAAAAGCTCAAGGTAATAGGAATGTGCAAAATACATAAACTTATTCTTGGAGTCTTGCTGTCCAATGATATTATCCCAACCTAAGTGTGGAATCCTGGTAGTTTGATTGATGGGTAGCTTCTGGACACTGCTACTTGGCAGGAATCCCAAGCCGTTTGTTTTTCCGCCTTCAAAACCGATTTCGGCGAATAGATGCATGCCCAAGCAAATCCCGACTAAACGTTTCTCGGATTGAAAAGCATTTCTCATCGATGTTTCAAGACCAGAATCAATCAAATTATTCATCCCTTTTGAAAAGGAACCGACTCCCGGCAACAAAATTATGTCGGCTTTATCAATTTCAGTCTTGTCGCGCGTAATCGACGCGTTCACTTTCATCTGTTTCAAGGCACTCGCAAGGCTCCCGAGATTTCCAGCTCCATAATCCGCGATTGCAATTTTCACTCTTAAGAGTCCTTTTTTCGTGTGAATATTCCCCTGGAATAGAGGAATTCTTGTATTTCATGAATGCTCATTTTTTGATTATGAAGTGATCGGCCCACGGCAACACCATCAAGCTTCATTTCAGCAAGTTTTGAAACATCGCTAGTTGAACTTATCCCGCCAGAATAAATGAGTGGAAGATCCGTGAATTCGCGAATCGCGCCACACAGCTCAAAGTCTGGCCCTTTGCCCATACCATCTCTGTCAACTGAAGTCACCAAAACTTCTCCTGCGCCCAAATCTCTTAGTTTTAACATCCAGCTTTCGACAGTTACTCCGGTTGTATTTCTCCCATTTTCTGTCATGCAAACCCAGGAGTTGTTACCGTTTGCAACTTTGGCCTCGATAGACACAACGATGGATTGTGATCCATAAACTCCAGCTATTTTGGAGATAAGGCTCGGATTTCGGATGGCAGCTGAATTTATGCCAATTTTATCCGCACCAATATCGAATAGCATTCTCGCATCCTCAAGATTTCGAATCCCCCCCACGATTGTTAAGGGAATTCGTAGGTCGGAGACAACGAACTTAATTATTTCTGTTAAATGGTTTCTTCCGTAAAGTGAGGCCACTGCATCAACAATTAGAATTTCGTCAGCTCCATCGGTTGCATACTTGTCCGCCATCAACCGCGGATCGCCTATCTTACGCAAGCCTTCAAGTTGCATGCCTTTTATTACAGAATCTCCTTTTAAGTCAAGTCTCGAGATTGTGCGAAAAGTTGACATGGACTTACATCCACACAGCCTTGTTTAAAACCCATTCATTGCCTTTTTTATTCCACAAATGTGGCGACCTGAACTCATCGAGTGTTTCAAAGAATTTCTGTTCAGTGATGTCAATGTATTGGCAAAATTCTTTAAAATATTTACTTGGAAATTCTGAGTCGAACTTCTTGACGAGTTCTACACCTTCTTCGCGCGATATCTTTCCATTTCGTATTTCTTGGGCTGCATCATATGAAGCTCGCCCCAGTCCAAATTTTATGAATGTTGTAAAATAGTGAAAAGGATCGATTTTGTCATCAAGACTACTGTATTTGGAATAAGAACCTTCTGTCCTTTCAGGTGCTGGAGTGAATCCTGTATTTTCAACCGCGTAATAGAAACACTCTTGAGGATCCCAAGGGAGGTAATATCCAAGGTAATGAACTTCGGTATTAGTTGCGGCATTCTGTAATGGAAGATACGGTTCAAACTCATTTGGCGAAACGCCGTATCGCGAAGTTAATTCAGAAATTGTCTTGCCACCAAGAAGCAGGTCTGATGAATTTTCAGAACGAAAGAACTTGGGATTCATTTTTGGATTCAGATTTTCGGATTTCGCATTTCCATATTCGGCTTGATTCTCGCCGTACATAACGAGGGGAACCCCGAATTTCTCGGCAAATAGCGGACCAATAATTCGTTGACCCACAATGAATGGTTGAAAAGGATGAAGGAGATTCAAGAAAGCTTCTCTAGTTAATTTTCTATGAAGCTGACCATTCGGAGTGAATAAAATATTATCCAAGCCGCCTATGTGAGACCAGTTAGTGAAATTTTCCCAGCCAATTTGCGTGTATAAATGCGGAGCCCAAGTAACTGTCAACGGGTTCATACCGTACTTACTCTTTAAGATATGAGCCGTAAACGCACTGTCTTTCCCTCCACTCCCTGGGACGATTACATCGTATCCACTATTTTTTCTATGTTTGTCCAATAACTTCAATAGTGAAGATTCGCGAGCAGTCCAGTCAATTTCTACATCTTTATGTTCGCTATAGACACAAGCCTCACAAATTCCAGATTCATCAAATTCAATTGTGGATTTTTGTTCTTTTTTTGAGTTTCTAAATTCTACAGTGGATCTGGGTCGCTGATTTGAAATTACACATTTTGTGCAAAACTTAATATCCTGCGGCAAGCCAAATAGGGCTTTCATTTTTCTTCTCCTTTATTCATAAAATCTATAAACTCCTTGTCTGTGTTAATTGGAAAGAAGTTTGATTGGTTTATAATTTTTCCAAACAATTCCGCCGAATTTCCGGCCCCAAATCCTTGGATCGGTGTTTTTAACACAAATTGAGATTTTAAAATTGCTTCTAGTATTTGAGTAGAAAGTGGCTCGGAATCAATGATCAGTTGATTTTTGTGTCGTTCTCTTTGACGACTTCCTATGTTAATTGCTGGAACGCCGTAATATGCAGCCTCTCTGACACCAGCACTCGAATTGCCAATTATGTAACTGGCATTTCTTAAAAGAGTTAGAAAATATTCAAATCTCATGGAAGGTATGTGTAGATACTTACTGGGGTCTTGCAATTTACTGAGCCCCTCTTGCACGAGTTCTGTTCCCATATCGTTGTTTGGTTTTATGATTACGTAATTATTTTCACTTTTCGATAATGCATCGCAAAAATTATTAACTTGCTCTCGTAAGGTTTCCATCTCATTTGTAACTGGATGAAATATTGCAATTGCATATTCATTAAAACTAATGCCGTATCGTGCTTTCACAATTTCCAAACTGGGCAAATTCGTTGAAAGCAAAATATCTACGTCGGGGGATCCGATTACAAAGATATTTCTAGTATCTTCACCAAGCTGGAGGAGCCTCTGCTTTGCCTCATTATTTGATACGAAATGTAAATGAGATAACTTTGAAATAGAGTGTCTGATTAAGCCATCAATTGTTCCGGATACCTCACCCCCTTCAATGTGTGCTACTGGGATATTTCTGAGGGCTCCAACAATTGCACCTGCTAGCGCTTCTATTCGATCACCATGCACGATAAGTAAATCTGTGGGGTTTAGTGATAAATGCTCAGCTAGTCTCTCGATTGTCCTTGCAAGTGACGCTTCCATTGTTTGGGAAGAAGTACTGTTTGGAATCAGGAATATTTTGCCTAAATCATCCAACTCAATTTGTTTGACAGTTAACCCGTATTGCTCTAGTAAATGCATCCCCGTGACTAGTATTGTGGATTCGAAATTTGGAAGTTGCTGAACTTTTTGCATTAACGGTTTTAGTTTTCCATAGTCTGCCCGAGTTCCCGTAAGGAACGAAATGCGAATACTCATCGAATGTGAATTTGATTTTTCTTTATTTGTAAATTTCCTCTTATGTCGGAAACAACCTCAGCGCCAATTAATCGTTTAAAATCTTTGGGACCAAAGTCGCCACCGTTGGGACGTTTCATAGTTATGTCTTTTCTTGAAATTATTTCTCCTTGACGGAGGTCTCGAGTTGCAACTACCGATGCAAAGGCAAAAGCTATAGTCACCTCCTCTTGAACCAGCGGATATTTTTCACCATGCATGGCGTCATGAATTATTTCAGATCCTCGTATTAGATCTTTGAGTTCTTCTGGGGTCATTGAGCAGACAATATCCGGTCCTTGCCGTAGTTTTGAATCTGTGAAATGACGCTCGAGGATGCAGGCACCTAAGGCCACTGCCGCGAATGATGGGTGGTTGGTGAGTGAGTGATCGGACAAGCCCATTATTGCATCAGGAAACGCATCTTTTATCTCCTTAATGGCCTCAACTCTAATTAACGAGCTGGGGGTTGGATATAAATTGGTGCAATGCAAAAGTGCAAAGGGAATTCCAAAATTTCTCATAATCTCGACTGTAGGGCTAATTGTTTCAATAGAATTCATGCCCGTACTTACAATCATAGGTTTACCCTTGCTAGCTACATGCTCAATTAGTGGGTAATTATTGCACTCGCCTGATCCTATTTTAAAAGCGGGGACTTTCAAATCATCTAGGAAGTCTGCCGCTTCGAAGGAAAATGGTGTACTCATATAAATTGCCCCAAGAGAGCGCACAAATTCCGCAAGCTGTTCTTCTTCATCAAAAGTTAGAGCACATCTGCTAATTACTTCAAAGATTGAAACGTCGGTGTTCCCTGGAATTATTGCTTTCGCCTCTTCTGACATTTCAGCATTAGGGACATGAGTCTGGTGCTTGATCACTTCAGCGCCTGATTCGATTGCGGCGCGGGCCATTACTTTTGCCAATTCGAGCGACCCTTCATGATTAATGCCTAGCTCAGCAATTACTAGTGGCTTGTAACCAGGCCCCACTGAACGCCCAGCAATACTCATACTCATACTAGTTATCCCCCAACAAAAAACGTGCGATAGTTAAGTCTAATGGGGTATCGATATCGAAACCTTCCAATTGATTAATTACATAGGGCGTGGCTCCATTTACAGGAAAATCATTAACTGATTCAAACATACCTCTTGTGAACACATAACACCCGCCTGTGGGGATATACACTTCGGGCAATTCTTGTCGGTTAGCAGAAAGATTAGACCCTGTCATTAGGGGGATGATTTTATTACTCTCATCTAGTTTCACGACTTTGAATGGAGAATCTAACGCGCTTCTAACCGACACTACACATTCTTGTTTATGTTTTGCCAGAAATAACATTTGCGAAATTGTCTCCACTTCTATAAATGGTGATGTAGGTTGAAGGTAAACAATCCAATCACTTTGTGTGAAAAGAAGATTCTGTCCGTCAAAAAATTGAAGTGCGTGTGACACGACATCGCGTGCCTGAGAAGAGTCATCGGCCAATTGGTTGGGTCTCTTAACCTTCTTGACTCCCAGTTCGCTACCTATTGAAAGTATGTCTTCGCAGTCAGATGAAATAAAAATTTCATCAAATAAATCCAAATGGATAGCCTTTGAAATTGATCTACCCACCAGAGTTTCATTTCCAAGAATTGATAGGTTTTTTCCAGGAATCCCCTTCGAGCCTGCCCTTGCCGGAATTATGGCAAAAACCTTGTTCATCTATCTCTCCTCAGATACCACGCCCGTAGGTTTAAATTAATCAAGAGAATAATCTAGCCTAAGTCCGAAAATTGTCCTTGTATAAATAATCATGGGGAGATAATTTCCCGACAAGTGTGTATTCGTGTCTTTCGAGGTAGTCAGACAGTGCCTTGACATCACGAGATTCAATACACATGTATTCAAATCTATATTCTTGGTGATCCAACCCTTCAAGGACGTTGATTTCTGCACCCTCTACATCAAGAGAAAGTAAATCCATATTCTTCGGCGCCTTTACCGAAATCAAGATGTTGGTTAATGTCATTGCTGGAACTACTACAATTTTAGCAACATCGCCCTTTTGTAAATGTTTTAAGCCGTTTTTATGATGCGTTTCAGGATCAATCAATTGGTGGGCGGTAGAGGGTGTATAGGACATCAAATCTACATAGTGCAATTCGATATCTTTTTCAACAAAATCAGAACTAACACAAGCTGCGCGATAGAAAGCATTTTTCTTGCTGCGGTTCCGAATACAAGATTTATAGTTTGCAGTATAAGGTTCAATTAGCACGCCATGCCATTTTTTATAGAACTCAAAGTGTGCGGTATTACTTTGACGTATTCCGTTGTTCGCTCCCAATTCACAATAAAAACCACGCTCCTTATTAAATAATTTCTCAAGCTGAAAGTCGATTTGATTTATTGAGAAATATCGGTGGCTCAACAAATTTAGATAGGGGACTCTAAAGCGCAAGTACCTACTTTTATGATCGATAGCTTCTATCAATTTCTTTGAAACATAATTAAACTTCATTGGATTAGTGTCCCCTATTTTCAGGAATAATTTTGCTTTTAGGGTTAAACTCCTAGTTCTCTGCTTCTGCTTCTTGGTCGAAAATGCTAGATTTGAGAAATCAAGAAGTTACTTTGAATCGAATGTGTCTGAGGGGAATCATGGTTGCTATGATTAAGTTTGTGAAGGCTCGCTGGTCTCGCTTGCCCCTAAGGGAATTTTCTAGGAGGAGACGTAGGCTTGCTAGGTCAAAATCTTACTTCACCCAGAACCAAACGCTTGCTCGAGCTTGGTCTAAGAAGCACACTGAGTTCAGCAACTTTTATTACGACCTAACTCCTAAGAATAGAATGGAGCTCGCTTCGTTAATTGCTGCATTTTTTGACACCAACATTCACGATGTTCTCGAATATTTCAAAGAAGTTGATTCAGATCCTGTTTTGAATACTAAGCTTGAGGATTTTAAGTCAAATAGCCCACAGCTCAAGGATAGTTCGATGCTTATAGGACGTCGATTAGGGTGGTATGCGATAGCTAGAATTATCAAACCAGCTGTTGTAGTTGAAACTGGAGTACACCATGGAGTTGGGGCTTTGGTTCTATCGCGGGCACTCCAACTCAATCGTTCTGAAGGATTCAAGGGCGCCTACTTTGGAACCGACATAGATTTGAACGCTGGATTCCTCATAAAGGATTTCTTGAGTGAGAATTGTTCGGTACTCTATGGTGATTCTATTGAATCGCTTCGCACATTCGGTGACCAGACTATTGATTTATTTATCAACGATAGCGATCACAGCGTAATCTACGAGTATCAAGAGTTTCTAGAAGTCGAATCCAAGCTTTCGAAGCGAGGCATTATTTTAGGAGACAACTCTCACATTTCTGATTCATTGATGAGATTTTCTATGGAAAAAAATCGAAGGTTTGTATTTTTCGCAGAAAAACCACTGAATCATTGGTATCCAGGCGCTGGAATAGGTATTTCTCTGCCTTGAGGTAAATACTTATATTTTGTTCCTTAATTTGGCCAACGGGAATTTCAAGTAATTTTTGAAATTTAACTCATTGTCTGTGTCTTGAATAAATTCTTTGCAACGCGACCATTTGAGTTCTAAGTTAACGCAAACTTCCATAAAGGGAAATGTTTAGTTACCGGCTCCACAATCGGCATTATTTGTGGTATCGGCAATGCGGATAAACGCATAATTTTCCGGCAAATCTCATCAAATGCATTTGATATTTATGAGATTTACAGACTAATTATTGCTTCAGTTCCTCATAAGGATTAGAAGGGTAGTCTCGAGCGCGCTCAGAAAGTAAAGCTTTTTTGACGCTTTGAATACTTAATGGTGTACCGGAGGGATAGAGGAGTATTTGAACCACATGTCTATATCCTTTTTGTGGCAAGGTCCCTTTATGGACGAGATTATTATCGAACCCTAGCACGGTTCCGGTTGGGCCTTCTAATATTTTTAATCTTTTAGGGTATTTTTTGAAATATTCATTCACGAGAGGTTGAGCATCGACCCGAGTTTGTACTCCATTAGATCTAAACCCTTTAAAAAATAAATAGGTGGTT
>Ga0007787_10000799_pt1 | contig 10210 bp, 3 predicted proteins | sample LauGreFa1BDMLBSN_2_FD_59500 | JGI IMG/M metagenome (GOLD analysis project Ga0007787, IMG submission 59500) | Freshwater lake microbial communities from Lake Michigan, USA - Fa13.BD.MLB.SN | ecosystem: Environmental > Aquatic > Freshwater > Lake | place: Lake Michigan, USA | collected 2013-09-23 | reverse complement strand
ATGCGCCGTAGCGGCTGTCCATCGTGTCGTGATGGCGGCCGTCGTCTTCGCGCAGGCGCTCGAAGAGGCCGTGGAGCGAGTAGTTGCGGTAGTAGAGGTCGCTCGTAGGCAGGAGGTCGCGATCTTCGGCGAACAGCAGGAACACCGAGCGCATGAGCGTGCGCAGGAGGCCGCGGTAGATGTCCTGCTTGGCATCGTCATCACCCTTGAGGTGCTTCTGGAGCAGTTCGCCGTGGGTCGCGTCGTTTGCGGCTTGAAAGCCGCGCACGAGTTCGTAGAGCGCTTCGAGCACTTGCTCGGCGAGCGCGGCCGACACGGTCGATTGGTACTTGCGGCTTGTCTCGCAGAGCGCCGTGAGCAGCGCCTTGCTGGGCGCGTTGGTGAGGCGATAGGCCTTGAGAAGCTCGTGCAGGCCACCCACGATGAGGCGACCGGCGGTGCCCGTCATGTGGGTGGCGTCGAAGGTGAGGTGACCTGCGGTTTCGCCACGCGGGGCGTAGAACAGGCGGATCTGCTTGCCGTTCGACAGGATGCCGAGGGGGACGCCGGTCTCGGTGAGCAGGCGCTCGAACTTGGCCGAGCGCGTGGTCTCCCAAAGGTGGGTGGCGTTGTAGCGGTCGTCGAGCGCAGCGTCGGGTTCGACTTCCTCGACGAGCAGTTGGTACTTGGGGGCGTCGGGCTTTGAGTTCGGCGGGGTGCGAAGCGCTGCAGTCGGTGAGAGCGTGGCGCCGAGTTCCGGGATGCTCACGACCAGCGAACTGTCGATCGTCTGGCGCTCGAGCGTGTTCCAGTCGATCTGGTCCTTGTGCCATCCGAGGAATCGGATCGCGAAGCCGTCCGGTGTGCCATCGGTCTGTGGCTGGAGGAACGGCCCGAAGCGCGGTTCGCTTTCGCCACATGGTGGAACAGCGAGCGCGTCATTGAAGCTCCGCTGCAACTCGGCCAACACCGAGCGATCGATGATGACCTGCTGGTCGACAAGCACCTGTGGCGACACGACGAGGCCGTTCGGCTGCAAGTAGCCGAGCCACTCCTGGTGGTCGCGGATCGTGGGGTCATTCGAGCGATGGGATCGTGCCGGCATCAGCGGCCTCCCTTCGCGGTCGTCGCGGTCGGCATCATGTAGACGATGCCGAGCGGCTCGATGCGGGTCGAGCGGACTTCGTAGAAGCTTCGGACGCGGTCTGGCTCGCGACGGAGGTCGTCGTCGACATTGTCGAGCCACGACTTCCAGTACTTGCGGTTCGACTCGAACTGCCGGCGTTCATCGGAGCCGAAGCCTGCGAGCAGGCCTTCGAACTCCTCGGAGGTGCGGGAGTGCTCCTTGACGATGCGCGAGCGCGTCTTCTCAAGCGTGTCGCGCATGACCTTGGCTTCGGCTTCGCCGCGCTTGCGCAGCGCCTCGACGGCCTTGTGCGCCTCATCGCGCGCACGCTGCTCGAGCACGCCGCGCAAGGCGTCGATGTCGCTCGGGACCGCATGGTAGAGCCGCGTGCGGGTCGCTGCGGGCAGCGCGTGCTTTGTCGCATCGGCAAGCGCTTGGTTCAGGTTCGCCTCGAGCCAAGCGAGGGTGTCGCGGGTGGCGTCTGCGCCTTCGGGCGCGAGCTTGGCGCGCTTCTCGGGGTCTTGCCAGCGGGCGCTGACGGCGATGACCTCTTCGTGAAGGCGTGCCGCGCCACCGCCGTAGAGCGCGAGTCGTCCGAGCAGGACCACGCGCGCATGCTCGTCGCGGCTCGCCGCAAGGCAGGTGCGCGAAAGGTCGTGGTGCACGAAACCCTGCGCCAGGAAGCGCCCGAGCAGGCGCTGCACCACGCGGTGCTCGAGGTGGAGGTGAACCGTCGACTCGTCGAGCGTCGACTGTGCCTCGAAGACGACCGGGCGGATCGGCGCCGACTTGCGCCACTGGAAGTCGCGGTCGCCGTCCTTTGGTGGGGCGCGGAGCGTGTCGAGCGTGTCCGACCAGTCGGCGGCACCGCCGCGTGCAGCCTCGAGGGGAGGCAGCTCAAAGGCGGTCGCGCCCGAGGGGAGCTTGGTCTCCTTGAGCCCGGCCTGCCGGAGCAGCTCGAGTGAGCAGCTGACGGCTTCGCGCAGGGCGGTGTTGTCGAGTCCGAGCGCTTCCTTCGACTTCTTGAGGTATCGCTTGAGGGTGTCGATCTCTTCCTGCAGTTCGGTCGTGCGCTTACGGCTCGACTCGAGCTCGGCCTCGACCTCTGCCAGCGTCGTGGCGTCGGGCTTCTCGTCCTCGAGCTCCTTGGCAAGAGCCTCGATCTCGCTCTGACTGCCCGAGATGCCGGTCTCGATGAGGCGAGCGAGCTTGGGCGAGAGCACTGTGCCGACCGAACCGAGCTGCTCGTTGATGCGCTTGGTCTTGTCGATCAGCACCTTGAGCACCCGATCGGTCGGGCGCTGCCTGAAGAAGAAGTAGTGGCAGTAGACCGTCGGCTGCGGCTGCAGCTTGCGGTCGATGCGGCCGTTGCGCTGCTCGAGTCGGGACGGATTCCACGGCACATCGAAGTGGAAGAGGTGATTGCAGTGCGCCTGGAGGTTGAGGCCTTCGCGCGCTGCGTCGGTGCAGATCAGGATGCGCACGGGGTGCTCGGGCGGCGGCGCGTTGAATGCGCGCTTGATGCGCTCGCGATCTTCCTCGCTCGTGGGGCCGTGGAACACCTCGATGCGCTTGTCGGCATCGGCTGTGCCTTCGATCACATGACGCAGCTGTTCAACTACGGCGCGCTTGGTGGCGTCCCATTCGGTAAAGATGATGACCCGCGTGTCCTTCCAGGGCGCGTCCTCGCGTTCGGCGCGCGGCGCACCGATCTTGGCACAGCAGTTCGCGCGCAGCCACTCGATGAGTCGCTTCGTCTTGCCGTCCGCCGAGTAGCGGGCGCTCTCGGCGATGTCGCGCATCGTGTCGAGGAGGGTGCGTTCCTCGCGGGCGACTTCGGCAAGCAGCGCGGCGTCCGCGGCAGCGTCTGAGACCTCGGTGCTGAGCGCGGCGAACGCATCGCCTTCGGCGCGCAGCTGTTCGGACTCGCTTCGGGTGGCGCGGGTTTCGTCATCCGCATCCGGGGCGCACGTGATTTCCTGCATCAGCGAGCCGGCTCGTACGGCTGCGACGGGCGCAGGCTTGCCAGCCCAGACGCGCTCCATGCCTTCGCGGTGCTTGGCGAGCGTGCTCGCAAAAGCTTCGAACGACGACAGCAGGCGCTGCTGCAGGCCCGAGATGACGATCATCGACTCGGCGGCCTTCTTCTTGCTTGCTCCAGCGAAGCGCTTGCGACGGACGGCGCGGTACTGCTCGAGAAGTTGCGGCAGCACGATTTCCGGCGCGGTGTCGGCGACGGCGATGTCTTCCTGCACGATCTCGCGCTTTGGGAAGGCGTGGCCGATCTGGCGAAGGTCTTCCTTGAGTCGCCGGACGAGCACATCGTCGAGCTGCTGCTTGAGGACGGGGATGCCAGGTGCAAAGCGCGATTCGTCGAGGATGTTGAGGAGCGCACTGAAGGAGTTCGAGTGGCCGTTGTGCGGCGTCGCCGACAGGAACAGGCGGTGCTCGAAGCGCGGTGCGATGTCGCGGATCGCGGCGGTGATCTTCGAGTCGATCGCGTAACGCGCGCCCGAGGACGGTGCCGCGTGGTGCGCCTCATCGAGGATCAGGAGCGTGCCCGTCTTGATGTCGAATGCCTTCGTTCCGCTGACGGTGGTGGGCGCGCCGTCCGGGTTCTTGCTCAGCCAGTCGATGAGCGGCTTGCGGTAGTTGTCGTCGATCAGCAGGCGCTGCGAGATCAGGAAGCGGGGGTGCGTTTCCCACGGATTGACCGCGAAACCGCGCTCCTCGCGGATGCGCCGGACATACTCGCGGTCGAGCACTTCGAAGGTGAGGCCGAATCGCTGCTCGAGCTCGTCCTTCCATTGGGCGATCATCGACGGCGGGGCAGCGACGACGATGTTCGAGATGCGGCGGCGCAGGAGCAGCTCGCGCGCGATGAGGCCGGCCTCGATCGTCTTGCCAAGGCCGACATCGTCGGCGATGAAGAGGTTGACGCGCGGAAGGCGAAGCGCGAGGCGCAGCGGCTCGAGTTGGAACGGATCGATCTGGATGCCCGCGCGGAACGGCGCCTGGAACAATGTCGGGTCCGTGGCGGTGACGCAGTTCCAGCGGACGGTGTTGAAGAACGCGGCGAAGTGGCGGGGCGGGTCGAAGTCCTTCTTGGAGTCGCCGATCGACTTCCACGACTCCTCATCGAGGATGCGGGCGTCGAATTCGAGTTCCCAGATGACTTCCGCCTTGGCGCCCTGGTTGTCGTCGTCGACGCAGGCGAGGCTGACGATCGTCCCGCCCGCGGTTGTGGCGACCGCCTCGACGAGGTGGTTGCGGGTGCGGACATGGACGATCTGCCCGGGTGTCGGGACCGCCGTCGCGCCGTGTGACAAAATCGTACCGCTCGCCATCTTTCTGCGCGTCCTTTCGCCGTTCGGGCGCGTGAATATTGGATTCGACCCCTGAGTTCGTTAGTGTAACGACAGGGGTGTTTCTGACGAAGCGTTGCGGGTGACGAGATGGCAAAACCGACTGCGAACGATCCCTTCCTCCGCGCCCTCCGCCGGCACCAGGCACGCGTGTCCGTCACGGTGTCGGCGGTGCGCGGACAAGGCAAGGGCGTCCTTGGCGCCTCACAGCAGTTCCTTGCCACGCAACTCAAGCTCAGTCACCTACGCGCGAGATCAGAAGCCGCGTACATCCGCCGGCTTGATCGCGAGACCGACCGCCTGCAGCGCGCTCTGCCCCCGAAGTCCCGCTCCTTCGGCCTCGCCCGCAAGCTCCTCAATATCTACATCCGCGACTGCGTGTACTCGCGCATGCTCTGCGCGCACTACCGCCTCGAGGCGATCGAGCCGTTCCTCGAGGTGCCGCTCGACAGCTTCACCGGAAGGGCACTCAGCGCCGAAGCCAAGGCGCGCGGGCAGACGCATCGCCTCCCCGACTGGCAGAGCATCAAGGGCCTCGAACGCGAGGAGTCGGACCGCTTCCAGGCATTTGCGAGCGAGCTTGCGGAGGAGCGCGGTCACGCGCGCGTGCACCTGGATGTGCTGATGTGGGGCGCGCGGGAGTAGGCCGATATCGATGAGTGATCGCGGGCCTTGTTCAGCGCTGAATTGACTGTTGAGTCCATGCACCGTCTGGGTTACATTTATAGTTCAGTGTGCGGGAAGCACCCGCGGGGAGAATCTTCGTGCCCGAACTCCAGCCCGGCGATGAAGTCAGATTCAAGGCAGACCCGGAGAAGGTCGGGATGGTCAAGTCCGCCCCGTTCGTTCGCGGTGGCGTGGCGTTCGTGAAGCTCAGGATCATCGCAGGCGGCATGGGCGAGACGAACGCGATGGTCGACGAGCTCGAACCCATCGTGCCGGTGATCTCGGGCCGCGAGCGGCTGCTTGCCGCCAAGTATGGCTCGTTGCGCAATCTTCGCGCAAGGCTCACGTACGAGAAGCTCGCGAATCCCCTCCGCGACGTGCTCTACTCGCTCAAGGCCGCGCGCACCGACTTCCTGCCGCACCAGTTCAAGCCCGTCCTCAAGTTTCTCGAATCACCTGCAAACGGCCTGCTGATTGCAGACGAAGTCGGCCTTGGAAAGACGATCGAGGCTGGCTACATCCTCAAGGAGCTCCGCGCCCGGCATCGCCAGCAGTTCCGCCGTGCGCTCGTGGTCTGTCCCGCCGGTCTTCGGGTCAAGTGGACAGAGGAGCTGAATCGCCGCTTTGCGGAGCCGTTTGAACTCGCGGACGCACGCAAGCTGCGAGAAGTCGCCAAGAAGATCGAATCCCAAGGGGAGCGGGAGGAGTTCGCCCTCGTCACGTCCTACCAAACGCTCCGTTCGAAGGCGGTGCGGGAGTCGATCGAGGCGCTTGGACCGATCAATCTCACGATCATTGACGAGGCCCATCACTTCCGCAACCCGAATACGCAGACCCACGAGGTCGCTGAATGCCTGCGGGAGGTGTCGGACAACCTGATCATGCTGAGCGCGACGCCGGTCCAGCTCGGTGACCAGAATCTCCATGCATTGCTCCGGCTGATCGCGCCGGATCTGATCGGTGACTACAGCTCGTTCCAGTCGCAGTTCAAAGCGAATCGCGAGGTGCTCGCCGCGGCACGCCTGGTCGCTGGCGGCGGGGAGGCGGAGCGCGCCGAGGTGCTCGCGATACTGGACGACTTGCTCAGAGCTCGCGACTCCGGGCTACCTCTCGGCGCTGTGCAGCTGGTCCGAGACCGTGTCGCAGACGCGGAGCTGAATGACCGTGAGACCCAGCTTGGACTTCGCGGCGAGATCCGCGAACTCAGCCCGCTTGCGACACTCATGTCCCGCACTCGAAAGCGCGATGTTGACACGAGGCGGCCGAGGCGCGAGGCGCTGCAGCCCGAGGTCAACCTGACGCCAGAGGAGCGGCGGGTCTACGACTTCTTCACGGCGGAGACCCGCCGACAGTACGGCGCTGCGGGGTCTGGCAAGTCCCAGCAGACCTCGCGATTCCGAAGTGTGGCCATGCAACAGCAGATGGCGAGTTGCCTTCCCGCGTTCCTGCGTACCCGTGCGATTGGAGAGGACGGACTCGTCGAGTACGACGATCCTCGTTCGATCGACGACCTCGACGAAGAGCTCACGGACGAAGAGATGGAACAGCGTGCGGCCCGCATCCGGGAGTCCGAGGAGGTCACGGCCGCGATCGAGGCCATCCTCAGGAAGGGAATCGACTCCAAGTTCGACCAGCTGCTCCAGGTCATCAGGAACATCGATGCCAACAAGCCGAACGGGAAGCTCGTGGTTTTCAGCTTCTACAAGCGCACGCTCGCGTATCTCGCCGAGCGGCTGCGGCGAAGCGGCGTTGGATTCGAGCTGATCTCCGGCGATGTTCCATCCTCGCCGGAGAATCGCGGAAAGGACGAGCGCGGAAGCCGTGTCGAGAAGTTCCACAAGGACCCTTCGGTGCGCGTGCTTCTGTCGAGCGAGGTCGGCTCCGAGGGCCTCGACTTCCAGAAGGCATCCAACGTCGTAGTGCACTACGACCTGCCATGGAACCCCATGAAGGTGGAGCAGCGAATCGGCCGTGTGGATCGTCATGGGCAGCCGGATCCGATCGTGTACACGGTTGCGTTCGCGATCCCGGGCACGCTGGAGGAGCGCATCCGAAAGGTGCTCTACGACCGCATCGGCATCTTCCGCGACACCATCGGCGATCTCGAGGACATCGTCTCCGAACGGCTTCATCGCATCGAGGAGATCGTGATGATGCCGAGCCTCACCGAAGAGCAACGCACGAGGCAACTCGAGGATATTGCGGATGCGCTGATCGGCCAGGCTCAGGCGCGCCAGGAGCTCGAGGAGTCCGCGGCGCTGCTCATGGGCCATGACGACACCTTCGATCAGGAACTCTCACTCCTCGAGAAGAGCGGCCGTTCGATCGCGGCCGACGAGATCGCCGACTTCGTCGAGGGTGCTCTCGAGGCGGACGGGATCCGCGTTGTTCCCGCGAGGCACGCCGGCAAGAGGTCTGCCCGAATCGACGACACGGGCCGCTTGCAGGACTTCCTCCGCAAGCATCTTCCGAAGGGGGCTTGGGGTCGCATTGCGCTGCTGAGCGAACACTCGAATACCGCCGTCGAACTCGACTATCGCGACTCGGAGGCGGTGCATTTTGTCACCGCGCATCACCCGCTGGCTCATGCAGCGGTTGAGGTACGCAAGCAGTCCCTCGGCGCACAGGACGAGCCGGTGGTTGCGATCCGAGTTCGCGGGGCCGCGCTCGGGCCACTCCAGGCATCGCTTCCCGGATCGAGCCAGTACATCTTCGCCCTCACCCGGCTCACGGACGTCGGCTCGGTGCGGGACTCGTACTCCATCGCGGCGGATGTGGTCGATTACAGCGGCGTGCGTCTGCCCGTTTCCGTGGGCGAGCAGCTCGTGCAGACTGCGCTGAATGCTGGTTCGGATGAACCATCGCTCACGCTGCCGGCGAGCGGCGGCGATGCGATCGTCGAGGCGCTCGAGGAAGCGGCGGATGCGCGACGCGTTGAGCGTGAACGGGAGATCCGTGAGCGCCATGAGCGAGGCCTCCAGATGCGGATACAGAGCCAGCGCTCGCGAACGGTGACGGAGTTGGGTCGGCTCAGGGCCCGCGTCGAAAGCCCGGACTTCGAATCGCGGCAGCCGCGCTATCGCAACATGATCCTCGGCCAGCGGCGAAAGCTCGAGGAACAGCTTCGATCCATCGATGCTGCCGCATCGAGTCCCCGGCTGCCCACAGTGATCTTCGAGCGCTTCGGCTTTGGCCTCATCGAGGTCCTACCGTGAGTTTGGTCACGATCGGGCTCGACTTCGGCACCTCATCGGTCAAGTGCATCGCGCGGCCCTCGATGGGTCAGCTGCGCGTGGTGCGGTCACCAACAGGTGAGATCCGTTGGCGCTCCATGCTTGGGCGCGTTCGGGAAGGCGACGAAACCGGACGGCTACTGCTGTTCGAGGAGTGTGATCTCGAGCAGTGGCGCTTCGGAGCGCTCCTCGAACCAAATCTCAAGCTGGCGCTTCTTGTCGGACCGAGTTCGCCAGCGGCGGAAGCGCTTCGCAGCCGTTGGGCGTGCGAACACCACTACGCGCTCCCCACGCTCTTGCTGGGAGCCGCGATTCAGCACGCGCTCGCGACGGTGCGGACCGAATGGCCGAATCGGCTGATTCACATCTTCTGCGGAGCACCGGTATCCCCGAGCCATCCGCCTGAGCAAACCAAGGTCTTCGAGCGAGCGCTCCATGCGGCGTACTGTCTTGCCGAGCGCTGGCGCGAAAAGGTCCCCATGGATGCGCGAACGGCGGTTCGGGAGGCCGATGACGCATGGGCGGCCTCCGCGGAATTGCCGTCCGAAGTGGAACGCATCACATTTGTGGTCCCCGAGGCGTTTGCCGCCTGCGAGGGAGTTGCGACGGCTGGTGGCGGAACCTCACTACCCCTCGGCCGGCTCTGTGTGGTCGACATGGGTGGCGGCACGACCGACATCGCGTGGGTGTCCAGGCAGGGCTCGGATGGCTACAACCCCCTACGGATCGACAGCATCGATGTGGCGGGAGAGCGCCTCGAGGCTGTCGTCGCGACCGAGGCGTCGCGACGAGCCGGCCGAAGAGTCACACGCCAGGAGATCTGGCAAGCCAGGAACGGCGCTCCGAAGGGCCAGGACCAACTGGCTGGCGACGGTTGGGCTTTCGCAGCGGAGGAGATCCACGCGGCGCTGCGTGACACCATGAAGGAACTCGCCCAGCGCTTCAGGAAGGGGCTTCAGCGGATCGACCCCGGCGCGATGCGAGCGCCGGCAACCAAGTTCGTGTTCGTGGGTGGTGCCACGAGATGGTGGCCATTGCAAGCACTCTTCCAGGAAGAGGTTCGGGACTTCCACGAGCGGATCGAAGCCCTGTCGATCGGCGAGTATGGCCTTTCCGAGTCGGTGGGTGATGCGCCCATGGCAGTGGCCCTCGGACTTTCGAATGGCCACATCACACTCGACCTCGAGAGGTGGGACACCGCACTCCGTGTGCCGACGACGCGCGCCGTTCGCGAGACAACCGAATCCCTGAAGGCGTGTGCGTGCCGCGGACTGCTGCCATGCTGTCCGAAATGCGGTGGTTCAGGCATGGAGTCCTCGGAGGACGGAAGCGTTCGGTTTACCGCCTCGATTGATCCCTTCGAGGGTCATGCGTACCGCGTGCGTTGTCCGAAGTGCAGGATCGACTTCCCGCGGGATTGGATCTTTGAGCACATTCGGGTTGAGCATCCGGAACCGGTGGTTTCACCGCCACTCGCAGGGCAGCAGCCTTCTCATCTGATCGCGAAGGTTCGAATCAGTGAGGTTCGGCATGCGTTCCTGACAGGTGACCTCCGAAGGCTGACGGACCCAGAGCGTGTGCTGCTGTCGGAATTGGATTTCCTGCGGGAAGCCTGCTTCGACAGTGCCGCACAGCGACTTACCATCGTCACCACCTTTTTGCAGCGCAGCGTTGCCTGGACGTCACGGGAGCCTTGGTGGCATTCGCCACGCGCCGTGGCGTTCTCGATGCTCGCTGCAGCCCAGGATCAGCTCAAGGAACTCGAGGTCGCCCAAGCAGCCGACCCTTCCCGCGCCTGCCAGGTTCGTTCCATCCTCGACTCAGATCGAGAGTCCCGTTTC
>Ga0007787_10000792_pt1 | contig 10231 bp, 8 predicted proteins | sample LauGreFa1BDMLBSN_2_FD_59500 | JGI IMG/M metagenome (GOLD analysis project Ga0007787, IMG submission 59500) | Freshwater lake microbial communities from Lake Michigan, USA - Fa13.BD.MLB.SN | ecosystem: Environmental > Aquatic > Freshwater > Lake | place: Lake Michigan, USA | collected 2013-09-23 | reverse complement strand
GATGGATGTCAGGCGCGCGGAAATTGCCACACTAGAACAACTTCAGTCTGAGATGACCCTCTCGGATGTGGTGCTGCTCGGCGAAATCCACGACAACCCGCGCCACCACGAATTGCGTGCACAACTGCTGCGCGAACCCGCACTGAAACAACGCAACATAGTCGCTGAACACCTGGACGCAGGTCAAGTGGTGGGTACCGGCGACATGCTGCTGTCGCGTCTCGAGCAAGCCGGCTTTGATGCCACTGGCTGGCAGTGGCCGCTGCACCAGCCTTTGTTTGCTGCCGCGTTGGACCAGGGCATGACTGTGTATGGCGGCAACCTGCCGCGGGATCAAACTCGGGTTGTATTCAAAAGCCGAGGCAGTAGCCTGGGCGTGGGCTTGCAAGCCCTGCTGCTTCACGCGCCCTTAAGCGATGACAGCTTGGCCGCTTTGCGCCGCGAGATTGACGAAGGCCATTGCGGCGCCCTGCCCGCCATGATGTTCGAAGGCATGATGGCGGTGCAACGCGCGCGTGACGCCTCTATGGCAAACGAGCTGATGCAACACCTGCCCGCGGTGCTGCTGTCGGGCAACGGCCACGCATGGAAGCACCTGGGCGTGCCACACATTCTTGCGGCCAACCGACCCGGCATGCGCAGCTTGAGCGTGCTGTTTTTGGAACACGGGCCGTTTGCTGACGCAGCAGCACAGGCTGAATGGCTGCAAAGCTGGCAAGGCAAGGCCGACTACGTCTGGGTGACGCCACCTGTGTCCCGGCCTGACCCTTGCCTGTCGCTGCAAAAAAAGTAACTACTTTGTGCCGCATAAAACCCGGGAATCTTCTGAATTTTTAATTTAAAAGTTTAATTTAAGGTTTTTATCAATTAATATTTGCGTACTTTCAAATTCATTGAATACGCAAGTGAAATTTATTGAGCTACAAGAAATACGTCCGCAGCGCCCGCCTGAAAACCTGCGGCTGATGAACCGACCCGGCGACTCGGCCACCCTGCCGCTGCTGGAGCGCACGCAGTCTCAAGCGCTGGTGCGCTGGAACAGCGTGCCAGTGCGGCGGGTTAAACACCCGCGCCTGCAATTTGACAAAGGCCTGCGCATCGACCTGCTGGCCTGAAACCTTTCAGGCTGTGTGCAATAACTTGTCGAGCTTGAGCGCATCCGCACAAAACGCGCGTATGCCTTCCGACAATTTGTCCCCGGCCATGGCGTCTTCGTTCATGGCGAACCTGAAGCCGGCCTGGTCTAAATGCAGTGCAGGCAAGTCCATGTGTCCGGCCTGGTCTGCGCTCAAAGCCTGCTGCACAGGGGTCTGTTCGGCTTGCAATTGAGCCAACAAGTCCGGGCTGATGGTCAGCAAATCGCAACCGGCCAGCGCAATGATTTGGCCAATATTGCGAAAACTCGCGCCCATGACTTCGGTGGCGATACCGTGTTTTTTGTAATGGTTGTAAATGCGGCGCACGCTTTGCACGCCTGGGTCGTTAGCACCGGCGTTGGCTGCCTCGTCCCACTGCGCCCCGGCGGATTTTTTATACCAGTCGTGAATGCGTCCAACAAAAGGCGAAATCAGTTTCACCCCGGCGTCGCCGCAGGCCACGGCCTGGGCAAAGGAAAACAGCAAAGTCAAATTGGTGTGTATGCCTGCGCGTTCCAGTTGCGCCGCCGCCTGAATGCCTTCCCAGGTAGCCGCAATTTTGATCAGCACCCGCGCCTTGTCTATGCCTTGCGCCTGGTACAGGCCAATGATGCGCTGCGCGCGCGCCACCGTGGCGTCGGTGTCAAAACTCAGGCGTGCATCCACCTCAGTGGACACGCGCCCGGGAATCAGCGCCAGAATGCTGCAACCGAAGCGCACCAGCAAATGGTCCATCACCACGTCCAGCTGCGCACCGGCGTGCAGCGCCAGCGTGTCTTGTAACAACTGCTGGTAGGCCGGCATTTGCACCGCCTTCAGAATCAGCGAAGGGTTGGTGGTCGCGTCCTGAGGCTGAAAGCGGCTGATCTGCTGAAAGTCGCCGGTGTCGGCCACCACGGTGGTGAATTGCTTTAATGCGTCGAGTTGGTTCATTCCCCGATTATCGCCAACAGGTATTTGTGCAAGCCACAGCTATTCGCAGCGGCATTCAGGCTACAGTCCTGTCTATGAAAAATGTTCTCGTTTTAGGTGGCACAGGTTTTGTCGGACGCCATGTCTGCGAGGCGCTGAATCGCGCCGGTATTCATGTGACCGTGGCCACGCGCCGCTTGCCGGCACGTTCGGTACAAATGCTGCCCTTTGTCACCGTGGTGCAAGCCGATGTGCACGACCCGCAAGCACTTGCTACGCTGGTGCACGGCCATGACGCCGTGGTGAATCTGGTCGCCATACTGCACGGCGACCGAGCATCTTTTGACAAAGTGCATGTGCAACTGCCGCGCCAGATCGCCCATGCCTGTGTACAAGCTGGGGTTCAGCGCATGCTGCATGTCAGCGCACTCGGTGCCGATCAGCAAGGGCCATCGCTTTACCAGCGCAGCAAGGCGCAAGGCGAAGCCGCGTTGCAGTCCGAGGTGGTTCACGGTTTGCAACTGACGGTGTTGCGCCCCGGCGTCATCTTCGGCGAAGACGACGCCTTCATCAATTTGTTTGCTCGCTTGCAAGCCATTGCACCCTTGGTGCCGCTGGCCGGTGCGCACACCCGTTTTCAACCGGTGTGGGTACAGGATGTGGCACAAGCCATGGTTCATGCATTGCAACAGCGCGACACCATAGGACAAATTTACGAATTGGCCGGGCCACAGATTTTCACGCTGAAAGAGCTGGTGCAGCACGCAGGCCGCTGGGCAGGTCACCCGCGCCCGGTATTGGCTTTGCCCGAGGCCATGGCTTATTTACAGGCCTTGGTGATGGAGATGCTGCCCGGCCCGCCGCTCATGAGCCGCGACAACCTGGCCTCCATGCAAGTTGACAATATTGCTTCTGGCGAATTGCCCGGCCTGGTCGAACTGGGTGTAGCGACAGCCGCCAGGCTGGACAGCGTGTTTGCCCTGCCAGCCTAGTCACGCTGACAAACCGTTTTTTCATTCACCGGCTCAGCCACCGCTGTTCGCCTGTTCAGAGTGCTTTCAGTTTTCAAAGGAACCCCCATGGCTTTAACTTGCAGCCGAACCGCTGTTTTCAAAAGCATCAGCGCGGCAGTGCTGCTGACTTACTGTGTCGCGTTTGCGCGTGAACCCTTACCGCTGTTTGATGCCCATGTGCATTTCAGCGTAGGTGCTACCTCGGCCTATACGCCTGAAGCGGCATTGAAAATTCTGGACCATGCCGGCATAGGCATGGCCATTGTCTCCAGCACACCTAACGACGGCACCTTGCTGCTGTACGCCGCTTATCCGCAGCGCTTCATACCGTTTGTGCGGCCTTACCGCAAAACCCGCGACCTCTCGAGCTGGGGCGCGGAGCGCAGCAGCTGGTACAAAGACCCGGACACCTTGCCGTTTCTGGAACAAGAACTCAAGCGCGGCATTTACCACGGCATCGGTGAATTTCATGTCGACGGCCACGAAGTCGATACCCCGGTGATGCGCGGCCTGGCCGCTTTGGCGATCAAACACGAGCTATGGATGATGGCGCATTCAGATGCATCTGCCATCGAACAGCTGTTCGGTTTTCAGCCGGGCGCGCGCATACTTTGGGCCCACACGGGCATGGTCGAGCCTGCGGCCAAAGTGGCCGAATTGCTCGAGCGTTATCCGCGCTTGTACGGTGAGTTGTCTTACCGCTCGGGTGTGGGCAACGGTTTGTCGGATGAATGGCGCTCCCTGCTTCTGCGTTTTCCGGACCGTTTTGTGTATGGCTCGGACACTTGGATACCCTCGCGCTGGAGCCAAGTTGATAACTTAACGCGGGAAGCGCAGGACTGGCTGGCCAGCCTGCCGCCCGATGTGGCCCGCAACATCGCTTACCGAAATGCGCAACGCCTGTTTGGCCAGCCAGGTTCTGCTTTCAAAGCGCCTTGAATCGAACAAAGACCTGGGCTGGCGCGTTTGAAATGCCACCCGCCATGATTGGGTTTACAGCGGATAAGCGCTGATAAAACGCTGTATCTCTTTCAAAGTCTCCTGCGGCTTTTCTTCAGGTATGAAGTGTCCGCAAGCCATGGCTTTACCGCGCACATCGGTGGCCACTTCGCGCCAGTCAGCCAGACAATCGAACAAGCGTTCAATCACACCGTGTTTGCCCCATAGCACCAGCAACGGCATTTTCAATTTGCGGCGCTTGTCCTGTCTGTCGTGCTGCAAGTCTATGCTGCCCGCGGCCCGGTAGTCTTCGCAACCCGCGTGTACGGCCTTGGGGTCCTGGTACACCTTGACGTATTCAGCCAAAGCCTCTTTGGAGAAAGCCGACAAATCCGGCTTGGAACGCCCGACCATGCCCAGTATGTTGAAAGGCACTAGGCCTTGCAACATCTTCTCGGGAATGGGCGCGGGTTGCAGCATCTGAAACCAATGGTAGTAGGCAGTGGCGAATTGCATGTCGGTGCTCTCGAACATTTTCAAAGTCGGCGAGATATCCAGCAAGGTCAATGTCTGCACCCGCTCGCCATGGTCTTTGGCCAGGCGGTGAGAGACGCGCGCGCCGCGGTCGTGCCCGACCAGGTGAAACCGCTCATGGCCCAGTTTGGCCATGACTTCGACCATGTCCTGCGCCATGGCGCGCTTGGAATAATTGGAATGGTCGGGCAAACCCTTGGGTTTAGAGGAGCCGCCGTAACCGCGCAAATCAGCGCACACCACGCTGTAGTGTTTGGCGAGCTGCGGTGCAATCTTGTGCCAGCACGCCATGGTTTGCGGATAACCGTGTAAGAGCAACACAGGCTCGCCCTGTCCGGCGTAAACCGTATTGATCACCGCCGATTCGGTGCGGATACGCTTGTGCGTAAAGCCAGGGAAAAGTGTCATGGCGTGTCCAGTAAAACAGCAAATAGCTTGTGGAGTCAGTGTCCAGGGAAATTTTATGCCACGCTTGGCACCAATTAACATGACACACTGTTTCTGCGCAAAATGAAAGCCCTGCATGAGTACCCTCAAACCCACCGAACACCCCGAAGATAACCCGCGCGTCAAAGCCGTGTTTGACGATATACGGCAAACACGCAACAGCGATTTCATTAACCACATGTGGATCTACCTGGCGTTTGACCCGGACTTGCTGGAAAACACCTGGCGCGAGGTCAAAGCAGTCATGGCCACACCGTCTGCGCTGGACCCGCTGACCAAGGAATTGATTTACATCGCCGTGTCAGTCACCAACGCTTGCGCTTATTGCGTGCATTCGCACACGGCAGCGGCCAAAGCCAAGGGCATGACCAGCGCCCAGCATGCGGATTTGCTGCGAGTGATTGCGCTGGCGGGTAAAACCAATCAACTCGCCAACGCCATGCAAATGCCAGTGGACAAAGTGTTCAACGCGGATGCGGCATAAGCCTTGAAAACCTATCTGGTCGGCGGCGCTGTGCGCGATGCCTTGCTAGGCCTCAGCGGGTCGGACCGTGACTGGGTGGTGGTCGGCAGCACGCCCGAAGCGATGGTGCAAGCGGGCTTCACGCCGGTGGGTAAAGACTTTCCGGTGTTTTTGCACCCGCGCACCCACGAGGAATACGCACTGGCACGCACCGAGCGCAAAACCGCGCCCGGCTACAAAGGTTTTGTGGTGCACGCTTCGCCCGAGGTGACATTAGAAGAAGACCTGGCGCGGCGTGACCTGAGCATCAACGCCATCGCCCAAGCCGACGACGGCAGGCTGATCGACCCTTACGGGGGGCAAGAGGATTTGCAACACAAGGTGTTGCGGCATGTGACGGATGCGTTTCGCGAAGACCCGGTGCGCATACTGCGTGTCGCACGTTTTGCGGCGCGCTTTCCCGAATTCAAAGTGGCTGAGCAAACCATTGCGCTGATGCAAGCCATGGTGGCAGCAGGGGAAGTGGACGCACTGGTCAGCGAACGCGTCTGGCAGGAACTGTCCAAAGGATTGATGGCGACTCAGCCTTCGCGCATGTTGCAAGTGTTGCGCGACTGCGGCGCATTGAAAATTTTATTGCCCGAGGTTGACCGTTTGTATGGCGTGCCACAACCCGCCGAACACCACCCGGAAATTGACACCGGTGTGCATCTGGAAATGGTGTTAGACCAAACCGCAGCTATCAACGCGCCTGTGGAAGTGCGCTTTGCCGCGCTGTGCCACGACCTGGGCAAAGGCACAACCGCAACTGACAAACTGCCGCGTCACATCGGGCACGAGGAACGCAGCGTCAAACTATTGCGCAGTCTGTGCGAGCGCTGGCGCGTGCCGGTGCATTGCAAAGAACTGGCTGAAGTGGTGGCGCGCGAACACGGCAACATACACGCGTCGCAGTCTTTGGGTGCAGAAGCTGTTTTGCGGCTTTTGACCAGATGCGACGCGCTGCGACGCCCGGAGCGTTTTGCGTGGGCGCTGCAAGCCTGCGAATGCGATGCGCGCGGTCGGCTCGGTTTGCAAGACCGCAGTTACCCGCAGTCTGCGCGATTGCAAGCTTTATTGATCGCCGCGCTGTCGGTCGATTCGGCACAGATTTCTGCACAAGCCATGGAACAAGGGCTCTGTGGCATAGACATAGGCAAGCGCATAGAACACGCGCGCGTCAAAGCGATTTCTCATCACCCTGTGTTGCGTGCAGATTCAATTGCTTGATACGCAGTTCAATCAACTCATCAGCTACTCAACCCGCCCCGCCAGGTTTTTCATCAACTGCGTGACTGCCAACACGCGGCGGCTTTGTATATCCAACAAACTGCGTTCAGCCGACAAAGCAGCTGTTTGTGCGGTCACCACGTTCAAGTAACTGACCGTACCGGCTGCGTATTGCGCTTCGTTGATGGCCAGATTGCGTCTGGCCGCCACCACCGCTTGCGTCTGCGCTTGTTGCTCAAGTTGCAACTGGTAGGCCGCCACCAGGTTGTCCTGCACTTCCTGCAAGCCTTGCAAAACGCTTTGCTTGTAGGCAATACCGGCGGCATCCAAGGCTGCCAATGCGTCAGCTTCCACCGCTTTGCGCTGTCCGCCGTCAAACACTTTCAAAGCCATGCTCGGGCCCATGGACCACAACAGATTGGACGCGCTGAACAAAGAGGACAGGTTTTGACTGCTGTAGCCCGAGGTGGCGGCAAAACTGAAGGTCGGGAAAAACGCCGCCTGCGCCGCACCCGCATTGGCTTGCGCCGAGAAGACGCGTTGCTGGGCAGCGCGCACATCCGGGCGGCGCTGTAACAAGTTGGAAGCAACCACTTCAGGCAACACGGGTACTTGCGGCAAGGCCTCAGTTGTCGCCAATTGCAAGCCACCGGGCGCCTGTCCCAGCAACACCGCCAAAGCGTTCAGCAATTGCAAACGGCTGCTGTTGACATTAATCAGTTGTGCTTGGGTGGTGCTGAGTTGCAATTGCGCCTGCGCCACATCGGCAGCCGACACCACACCGGCGTCGTAACGGTATTTGGTCAATTGCAACGCACGCTCGTAAGCGGTTTGCGCCTGCGTCAACACCCGCTGCTGTTGCTCGGCGTTGCGAATCGCTACATAGGTTTGCACCAGGCTGGCTTGCGCCGATAAACGCGCCAACGCCAGGTCTTCGCGGCTGGCCTGCAATCCCGCTTTGGCTGCAGTAGCCAAAGCGTCCAGCCGGCCCCAGACATCGAGTTCCCAGCTGACCGGCGTGGTCACACTGACGGCGCTGGCAGCGCTGCCGCCAGCAGACTTGGCGCGGGTGGCCGCGGCTCCAACCGACACCGAGGGCAAGAAGCTGCTTTGCGCACTGGCCAGTGCAGCCTGCGCCTGCCGGACTTTGGCCGCCATCAGTTGCACATTCAAGTTGCCTTGTTCCATTTGCGCCATCAAACGGTTGAGTTCGGGGTCGTTGAACAAGGCCCACCACTGCGTGTCTATCTCGGCACCCGGCTGGTTTTGCATCTCGGTCATGGCGGGCGCAGCGGGTAATGTTGCGGGCTTGAACCAGCTGCCGCATGCCGCCAGCGACAGGCAAACGCTGAGCAGGCTGAGCTGATGTAGTCGGTAGTTCATGCCATGTGTCCGTTCATAGGTGTGAGATTGTGTCTATCTGTGGTTGGCACACGCGGACCAAGCACACGCGCGCGCAATCGCTCCAGCCCGACAAACACAATCGGCGTGGTGTAGAGCGTGAGCAACTGGCTGAGCAGCAGACCGCCTAGCACCGACAAGCCCAGCGGCTGGCGCATCTCGGCGCCCACACCGTAAGCCAGTGCCAATGGCACCGCGCCCAGCATGGCCGCCGCCGTGGTCATCAGAATCGGGCGCAGCCGCATTTGCGCGGACAGGTAAATCGATTGCCCGGCGCTGCGGCCGCGGCGCTGGGTTTGCAAGGCCACATCAATCATCAGAATGGCGTTCTTTTTGACAATGCCTATCAGCAACAAAATACCAATCATGGCGATGACGCTGAACTCCATGTCAAACAGCATCAATGTCAGCAAAGCACCGACACCGGCCGACGGCAGGCTGGACAAAATCGTCAGCGGATGCAGCAGGCTCTCATACAACACACCTAGCACCAGGTAGAGCGTGACCAATGCAGCCAGCAACAACATAGGCTGGGTTTTCAAAGATTTTTCAAACGCATTCGCGGTACCGGCAAAACCGCCGCGCACCGACACCGGTAAATGCAATTGCGCCACAGTGTCGTTGATCGCCTCAGTGGCTTGCGAGAGGCTGACGCCCGGCGCCAGGCTGAAGCTGAAGGTGTCGGACGGCACGCCTGCATCATGCGACACCGACAGCGACGTGCCGCTCATCACCACTTGCGCGAACGCGCGCAATGGCACGGTTTGTCCTTTGTCGTTGATGAACTGCAAGCTGTCAAGCGATGAAGGGTTTTGCAAATGGTCGGCCGCCAGTTCCAGCACCACGCGGTATTGGTTCAGCGGGTTGTAAATCGTGCTGACCTGGCGCTGCGAGTAGGCATTGGCCAAGGTGTTGTCTATGCTGCGCATGGACACGCCCAGGCGGGCGGCGGCGTCCCGGTCTATCACCAGCGAAGTTTGCAAGCCCCGGTCTTCGTAGTCGTTGTTGATGTCTTCGAGTTCTTTGAGCTTGGCCATGGCACGCCGGAGTTTCGGCTCCCATTGGCGAAGTTCAGACAACTCATCGGCCTTGATGCTGTACTCGAACTGAGAATCACCGCTGCGCGCGCCTATGCGTAAATCCTGTACCGGCGTCATGAACAAACGCGCACCCGGATCCTTAGACAATTTGGCGCGTAAGCGTTTGACCACTTCATCAGCGCTGACATCGCGTTCGCTGCGCGGCTTCAAGGTCATGAACATTTGCGCTGCGTTGCGCTGGATGTTGCCGGTGAAGCCGGTGACGTTCAACACCGCCGGGTCGGCCTGCACAATGGCCAGCATGCTGTGTAAGCGCTGTTGCATGGCTTGAAATGACGAGCTTTGATCGGCGCGTATGTAGCCGTTGATGCGTCCGGTGTCTTGTTGCGGGAAAAAACCTTTGGGAATGGCGCGGTACAGGCTGACATTCAAAACCACAGTGGCTACCAGCACCAGCCACATCAACCACTGATGCCGCAACACCCAGGCCAGACTGCGCCGGTACCACCTGGCCATGCGCGCCTGACTGCGCCGTCTTTGTGCCAGCGGCACAGCAGCAGGCAGTAACAGCGCGCACATCATGGGCGTGGTGGTCAACGACACCAACAGTGAAATCAGAATCGCCGAGGTCATGACCACGGCGAATTCATGGAACAAGCGGCCCAGCACACCGCCCATGAACAATATGGGTATGAACACCGCCACCAGCGACACACTGATGGCGACCACGGTAAAGCCTATGTCGCGCGTGCCTTGCAACACCGCTTGGCGCAAAGGCATGCCGCGCTCGCGCAATCGGGTGATGTGCTCTAGCACCACGATGGCATCGTCCACCACAAAACCGGTGGCAATCGTCAAGGCCATCAGGCTGAGGTTGTTCAAGCTGAACTTCATCAAATACATGACGGCACAGGTACCCGCCAGCGACAAGGGAACCGCCACCGCCGGAATCAAGGCGGTGCGCCAGCGTTTCAAAAACAGCGCCACCACCAGTATCACCAAACCCATGGAAATCGCCAGTGACTTTTGAATCTCGTTCAGCGAGGCGCGAATCGTCGGTGTGCGGTCTGACACCAC
>Ga0007787_10000789_pt1 | contig 10235 bp, 8 predicted proteins | sample LauGreFa1BDMLBSN_2_FD_59500 | JGI IMG/M metagenome (GOLD analysis project Ga0007787, IMG submission 59500) | Freshwater lake microbial communities from Lake Michigan, USA - Fa13.BD.MLB.SN | ecosystem: Environmental > Aquatic > Freshwater > Lake | place: Lake Michigan, USA | collected 2013-09-23 | reverse complement strand
GGCCTGGTTGATGCGGCAGGCCAAGCGCTTGTTCATCGAACGACTGGACCACTTCGCGCCGCGCCTGGGCGTGCAATGGAAAAAGCTCAGTCTGAGCAGCGCCAGTACCCGCTGGGGCACGGCCAGCGCCGACGGGTCGATCCGTCTGAACTGGCGCCTGATTCATTTTCGGATGCCGGTGATCGACTATGTGGTGGCCCACGAGTTGAGCCACTTGCGGGTGATGGACCACAGCCCGCGCTTTTGGGACACGGTGCGCACCGTGGTGCCCGATTACGCGCAGCTGCGCGGACAGCTCAAGGAAGAGTCGCTGCCGACTTGGTAGTGGTCGGGGCGTTTCAAGCCCCGCTGCACGTCAGCCTTCGCCCTTGGGAGATACTGGGCGAACAACTGTTTGGTTCAACTATGCGCAGATCTTCCTTGCGAATCCAAGACATTCCGGCGTACACGGCGCTGCCGGCTCGGCGTGTGGAGGTGACCCGCTATGCGCATGACGTGCCGCGCGAACAGCGTGTCGGCCTCTGCCCGGATCCTGCAGGGCCACTCGGGCCCGGGCAGATCCGGGTCGGCTTGCTGGCGATGACCGTGCATCCGGCCGACCTGCTGCAGATCGATGGACGTTATGGCGTGCAGCCGCCACTGCCCTATACGCCGGGCCATGAAGGGGTGGCTGTCGTCTTGGCGGTTGCGCCCGATGTCGACACGCCCCGCGTCGGTGAGCTGGTGATCCCCTTGGCACCAGGGGGAACCTGGCGCGATGAGCGCGTACTCTCCAGCCGGCAGGTCTTCCCTGTCCCAGGGGATGTGGATGTGTTTCAGTGCGCCATGCTCAGCGCGAACCCGATGACCGCCTGGGTGCTCCTGCGCGGCATCGTGGCCCTCGAGGGCGAGGTGTGCGTAATCCAGAACGCAGCGAATTCGGCCGTCGGGCAGTGCGTGCGCCAGCTCGCGGCTCGGATGGGGATTCGCGTGATCAACGTCGTCCGCCGGGAGCAGGCGGTGGACCGTGTCCGGCTGGGTGACGAGCACTGGATCGTGGACGAGGGCTTGTCGGCGTCGGCGTTTGCCCAGCGTGTGAAAGCCTTGGCGGACGGGTGCCGTGTTCCCTTGGCGCTGGATGCGGTGGCAGGCGAGGCGACCCGCCAGCTCGCGGCGGCAGTCGATTCCGGGGGGCAGGTGGCGGTGTACGGTCTCCTGAGCCAAAAGCCCTGTGAGATCGCGCCCGAGGACCTGGTCTTTCGGGCGGTGTCGGTGCGCGGCTTCTGGCTCGCCAGCTGGTTTGCTGACCCAGCAAACCGTGCTGTTGCGAAGACGGCCATGCCCGAGCTGCTGCAGGGGATCGCCGATGGGACGCTGCGGATGGCGGTGCAGCAGACCTTCGACCTGGGCCAGGTGACGCAGGCCTTGGCGTTTGCAGACGCGCCGCACCGGACGGGGAAGGTGCTGTTGACCGGGGCCTGGTTGGCGCGGTTGACTGGTGCCACGGGAAAACCCTGAACCAGATACCAACCAACCACTTGTTTGGGTTGCGGGGGCTCTGCTAGGCTCGTGGTTGATTCCCAGGTGCAGGATTCATGACCCCCACACTCGTCTACGACCCGACTGATGAGGCGATCCGGAAAAATCCGTTTCCCTTCTATGAGTCCTTGCAGGAGCACGATCCGATTCATTGGAGCCCGGCTATCCGCAGCTGGATCATCACGCGCTACGACGACGTGCGCCAGGTGGCCTTGTCGCCGACGATGTCCTCGGACCGTTTGCGCCCCTTTTACGAGGCGCAGCGCGATGACCGGCGCGAGATCCTGTCGGGTGTGATGCTCTACCTGAATGAGTGGCTGGTGTTCAAGGCGCCGCCGGAGCACACCCGCCTGCGAAAGATGATGAACGGCGTGTTCTCCATGCCGATGGTTCAGTCGATGGCGGCGCAGATCCGCCGCACGGTCGACGACCTGTATGCGCAGGTGCCGCGCGGACAGCCCTTTGACTTCATGCAGGAGGTGGCCGTCTTGTTGCCCGCCTACGTCATTCTGGACATGATGGGCGTCGCACGCGCTGACTTTCGCATGATCAAGGAGTGGTCAGATGACCTGCGCTTGTTCATCGGCACCTCGCGCGCCGAAGAGGACAAGTACCGCAAGGCCCGCTCGGGCGCGGACCAGATGTCGGCTTACTTCCGCAGCCTGATCGCGCAGCGCCGCGCCCAGCCCGGCGACGACGTCATCTCCAAGATGTTGCTGGCTCAGGATGAGCGGGGTGGGCTCAGCGAAGACGAGCTGATCGCCATGTGCATGCTGGTGCTGTTCGGCGGCCATGAGACCACGACCAACTTGCTGGGGAGTGCGGTGGTGGCGATGCTGGCGTATCCCGAACAGCAGCAGCTATTGCGGGACAGACCGGAGCTGATCGATTCGGCCGTCGAGGAGTTTCTGCGCTACGACGGGCCGAGCAACAGTATCGCGCGGGTGGTAGCGGTCGATCACGAGCTGCATGGCAAGGCTCTGCGGGCCGGCGACCGGGTTTTCGCCATGATCAATGCGGCGAACCGGGATCCACGCCGTTTCGAGCGTCCGCATGAGCTGGATATTCAGCGCTCTCCCAACCGCCACCTGACCTTTGGCCAGGGCCTGCACTTTTGCCTGGGTGCCCCGCTGGCGCGGCTGGAGGCCAAGGTCTGCCTAGGCGCCCTGGTATCGGGTTTTTCCTCGATGCGTCTGGGCCCAGGTGAGGTTCACTGGATCGATGCCCTGGTGATGCGCGGGCCGTCGAGCCTTCCGCTTGTACTGCAGTAACGCCATCGCGCCCAAGGAGAAGTTCTCATGCAAGACGTGTACGTGATTGGCGTGTCCTGCACCGCCTTCGGTAAGCAGCCAGACAAGACCTTCAAGGACCTCACCCGCGAGGCCTTCACCGAGGTGGTAGCGGACACCGGGGTCGATCTCGCGCAGCAGATCGAACAAGCCTGGTTTGGCAACTGTGGCATGGGCACCTTCGGCCAGCGCAACATTCGGGGGCAGGTCTGTTTCACGCCGCTGGTGCGCGAAGGTCTGTTCCCGCAGCGCGTGCCCTTGATCAACGTGGAGGGCGGGTGCGCCACGGCCTCGATGGCCTTTCATGGGGCCTACAAAGACATCCTGTCGGGCGAGGCCGAGCTGTCGCTGGCCATCGGCGTGGAAAAGACTTTCTTTCCGGGCGATGCCACGCGCACGCTCGAGATCTTCGAAGGCGGCATCGACCAGTTCGACCCGCAAGAGTGGCAGGCCTATTACCGGGATGCCGGCGAGCGATCGGGCAAGCCTTTCCAGGTCAACGCGGGCGGCGGCACCCTGTTCATGGACACCTACGCCATGCAGGCCGCCTATCACATGAAGACCTTCGGCACGACCCGCGAGCAGATCGCCTACGCAGCGTCCAAGAATCACGCCATGGGGGCGCTCAATCCCAAGGCCCAGTACCGTTTCACCGTTTCACCCGAGCAGGTGCTGGCCGATCGCGAGGTCAGCTGGCCCCTGACGCGTTCCATGTGCTCCCCCGTGGGTGACGGCGCCGCGGCCGCCTTGCTGTGCTCGGAGCGCTTCCTGCGTGATTTGCCCCCGCGCGTGCAGGAGCGCGCCATCCGGGTTGGCGCCAGCGTCCTGACTGGGGGCAAGTACCGCGACCTGGACGAGCCGGGCCTGTCGCACCTGGCGGCCAAGAAGGCCTATGCCAAGGCGGGCCTGGTGCCAGCGGACATCGACGTGGCCGAGGTGCACGACGCCACCTCGTTCTGCGAGATCTATCAGGCCGAGATGCTGGGTTTTTGCGCGCGGGGCGAGGGCGGCGCCTACGTCGGCAGCGGCGCCACCGCGATCGGCGGCGCGGTGCCGATCAATCTGTCGGGCGGACTGGTGTCCAAGGGCCATCCGGTGGGTGCCACCGGCCTGTCGATGATCTATGAACTGGTGGCCCAGTTGCGCAGCGAGTGCGGCGAGCGGCAGGCGGTGGGGGCGGACATCGCGCTGGCCGAGAACGGCGGGGGCGTGATCGGCTTCGACGAGGCTGCCTGCTCGGTGATCGTGCTGCGTCGTTGAACGTCGGGAACGAGGGTCTGAGCGGGTACTTGGCCGGCGCGGGAAAACCCCTAACCCATCGCACAACCAAACGATTGTTTTGTTAAGAATCACTGGCTAGGATCACGCAGCAAGGAGCGATATCCGCTCCGTGGTCGATCCGCGAACAGACTGGAGTTGCCGATGAAAAAATTTCTCCTCATGAGCTTCGCCGCCATGGCGTTTTCGTTGCCGGTTCACGCGCAGGACTATCCGACGCTGTCGCTGAAGATGGCGCACCCGCTGGCGCAAACCTTTCCGGGCGCCGAGTGGGACAAGTGGTTTGCTGAAGAGATCGAGCGCCGCTCGGGCGGCAAGATCAAGATTCAGATCTTCTGGTCCGGCCAGCTTGGCGGACTGACTGAGATCAAGAACCTCGTCACCAATGGCGCGGTTGATATTGGTGTGTTCGCTCAGGCCGTGCATGCTGCCGAACTGCCTCTCACCTCGGTTTCCGCGGGCTTGCTCAATCGGGTCTCGGCCGATGCAAAGACCGCCTATGAGCTTGCGCGCGACAGCTACGCCACCAAGGTGGTGACGGACGAACTGGCATCGCAAAACCTCAAGGTCATCAAGTGGACGGTGCCCACCGCCTACAAGCTGCTGTGCAACAAGCCGATCAATACCTCTGCTGACTTGCGCGGCCTGAAGGTGCGCGCGGTCGGTGGCGCCTTCGTGCCGATCTGGATGGAGGCGTACGGCATGGTGCCCACCCGCGTCCAGGCCACTGAAATCCGCGAAGGTCTGCAGCGCGGCACGCTGGACTGCAACTTCGGCCCGATCGAGTGGACGCCTTTTGCCGACCTGCAGAAGGTGGCGCCGTTCCTGTCTGATCTGAACACCGGAGCCTTCACCACCTTCCAGATGTATGTGCCCGCTCGGACCTTCAATGCCTGGCCTCGTTCCGTGCAGACGCTGTTCACGCAGGTCGCCCAGGAGGCCATGCAACGCGATCTAGCGGCGCTGCCCAAGGTGGAAGCCGAGGCCATGCAGAAGTTCACGGCTACCGGCGGAAGCACTGTTGCGATGCGTGATCTGCCGGCCTTCATCGCGCGCGCGCCCGACATGATCGAGATCTGGATTGACCGCTCGACCAAGGCGGGCCAGGGCGACAGGATCAAGGAACTCATCCCGCTGCAGCGCAAGGCCGCTCAAAGCTTCGCGAATTCGCGTAACTGACAATCGGCCTGCAACTGCCTGTGATGACCGCGCTGGCGCAGTGGATCGAGAAAGCGGCGCTTGCCGTGTGTGCGAGCGCCGTGTTCCTCATGATGTTCGTGGGTGCCCTGGACATCGTGATGGGCCATACGGTCGGATTTTTCCTGTCGTTCAAGGTCGAGTTGTCCGGCACCTTGCTGGCCAGTTGCATCTTCCTGGCCTGCGGTCCGGTCCAGCGTGCATCCGAGCACATTCGGGTTGATCTGCTGGAGCCCATGATGGGACCCACCTTCCTGCGGGTTCGCGATGTGGCGACCCTGATTTGCGGTGGCCTCGTCATCGGGCTCATTGCTTATGGCCTGTGGCAGCAGGCTCTCAAGAGCATCCTGATCTTCGAGGCCTCTGCTGACACCTCCGGCTTTCCGGTCTGGCCCTGGAAACTGGCCTGCGCCATCGGGGCGAGTCTGTGCGTGCTGACCCTTCTTGCGCAGCTGATCCAGAAACTGCGGCCCGCGCGCGCCACCGCCACGGAAGGATCGGCGTGAGCACTGGCCTCTGGGGCTTTGCCGCCATGATCGCGCTGCTCGCCCTGGGCGTGCCGGTGGCCTACGCGATCGGTGCCGTCGCCATCGTCGGGATCTATATAGCGATTGGGCCGGTGTTCCTGCTGTCCACGCTGCAGTCTCTGCCCTATGCGTTCGCCAGCGACTACAACTTCGCGGTCGTGCCGATGTTCGTGCTGATGGGCGCACTGGCTGCGCGCTCGGGCATCATCACCGACCTGTATGCGGCGGCGTTCAAGCTGACCAGCCACATCCGAGGCAGTCTGATGATGGCCACCGTGATGGCCCAGGCCATGTTCGCGGCGATCTCGGGCTCCACCACCGTTGCGGCCAGTATCTTCACCCGCATGGCGCTGCCCGAGATGACTCGCTACGGCTACAACCGCGGCGTCTCGGCCGGTTGCGTGGCCGCTGCCGGGACGCTGGCGGGACTCATCCCGCCGTCGATCGCGATGGTGCTCTACGCGGTGCTGACGGGCGAGCCCGTGGGCAAGCTGCTGATCGCGGGCATCTTCCCCGGTCTGCTGACCGCGGCGGGGTACCTGGTGGGGATCCGGCTGATGCTGATCTTCCGGCCAGAGTGGGCGCCCCTGATCGCGGAGCGCTTCACGCTGAAGGACAAGCTCAAGGCGGTCTCCAACACCTGGGCCGTCTTCCTGTTGATCGGTCTGGTGCTGGGTGGCATTTACTTCGGCGTCTTTCCCCCCTCGGCAGCGGGTGCGGTCGGCGCGGCCGGTGTGCTGGTGATCGCCCTGTCCAGCCGCCGCCTCCCGCGTGGTGCCCTCTGGGACAGCCTGATCGAGAGCGCTCGGATTTCAGCGATGCTCTTCCTGATCGTCATGGCGGGCCTGTTGTTCAGTCGCTTCCTGCTGATCAGCGGCTTCATCGGAGAGCTCAAGACCTTCGTGATGTCGGTCGAACTGACGGCCGCGATGTTCATCGCCATGGTGCTGGTTCTGTTCCTGGTGCTGGGCTGCTTTGTCGACAGCGTCTCGCTCATGGTGATCACCCTGCCCTTCCTCTACCCGATTTCCAAGGCGCTGGGCATTGATGGCATCTGGTTCGGGGTGCTGGTCATCAAGCTGATCGAGATCGCGGCGATCACGCCCCCGGTCGGACTGAACTTGTTCGCGGCGCTGTCGGCGGCACGTGGCGAGTTGACCTCGCGTGAACTCTTCAAGGGCGTCGTCCCCTTCCTGGTGATGGAGGCGGTGATCCTGGCCCTGCTGATCGCGTTCCCGTCCATCGCCACGCAACTCCCGGCCTGGATGGACTGAGGCGGCGACCCCAAGGAGGCAAGCGCATGCGCGCGATCGATGCCCTGGATCGGGCGGCCCATGCCACCCCCGAGACCCCTTTCGTAGTTCAAGGCGACGTGGCCGTTAGCTACGCGCGGGCGGTGGCGATCACCCACCGCATCGCCGCGCGCATTCAGGTGATGGGCGTAGCCCCAGGCACCCGCGTGGCCTTCCTCTCCCCCAACGACTGGCGCGGCCTGCTGTTCATGTACGGCGTGTGGCGTGCCGGCGGGGTGCTGGTGCCGGTCAATGTCAGAAACAGCGCGGCGATGAACGCGGCCATCCTGCAGCGGCATCGTCCCACCGCCCTGGTGCACCACAGCGAGGTGTCGGATCTGGCGGCGCGGGTGAAGGCCGAGTTGCCCGGCCTGCAGTCCTGGTGCTGCCTCGACCGGGAAGAGGGCGACCTGCCGTGCCTGGAAGACTGGATGGCCCCTGAGGGCCAGCGCGCAGCCGACACCGTCAACGACCCCTTGGCGCCGTGGACGCTGTATTCGACCAGCGGCACCACCGGTGCCTCCAAGGGGGTGATGCACACCCACCTGTCCAACTACGTCACCAGCATGGACATGCTGTTCGCGATGCAGGTGCATGCGCCCAAGCGCCACCTGGTGGTCGCGCCCATGACGCACTTTGCGGGCACCTTCATCTTCGCGCTCACCTTCACCGGCTCCACCCATGTGCTGTTGGACAAGGCGGATCCGCTGACCATTCTGCGCACCCTGGAGGCACAGCGGATCCAGGTGTTGTTCCTGCCGCCCACGGTGATCTACATGCTGCTGGCCAGCCCGGCGCGGGACCGCTTTCGTTACGACACGTTGGAGCACTTCGTGTACGCGGCCGCGCCGATGGCCGAGGCGCCGCTGAAGGAGGCCCTCCAGGTTTTCGGTCCGGTGATGATGAACATGTACGGCCAGGCCGAGGCGATCGGACCCATCACCGCCTTGTCGCCGGGTGAACACCTGGCGGGCGATGCACCCGCGCCGTCGGCTATCTTGCGCTCCATCGGCGGGCCCGCGATCAGCCGGCAGGTGCGTGTGATGCGCGAGGACGGACAGTGGTGCGAAGTGGGCGAGCCCGGCGAGGTGGTGCTGCGCGACTGGGTCAGCCAGGCCGCCTACCTGGACGACGCTGTCGCCAGCGAGGCCGTGCATCGCCACGGCTGGTACCACACCGGTGACGTAGGCGCGGTGGATGCCCAGGGGCGCATCACGCTGCTGGATCGCAAGAAGGACGTGATCATCACGGGCGGCTTCAACGTGTATTCGGCTGGAGTCGAGCAGTGCCTCATGACCCATCCGGCCGTGCAGGAAGCCTGTGTCTTCGGCATTCCGGACGACAAGTGGGGCGAGGCGGTGCATGCCGTCATCGAGTGCAAGCCCGGCGCGTCGGTGGAAGCCTCGGCGCTGCAGGACCAGGTGCGCCAGCAGTTGGGTGCTCTGAACGCGCCCAAGGCCATCGAGTTCGTGGCGGCCCTGCCGCGCAGTGCGACGGGCAAGGTGCTCAAGCGCGAGCTACGCGCCCGCTACTGGCAGGGTCGGGACCGCGCCATATGAGCTGGCCTCCGTCAGCCGGCCGCGAGCCACTCCTGGCGCAGCGTGTGCACGCGCTCGCCGACGTGGCGGACGTCACGGATCGAGGCCACCCCGTGGCCGGCGCTCCAGGCGGTCTTCCAGCTGGCCAGGTCACCCGCGCCTCGGGGCAGCAAGGAGCCGTCTGGCCGCAGGATGCCCTGCGCGCGCAGGGAGCCGGCCAGGAAGTTGGCGGGGATGCCTGTCACGGCATCGGTCAGGACGATGTCGTCTGCGCCCGCGGTGCACAGGGCTTGCTTGTAGTCCGTCTCGGCCAGGCTCTCGTGCGTGGCGATGAAGGGCGAGCCCACATAGGCCAGGTCGGCGCCGGCCACCTGCGCGGCGCGCACCTGGCGACCCGTGGTGATGCCGCCTGCGACCGCCAGCGGGCCGTCCCAAAAGCCACGCACTTCTTCAATGAAGGCAAAGGGATTGAGCCAACCGGTGTTGCCGCCGGCGCCCGCTGTCAGGAGCACCAGCATGTCCACGCCCGCGTCGATGGCCTTGCGTGCATGGCGGATAGTCGCCACGTCGGCGAGCACCCGGCCGCCGTACGCGCGCACGCGCTCAACCACAGCAACGGGCGATCCGACCGAGGTGATCACCCAGGGCACGCGGTGGTTCACCACCAGGGCGAGGTCGTCGTCGCGCCGTGCGTTCGAGGCATGCAGGATCAGGTTGGCCGCGTAGCCGCCAGGTGCGCCCTGGCAGCGCCGGGTGATGTCTGCCAACCAGGAATCCAGGATCTGCGGCGACCGCGCATTGAGCGTCGGAAACGCGCCGACGATGCCTGCCCTCGCCGCTTCCACCACCAGGTCCGGGCCGCTCACGAGGAACATCGGCGCAGCGATGACCGGCACCTGAAGCGACCGCACGTCTTTTGGATCGAACATGGCGCTGGATACTAACAACTGGGCGGGTACCCGCGTCAGCCTGGATTTCGAGGGCGCGACGGCGATCGTGCGTTGCTTCAATCCGGACCAGGGTCTGATGGACGAGGCGATGGAGCAGGAGCTGCTGCAGGTGATGCAGCGGCTGGCGGCCTGGCCCGAGGGTCGGGTGGTGATCGTCACCGGCGGGCAGCCGGGCGTCTTCATCCGGCACTACGACGTCGCCCTGCTCCATGCCCGGGCGACTGCCATGCGCGCGCGGGGTATGCGCTTCTCGTCCGAGCGCCTGGTGCCCCGAGCGGGCATCCATGAAGTGATTGACGCGATCGGCTGCAATCGGCTGATCTTCATCGCCGCCCTCAACGGCACCGCCATGGGCGGGGGCTTCGAGCTGGCTCTGGGGTGTGATCTGCGCGTGGTCCAGGACGGCGACTACGCCCTGGGCCTGCCTGAGGTCAATCTCGGCCTGCTGCCGGGTGCGGGCGGCACCCAGGCGCTCACCGCCCTGCTCGGCGAAAGCCGCGCCATGGCGTGCATGCTCCTGGGGAGAGTGTTCACGCCTGCGGAAATGCTGGCCCTGGGCCTGGCCCAGGCCTGCGTGCCCGATGCGCTCGCCCATGCCCGGGAGTTGGCCCACCAAATCACGCTGCGTCCGGCCCGCGCCTGCGCT
>Ga0007787_10000776_pt1 | contig 10307 bp, 5 predicted proteins | sample LauGreFa1BDMLBSN_2_FD_59500 | JGI IMG/M metagenome (GOLD analysis project Ga0007787, IMG submission 59500) | Freshwater lake microbial communities from Lake Michigan, USA - Fa13.BD.MLB.SN | ecosystem: Environmental > Aquatic > Freshwater > Lake | place: Lake Michigan, USA | collected 2013-09-23 | reverse complement strand
GCATATACAGGAAATAATGCAACTCCTGTCTGACGGCGACACACATGCAACTGCGCGACAGAAAGTCAATGATGCGAAAAATAAAATGAGATTAAAAAACCACGCACATTCGGTTTTTCATCCATACAAAGACAAAAGAATCGCAATGACGCAAGAGGCCAGTAGAAATCTGGTTTTAGGTGATGCACTGGAGTTGATGCTTACCACATCCCAGTACCACGCCGATCTAAACAAGGCGCTTATAAAATCGAGCCAAAGACGAGTTGACATACTCACTCGTCTCATCAGTAGGACTTGATTAACGAAGAGGGGACCAAATGGGATAAATTACAGTTTATTAATAAACATGTGTCGAGTATGTGTCGAACACAACGCGTACAAACAAGAGAGAGAGAGAATGAAGCCATGAAAGCGATGATCGTCACGATGATGTGAGTTGCTCCTGTAAAGCGCTGCCCATCTGTCGGAATACTTGAATCTTTGCTTTTTCTGTTTCTATGCATGATTTGTATGGCTCTTCGGAATATTCGGGATCTGAATCGACTTTTGATATCACATCTTCAGTTTCTTTGATTCGTTCGAGCAGAATATTTACCTTATTCCTTGCGGCATTCAGCGCTTCGAGGGAATGATTTCGGTTCTCGGTGCTCTTACATGCAGCCTTGTATAGGTTATCTTCGATCCCCTCGCGAAATTTAGTAATTTTTTCTACCATATCCCATTTGTGCTGTTTTGTTTGCATTGATTGAATGCTCTGCTCGAATTCTGCGTAGCTAGCCTCGGGGGTAACACCAATCACCTTACAGACCAGCAGAGTCGCGTTATTATTGATGCGTTGCATATCAGCTATCGGTACCGGAGGGCTGCCATCGTCGTGCAGGTACAGAAAGTGGCCGTCGTTTGAAACCCCTGAATAATGCCCAGATGCCCCGTACTTGTCATAGGGGAAATTTAGGACGCAATATTCTACCATGACAATGTTGGGGCCTACCCGAAATGTCTTTTCAGGGATGACCCAGGATGAACGAAGGTCACATTCGGTGGAACCTAAGCCCCTCCCCTTCAACTTTGCCGCAATGGCAAACCGTGTCCCTGCTTCAGCTCGGGAATATTTACATTGTTTGACGTCGTATGATCTGACAACATGTCCACAGTTCCAACATATTATGTCATCGTAGGTGCTGTTCAAACTGCAGCAGCCGTATTCGAACTTTTCAACGCTCGAAAAATCAGTGTCGTGGGGGTACACACTGATCGTCTCGATTTTTGAATCTTGTGTAACTTCGGTTTGGCAATGAGAGCAGTCAAAGATGAACTGTGTGGCCAACCCCCAGCACCTGTTGATGTCATTCCCGTCTTCACCAAGGGTAGAAACAAGTTGTGGGAGGTTGAATTTCGCAAGTTCCGACGAAAAAAGTTTAAAACATTCTATGACCCGAGCCACGATGCCCTCAACGTCCTCCTGAGAGGCCATTGAGTGGGCCGTTACAAAGAGGTTGCATACGCACGGATTGGCCACGAAGCAGACTTTCAATACCGACTGATCTACGAAAATTACCCGTTGTGTGTCATTGCAATGCTTCAGCCATTTATGTAACAATAGGAATAACTTGTACATGCATTCCATTGGATATATACCACCTGAAGCCGTTTCCATTCGTCTCTTCAGTGTTTCCATCTCTTCATCTGTGAGACCGTTGATGCAATCAAATATTGCGAAGAGGGGTTTGCCTATACAACACGCAAGGGCGTTGACCACCTGAGCAAACCAACAGGAATTTTTATTGTTGAGGCCGATGGTGTTGTGGAGGGTGGACTGGAGACTGAAATCGTGACTGGGATGGTCAAATTCGATACGCATGATTGATTCAAATGAAACGGGACGCGACGGTGCGAGTCCGCGTAGATTCAATCTTTGTGTACCCTCCAACGTAAGGTCTGTTTTCATGAAAGGTTCATCTTTGAAATAAACCAAAGCCTGTAGGTTCATTTTAGCCGCACCTATATCTTTCAAAGTAATGAAATGCAGTGACTGGTTGTCCTCGTAGGCGTAGAGCTCCAGGCTCGAATCGCTTCCGCAGAAGAGCCTTACAATTTTCGAAACAGCGTGATCTTTGAGAATCAAATGCCGATGACATTCAGTGGACGCAAGGGTGCAAACCTGCGTTTCTCTTTCTTCGTGAATTTGTGGAAAGACTCCCTGTACGCAAAAAAACCTTTCGAGGTAATTTCTCACTGCATCAACGGGACCACCACGGACAAAAAGCACCACGGCCTCAACACATGGGTTTCCGGAAAGTCTCACTGTGCGGGGAATCAATGCGTCTCTCCCTGCGAGAGTTGGTGACATCACCTCCTCTCCGCTCGCGAGAATCACATACGACATCGTACTACAATGTACAGATCAAGTACACGCAGGCCACTGCATCTTAAATACTTTGTATTGTACACTGTTTTAGAGGCCAGACACTTGGGGGGCACATCTCACAATAAATATTTATATATTAAAAATCCACTCAAATCAACGGGTTGTGTTTGTGTGCGTGTGGGGGTAGGGATACAATTTTCGAAAACCCTGATTGGGTTATCTCGACCCAATCGTCTGATCAGTTTCGTGAATCTGTTGTCATGTGTTATTCCTTTTTACGAGGCGGAAAATCAAATCGTAGTGAAGTCAGATACTTTCTTACCCAACACATTCAATAACTTGTGTCGCAATGTCTTGAAAACCAACCCATTTGCCCCATTTCCTTTTTCTCTTGCAAGCATGTATACGACTTTGAGATATTCATCAGCATGTATTGACACTGATGGACTGCACGTTCCCCATGTGAAATCGTGTAAAGTGTTCACAGCTGTAGAATATGCTATTCCGACTTTCAATGGCATCCCCTGGTTGCATGGCCTGCTCCCGGTCATGAAATTAATCAGTTCATGAGCGGTGTAACATTCCTTCTTTCCTTTACAGAGAAGGCATGGTTCTGTATTGTGCAGACACGCGCGACACCAACCAATGGAGCAAATAGGACATAAGACACCCTCACCCGCGAAGGGGCAGTCGAACTCAGCTTCGTTCAGAACCGGCGACGTGTCAACGGTGCACAGGCCATTTGCTGCGGAATTTTGTCTAGCTTTCATGGCATGAATCAAATCTGCATTCGACATTTCCGAATACCTCTTTGCATCTTGGCTGTATTTGGTGAGCAAATACTTGTGTGCAGTTATGGCTATCCTTTCTCGTTGATCGACGAGTTCCTTGATCGATGTCATGAATGAAGGTGTCAATTCCCGTACATCAATGTCTGCGATTCTGCCCAGATCCAGTTCATCGAAAATTTCGTGTCCTTCCAAGCTAAACTTTTTCGAGATTCGTATCAATGTGTTGAGTTCAGCCAGTCTTCTGAGCATCTTGTTCTTGAATACGTGTTTATCACCATGACCGGCATCGTGCTGATATTGGAATATCAGTGCGGGGATCATAAGCTTCACCCGCTGATCGAAAATTGCTGAGGACTCCACGTCTTCCTTTTCGAAGCTGAACCGACGATGAGTAAAGAACATCCGTTGATGTTCCTCGTTGCAAGTAGACGGATCCCCCTCAGCATCCTTGACGTTTGGTAAGGCATATGCAATGCATCTGAAAGCTTCAAATGTTTCGTCGAAAATACTTTCATCATCCGATCCAGTTGCATATAGTAATGTGCCTTCTTTCCTGAATGTAAGGTGTGCACGACGAAGCCGAGTGTTGCCTAGCAATCCAACAAACTCCGCGGTCAGCTCGTTGAAGCCGTACAGGTTCACGCAATCGGGAAGTGATGAATTGGAATGTGATTTATTCACCAATCTTACGTTTTCGGGATCAATCTTGTAGGAATGCAATTTATCATGTATTTTCTGGTGATCGAGCCCACAGACTTCAAAGAATGCTCCAATTTCATCCATTACTCTAGTAAATATCGTAGTTAAAGAAAAGCCCAACGTCATCAGATAGTATCTTAGGTATAATGGATTTAATACACATTCAGATGACACAAGAAAGGAAGGGGCTATTGACACCCTTTCGTTGATTTGTCCGTTTTCAAATACGAAATCGGGAGTGAGAGGATTTTCAAACGAAAGGTCTGAGCTTTTAAAACACCCCCCCCCTTCATTCATCATCTTAGTGGCTAAATCTGTGATGGCTTCAGGCTCGTAAGAATATCCATAGAAACAAGGCAGCAGCACTTTTCTGACTTGTGTACAATCAGGATAACTGTTTATCATTGGAGTGAAAAGAAAGGGATCTAAAATTACAGGCGTCCCTTGCACTTGCCGACAAGCATTGCATAAAATGGCACCAATTACTAGCAGCCTCAAGGCTTTAAAATTTTCAACCATTTTAGGAGAGTTTTCACGGTTAAAGTCAGATCGACAAGAATCAGCAAAAGCCAAAAAGTTAAGCTTGTAAACGGGTTCCCTCGAAGTTGAGGAAGAGTTGTCATCCATGTATAATATTTTGTGTCGAAGACCATTCTCTATGGCCGCGTCCATGAAATGCCTGAGTACATCGGGAAATACCCCTCCAGCGTCTATCGCATAAGAAACTGTGGCTAACACACCATAAGCCACCGCGTGTTGGAATTTCCTCTGCCTCTTATTCGTTTCTCTTGTTGTTGTACAGCCTTGAAAGTCAAAGTATTCTTCAAACAATTTTAACACATCTGAATGATAGTTGTCGAACTTGAGAGTAATTTTCTGGTCATTGCGAAAAACGTGGGCCCTCTGGGGGAAAAGAACATTCAGTATCTGTTTCAATACACTGATTATCTGAACTTCCCCCATCATGGTTGGATATAGCTCACAAGGGATAAAAGAATGTACACCCTTCTTCTGTAGATCCATGACATTCTTCTTTGGGGTCATTTCAATTACCTCTTGCCAATACTGAATTGCATTAGGGGGATCCTCCTCTTCCGCTAATGAGATAGGAATCGTCCCAGGTTTGAGTACCACGTCATTTTTATACACTTCCTTTGAGATCCATCTCTCTCTGTTCTGTCTAAACGCTTCAGCCCGTTCTTCCAAACAAAATGCTTTCTGTGCCGCAGCGGCCTCTTCCGCTGCCTTCTTGGCCGCCGCCTCTTCCGCGGCCTTCTCTTTCGCAGCGGCCTCTTTCGCAGCGGCCTCTTCCGCTGCCTTCTTGGCCGCCGCCTCTTCCACGGCCTTTTCTTTCGCAGCGGCCTCTTTCGCAGCGGCCTCTTCCGCGGCCTTCTTCGACGCAGCCTTTTCCGCCGCCATCCTCGCGGTGGCAGCAGCTCTTTCCTCATAAGCGCCTGGTTGAATAAAAGCTTCCACCTTTGCGGCCATGTCTTGGCTCTTTCGAAGAGTCAAGTTTTTGTCAGAGTAGAATATGTCATTCATGAACGGGCACATGAAATCCATGGTACGATCACCCCTTACTCTTAATTTAAAATTGACCACCGGCGATCCTTTGCATGGTTCGAGATCTGAAAAATCAAAGGCAGTGACAGAACTGTGGTCTGCCGACGTTTGCCCGGCTGGAATCTGGTTGGTTGCCTCGGTATTGGATTCCTCCGTAGTACCGACACTCGACGGGGGAGCGGGACGAGGGACATTGAATTTTTTCTGTAATTGTTTGTAGATTAACTCATTTGGAACCCCGCGAGATGACCCGGAAACGGGTATGGACTGAAGACCCGAATCCATGAAGTCCCATTTGGTTTGTGTATCTAATGAATGCCCAGGGTTTAATTTGAACTTATCATTATTTTCCAACATTTTAATTCTGGTTTCCGGATCCACACGTCTTGATTGGGAAATGAAACGATAAGGATCCCTCATTAAATCATATCTGTTTTTCTTATCCTTTGACCTTACATAAAAGTGTTTAGATACCTCATATGCATTCCGTTCTAAATGGTAAAGCAATACATCCATCTTAGTTTTGGGCTGTAGATCGAGTTTGTCACTCTGCACACCTTCACTGGGAAGTTGGGTGGAGTCGGACGACATGGCAAAGCACTGTCACAAGTAAAAAGAGGTGCATAACCCCTTAAATACTTGAATGCGTGCACGGAATCGCGGATCCCCCCCTGCCGAATATTTATTCGGGTGGCAGACCATGAAAAACACATGAAAATTCCGTTGACTCCTGGACAGATCGTCACCATCCACGGATGGCTGACCCCGAAAGAGACGCTCTCGTGGACAGATGTGTTGGCAGACGAAAAGCTTACGTTTGCGTTCCTGCACGGTCAAACGAAAATTCCCAGAGACTTGCTTCACCGTTTGCAACCCGACATTGCAGCGTGGGTGTCTGCAAGGAAAGTGGAGCTGCAGGACACGCCGCTGTTATTGCCATGGGGGGCACATCCCATCAGAGATCTCAAGGCAGATCTGGGGGATATGATACACGTGGGATGGAGCGCAGAAAGCATGCGCAAAGCAGGGGTGACTTACGCTGACCTGGTGGAAGCCAAGATGACCCCCAGCAGCATGCCTTTATTCGGTTACACGCTGTATGAGTGGAGCACTCTCGGCTTCTGCGAGCCTGACGCCGCCAGGCTCACTGCCCCTGAATTGGGACGCTTATTCGGGATGACCCGTGGTGATGTTTCCCGGTGTCTCATGGGGTCAAAGAAGAGCGAGGGGAGGCACAGCACCGCTGGTGAGCCCTGGCAATGTCAGAATTAGACCAGTGATCATGCTCACAGCGACTGTTTTGAAATCTTGATGTCAACCATCTCGTTGGGGCGGGCGGATGAAATCGCGATTGCGAAGACACGGACCCAATCGTAAAAACGCGGTTGTTCGTCGTCTTGCATGTATGGCTTGATGCGCGCAACATTTTTGGCCTTGTTCGCGGGTGAGTAATTGTCGGGGGCGATACCGTATTGGAAGTCATTGTGGATTCGCCGGCGGCCGTTGCGCGGATCGGCGTTTGGAACTCCACCCGGTGGTGCCGGCAGCGGGGGGGCGGCGGCTCCGTGGTCTACTGCCGGATCACCGTTTGAAATTAGTGCGCCTCCAGCATCCGCAATCCTTTTGCGTTTACCATCTTGGAAGAAACAATCATGCTCAAATGTCCAGTACCACTGGATCAAATCGCCGGCAAACACCTCGAAATCTCCGTTCATCACGGTGCGAAGCCCCCCGATCATAACACTGCTCATGGTGTCCCCGGAGCTCGGGTGTGCATACCCCAGAGTGTTGGCGAAACCCACCGGATAGAAATCGTACATCTTGCTTATGTACTGTTTCAGGTTGACATCATCCCCATTCTGGTCTCTGAAGTAAGCTTGGGCCACCCCATTGATAGGGAGATTGTTGTGCTGATCGTTGTTGAAGTGATTTATGATTTCCTCTCGCTTCTGCAACGACGTCGAAAAATGGTACAGGTACTTCATCATCTTCATGCACCAGTCATTCCCTGCGTCACCACCGTTGGCAATGTTCCCGAGATTACTGACTATGCGCGGGTACGCACTCGGCCCCAGTTTACGTGTTGAGGACTTGATCCAAGGCCTGGAAACACCCACGGCGAGCTCATCCTTGTGCACACAGTACTGCATTTTATTACGTTCGAGCTCGCTTGCGCTCCCCACAAAGTCAAGCATGTGGTCGTATGACACGCGGCACTGCTGGATGTGTTTGCAAGCGGAGTCGACACGCGTTGAGGACGCAGATGCGAGACTGGGGGTGTTGATAAACGACATTTGTCTCTCGACACACCGCGTGTGGGGGGCTTATATACTCTGGCTGTAGCAACGGTATCCACTGCATCCAACAATTGCACGGCTATGAAGCATTAACCCCCCTCTTTTAAAATGTGGTGGGTTGTCATCATGAGCAGGGCGAAAACCACACCTGTCGCCATAATCCACGAATTGATGCTCTGATCCCTGTGGGCCTTCACCACGACGATAAAGCCAGACAGGCTTCCGTCGCTGGGCATGATCTCAACCTCACATTCGGGGTAGCGCTCCCTGATTGCCTGCGAATGGGTGTCAGACCAATGCCCGCAGTCGTAAAGGACGACGGTGTTGTCGTCCGTGAGGATGGTCCGCCCCCCATGTCGGTTACTGTCGATCAACCTCAGGACGAACCGGGACAGTGCGTCCATGGCGTGTGCTCGGATTCCTTGCTCCACCGTCTTATATTTACAGCCAAGGGGAGACCAGGGTTGAACACCAAGAGTATGCAGGGCACTTTCGAGCCAGCTCGACCTGGAAACTTGGGTACCCTCGAAGGAGATGCCAGGAACGCGCAGGGGGGGCGCCTGGACGCGATATCCAACGTCCCCTGGGACAGCCAATTACAGCCCTCGACCGATCGGGAGACGCAAAGGAGGATGCTTGATCACAGGGAGAGAGAGGCGCGCTTCAACACCCTGGACAATGCCCAGGCGGCGCTCAAACCAAAGGTCACGCCATACCCCAATTCACCGGACAGGGTCTTTGCGGGGACCCCATGCTACCGCATCCTGATTGACGGGGTCTTTCGGTTCGTCTTTATCATCGACCTGAAAGACAACCTCAAGGGGGGGCTGTATAATCCGGCATGGAATGGGGCAGTCCGACAACAGAGCCTGGCATACTGGATAGTCCCGCATTTCATTTACAGGAACGAGAACGATGTTAAGACCTGCAAGGACAGGTGGAAGGTGGCATACGACGCACATAGACAGGCTGGAAATGCTCCTCCTGATAAGTTCAGGTATGATTCGCAACAGGCGACTCTTGCTGCCATGCTCGGAGCGGCTTTGCCGGCGTGGTACGCACCGGGGACAGGATATGCAGATGACAGCTTTTACACAGCGGGGAGAGATAATATCAATCAAGCACCACCCGTCAAGGACCCGCTTTTCTCCGGCCCTTTCTACCCCCATGCAAATCTGCCGCGCAATGGGCCGGTGACAGCCGGATACCTGGTTCACCCCTATCCATACAACCAGCCAGGCAGACTGTTCCCCCAACAACCTGACCCGCCCGATATCCCCCCAGCCGCCCCGGCAGCTGGAGGGGCGGCGCCCCCCGCGATCGCCCCTCCACACGCATCAGAGTTGGAGGCCCTGGCTCCCACCTATCAAGGGCTCGCGGGTATCGACTGGGTCGAGATCGACAACAACAACCTGGAAATCTCCAAAGACAATCTCAGAGATATCTGCGAGCAAGCGGAGGAGCTGGACTACGCCTTTGCGCTCAGCATGCAGGGCCTGCGAGGGGCAAGCCTCCCTGCTGTGTGGAACTGCATCGACCCCGAATACGACGTGTCGGACCGCGCCCCCGTCCTTGCGCAGTTTGTCAAAATGTACATGGAGAAGTTCTACACGCAAATCAACGCGCCCGTGGGCTCCATTGTGGAGGACGTGGTCGGGGAGGCGTTGCATCTCCACGAGGAATTTTGCAAGGGATGGGTCCATCGTCACCACCGCACACTGTCCGCGGAGATCACGGCTGCGTCAGAGTCGCTGGTGGGGGTGTTTATCGATGAGATACAGAGAGCGTTTCCGGCCAACGTCCAGCTGACGCGGACACACATGGCCAGGTACTTTCGGCGGAAGAGCGAGTACAGCGGGGAATTCGCGAACTGCCTATATCATTACATGACAAGCCTGGAGCAAATGCGGGGCAATCGGAACGCAAGCTACCGGGCGATGCAGACCGAGAAGGTGGCGTACATAACGGCCATGAAGAAGATGGCACACATGCTCAGGGAGTGCTTCAGCGTCATACAGGGCGACCTGCAGGGTCTGACCTCCACCAGCATAATATTCGACGTCCGCTTCATCGACTGGCACTACATCTCCGCGCAGTTGCCGACCCACCACCGAGAGTTTGACGGCTATGCACAGAACTTCACCCTGTTCCGGACGCGTCCGGGATCTGGGCGGGCGGGGCGTTTCCCGCCTTGGCAACAGATGCGCGTCTGAGTGAGCGAGTGAGCGCGATGACCCTCGACGACTGCGCTGGCGGGGTATATATCGAGGGCTCCGACCTGCTCCCAACCCCCCCTGCTGTCATGTGCCTGAACGCAATGGACGCGATTTTCGACGACAAGCGCATCATCGTGGTTTTCCTCGTCGGGTGGCTGACACTGGTTTTGGTCATTTTTGAGGATCTGGGGCTCATGAACACCCCCTTCATGACGCTCGGGCCATCCAAGTCGACGGTATTCATGGGGGTCACACTGGATTCGTGGTACAGGTGGGGGCTCGTGGCTGCGTTCACCTTTATCAACACCGCCGTTAACGACTTCATGTCCGATGCCATCTCTCCGTGGATACTCAACACCATTACCGATCACAA
>Ga0007787_10000771_pt1 | contig 10344 bp, 4 predicted proteins | sample LauGreFa1BDMLBSN_2_FD_59500 | JGI IMG/M metagenome (GOLD analysis project Ga0007787, IMG submission 59500) | Freshwater lake microbial communities from Lake Michigan, USA - Fa13.BD.MLB.SN | ecosystem: Environmental > Aquatic > Freshwater > Lake | place: Lake Michigan, USA | collected 2013-09-23 | reverse complement strand
TATTTTTGATTCATCTTTACTTATTAATCCTTTTAATACCTTTTTTGTATCCTTGTTAGTTTCCTTTTTAAGAACAAGTGAATTTTGTTCAATTCGTTGTTTATAAATATCAATCTTATTTTTAAGTTTAGCAATACTGGGGTTGTTTGAAATGGCAACCTCTACTATTTTATCAATATTACTTGCCGGTTTACTGCAATTTTTTAAACGTCCATATACTGATTCTATATCATTTATTGTAACTCGGCCATTTCTATACCTTAACGGGTTCAGCTCATTTTCTTTGGCTGCATCTATCTCACTCTTCATCATATGCTTAAAACTATCAACAACCCCTTTATACTCATTCAATTCTTGTTTAACTAACATTTTTTTCTCCTTAAAATTTTTAAGAGATTCCTTTTTGTAAGAAGCAACAATTTTTTTGCACGCCTTACGCGATTTAGGAAATTCATATTTTTCACAAATATTCTTTAGGGTATCGTAACCAGAGGGGGTTTCTTTAATTTTATCCGCAGTACTATTTTTTAAAGTTTTCAATTCATGCTCCATTTCTTTTTTGAAAATAGAATAAAATTTTTGAGTTGCGCGTTTGTTTTGTTTTAATAAATCTTTGCTGTATACATCAGTTCGTATAATAGAAACAACTGGTTGAGAAAATTGTCTGGCATCATTTTCTCGATTTAAATAACTAATATATCCAGCTGTTTCATTTCTGAATTTGTGCAATCCATCAGCTGTGTAAAACCCATTGGTATCCAAATATTCTTCTGAAAATAAATCAAAGGAATCCGGCATTTGTTTGTCAGGCATCTTAAATAAATTTATCATCTTTATTAATTCCATTGGGTCAGATTGAATAGGGGTTGCTGTCATGAGTAATAATTTTACGGAATTTGGTCCTGACATAATATAAGAATTCATTAATGAAGCATGGAGGGCTACCATATCAGGCGTTTCAATAGAAGACAAATCGCCACCTCCGTATAATTTGTGAGCTTCATCAATAATCAACAATGTTTTTCGCAATGGGTCCTCCTTTCCGTTGATTTTAACCATGGTTTCATAAATTTGATTTTTCTTTGAAACCAGATTACTGAATTGTTTGTAAGACATTGGTCTCACTCTCCATGATTTAGAAAGAAGTTTCATGCGGTCCGAATTATTGGAAGGGATTACAATACCTTGATTCTCTATTTTAAGTTTGATAATTTCGTGACACACTTGGTCAAACATATTCTTCCAAATATCGTTTTTAAGTGTGGTTCGTGTTACCCATAGTATGGTATATCCTTGTTTTTCAAATGTGGAAGTGGCTGTGGCAATGGCAGTGCATGTTTTTCCTGTTCCGACACTGTGCCAAAGTAACATACCTTTTAAAGGATTATTTGGTGTAAAAAAATTACTAACAAATGCCTGAGTCGGAGTATAAGTCATTATTGTAGCGCCACCTGATTGTTTTCCTCCTTTTTTTGGAACACAATTGTTTTCCATTTTAACTGGTTCCCATGCGTATTGAGAAAAATAATCTCTTACATATTGGCGCATTTCTAGTGCATTTAATGGTTTTTGCACAGAATATTCTATTTGAGAATTTGGTGTTTTTGACTTAGGTTTAAAATACTCGTCATTTAATGATGCTGTAGAAGATGATGAACTAATAGTCTCTGTTATATCAGAAAGAGAAGACAATTTACTTCTAGAAGAAGCTGATTTAGATTTAGACGAAGATTTAGAAGAAGAAGATGATGAACCAGAAGAACTAGAGGAACCAGAAGAAGATGAGGAACCAGAAGATGATGAACCAGAAGAAGATGAGGAACCAGAAGAAGATGATGAACCAGAAGAAGATGAGGAACCAGAAGATGAACTAGATGAACCCGATGATTTAGAAGATGAAGATTTAGCGCCACCACGCAATGATTCTCCTTGTTCATCAAATGAAATTGAGAAGGTATGAATATTTTTATTTAATTCGTTATCCACCGCATTTTGAATGCATACCGTTTCCAATTCATTTATAAAATTCAACATTTTAATATTTAAATTTTTGGCTTTAAAATACAATTCAATACCACTTTTTGCTCCCAGTGATTTATCAAACCCATCCTCCATTTTTAAATCATAAATATAAACATAAAGAGGCCATCCTTTTAACGGATGAAAATCTAACCCTTTTTGTCCACATGTTCGAGTGCCTCGACCAATTACTTGTTTTTGGTCTGCCTGTGTTACAGTTGGTTCAAAAATATGAACATATTTTATATCAAACAAATCAATACCTTCTTTGTATCCACCATCCATCAATATAATACGAATATTTTCACCATATACGTTATCAGGACGTTCATTAAATCGCGCCAAGATTTCTTTTTTAGTAGATACACTAATGGAATCATCATAAACAGATTTAGAGCACAACATATAAAAATTATTAAATTTGGTTTTCTCTAATTGTGCATTAGATAATAACTCCATTTTAGACCAGTTTTTATTACCATGCTGTGCTTTGGCTGTGTATCCTAATGTTAAACCGGATGCAATTAATGCACTAGCAAGAAGTTTAACGCCACCTAAAGATGAAGGTGCATCAGAAAAAATAAAATGTTTAAATTTCTTCCCATATTGAGCCATATCTTTATCATCTAACTCTTGAATTTTGTCTATTAAAGATAACACTTTTGGTGACACAATATTCAAAGTATCAATAAAATCATTATACATCGTTTGGTTATGTATTTTTTTTAAATATTGATTTATTTTTGTTGAATTAGATAATTTTTTCGATTCAATTACCTCTTTAGAAGGATAATAATCGACAAAATCATAATATAATTTATAATTCTTTGGAAACGAAAAATTACTATATTTTCGAATACATTCGGGGTCATATTTAATATATTCAGCTGGTAATACATTTTCTAAATTTTTTGAGGTTTCGATATGAGATTCTACTAAATTAGTAATTTTTTTTAAATTTTCTGTTAATTTATCAGGTTCTTCTGTATCACTCCGGATGTAATCAGATATTTCATCTATTTTTAGTATCGGAGTTTTAGATGACGTCGATGACGATGATGACGACGATGATGATGACATATATAAAATATGTATATATAAAAATTTGTAAAGTTTATTTTTATAAACTTAGTAATAAAGAATAAAGAATATAGAATATATTCAACACTAACAGTGTTATTATAACACATTTTTTTATTTATATTATTAACGAAAATAACATTATAAACATTAAAACATTATATTATTATATTATATTACGATGAGTTCTCCTGATTCAATTGCTTGGAACATAATAGACAAATATTTTAAAGACAATCCATATAATTTAGTCGCACATCATTTAGACTCATACAATGATTTTTTTAGCAAAGGAATATTCCAAATTTTCAAAGAAAATAATCCAATTCGATTTGTGGAACGCGAAACAGAAACAATAATAGATAAAAAAGGCAAACGAGCTACAGATAAAACAGTTAAGATTGGCGACAAAGAAAATCCCAATGAATGTCGTCTATTTCTTGGTGGAAAAAACGGAGACAAAATATATTTTGGAAAACCAATTATATATGATGATAATGGCTCTAATGAACCTTATCCGCACTATATGTATCCTAATGATGCGCGCTTAAGAAGCATGACATACGGCATTACCATACATTATGATGTAGATGTCGAGCTAGATTATTATGTAAATGATGAAATGGTTCATGAAACCAAAGTGTTAGAAAAAATATATTTGGGTCGTTTTCCTATTATGCTTCATTCAAATTTGTGCATTCTCCGCGGACTATCTACGGAAGCTCGTTTTAATTTAGGTGAATGTCGTAATGATTTTGGTGGATATTTTATTATTGATGGAAAAGAAAAATGCATATTAAGTCAAGAAAAATTTGCTGATAATATGCTTTACGTTCGAAAAAACAAACCGGATGACCTTTATAGTTATTCTTGTGAAGTGCACTCGGTATCTGAAGATAGTTCCAAACCTATTCGTTATTCTTCTGTTAAAATTATAGCCCCTGATGCCGTTTATACTAACAACCAACTTGTTGTCGACATCCCCAATATTAAAAAACCCGTCCCCTTATTTATTTTGATGCGCGCTTTAGGGGTTATATCTGACAAGTCTATTATTGAATATTGCTTACTTGACCTAGATACCAACTCCAATATGATAGATTTATTTATTCCATCGGTGCATGATGCAAATCAGATTTTTACCCAAATGAATGCGCTAGAATATATGCGTCATTTAACAAAGCGCAATACAATCACATCGGTAATTGATATATTAATGAATTATTTCTTGCCACACATAGGAGAAGACAATTTTCTCAATAAAGCGTATTATATCGGATTCATGGTAAATAAAATTTTGAGAGTCTATATGGGACGTGAAAAGGCGACCGACCGTGACAATTTTAAATTCAAACGCGTTGAAACTTCCGGGACATTGATTTATGGATTGTTTCGTGAATACTATATGATGCAAGCCAAAAGCATTTTTCTCAGAATGGATAAAGAATTTTATTATCAATCTGGAAAATACAAGGCATATTTTCCCAGCTTAGTTGAAGACAACTATAAAGAATATTTTAAAGTGAGAGTTATTGAAGATGGGTTCAGACGCGGATTTAAAGGGAATTGGGGGGCAACCGAAAATACAAATCGGGTTGGTCTAGTTCAAGACTTGAATCGTTTATCATGGTTCACATTTATTTCTCATTTAAGAAAAATCAGTTTGTCTATGGACCCTACGTCTAAAGTGGTTGCACCCCATTTATTGCATAGTTCTCAATGGGGCATCATTGACCCTGTAGACACACCAGATGGAGGCAATGTCGGTCTTCATAAACATATGGCAATTAGCACAGCAATAACGAATGGGTTTTCTTCTTATCCGCTTATCAAATGGTTAAGAGCAAATACTCCGTTAAAATTGCTTTTAGAATGTAATCCCCGAATTATTGCATCCATGACAAAATTATTTATAAACGGGAATTGGATTGGTGTAATTGAAAACCCAATTGAAATTGTAAATACCTTAAAATTATTTAGACGCAACGGAGTCGTTCCTATGTATACAAGCATTTCATTCAGTTACGAAACAAACGTCATTTATTTATACACAGATAGCGGACGATTAACAAGACCTATTTTTTACAGAAATATGAAAAAAGAAGAAAAGACCGGCAGTTTAATATACTCTTCCATTTCTTATAATAATGGCAAAACAAAAGAGCTAATTGAATCAAGAGAATACACGTGGCAACAAGCGGTCTCTGGTTTTGAAAGAAAAAGTGATGATAATTTTGCAGTTCGTAATAATATTTTATATGACACAAATGTTTTATATCCGGGATTCAGTTCATTACCAGAGTTACTTGACATGTTTGAGCACAAAAAGGCCATTCTTGACTATATTGACCCAGCCGAAGAAGAAAGCGCCTTAATAGCAACAACTTTGGAGCAAATTAAAACCGACAAATATTTTACTCATGTTGAAATAGACCCATCGCTCATGTTCGGTGTAATGGGCAACTCTATTACGTATCCGGAAGCAAATCAGCTACCTCGTAATGTGTTTTCATGTGGTCAAAGTAGGCAAGCCGTTTCGGTATATCATTCGAACTATCAAATGCGATTAGATAAAATGGGCGTCATTTTAAATTACGGACAAACTCCGCTAATCAAATCGCGATATTTGGAATACATTAACCACGAAGAGCAGCCTTATGGTGTCAATGCCATTGTGGCAATCATGTCTTATACTGGTTACAACGTGGAAGACGCCATTTTAATTAATAAAGGTTCAGTAGATAGAGGCATATTTAGAACTATTTACTATACTAGCTACGAAGCCAGAGAGACGAGTTCCAAAGTGGCTGGAATGTCGGTGAATTCATCTTTTACTAATATCGAATCAAAACAAAATGTGTCTAAGTTGAAGGAAGATTATGACTACAGTCAATTAGATGAACATGGTCTTGTCAAAGAAAATACAGTGATTGATGAAAAGGTTATCTTAATTGGTCACGTTACATCTTCTCCTGAACAAAAAGGCGAATATACGGACGACTCTGTTACAACCAAAAAGGGTCAGCTAGGATATGTAGATAAATCATTTATTTCCGAAGGAGAAGAAGGGTTTCGAATTGCAAAAATTCGTATTCGCGAAGAACGATTGCCTGCAATTGGCGACAAAATGGCATCGCGTTGTGGACAAAAAGGAACCCTTGGGCTCGTTATTCCGGAAGAAGATATGCCCTATTGTGCAGACGGAACTCGACCGGACCTGATTATTAATCCGCATGCTTTACCATCTCGTATGACTATTGGGCAGCTTATAGAATGTTTATTTGGAAAAGCTTGTGCAATATATGGCGCTTATGGTGACTGCACTGCTTATGCACAAAAAGGCTCCAACTATAAAACATACGGCGAAATGCTAACCAAAATGGATTTTCATTGCTCCGGAAATCAAATATTATATAATGGTTTTACTGGAGAGCAAATTTATTCGGAGATTTTCATTGGACCTACATACTACATGCGTTTAAAACACATGGTTAAGGACAAGATTAACTATCGTGCGACTGGTCGAAGAAGCGCTTTAACGCGACAAACCAATCAAGGTCGCGCAAACGATGGTGGTCTGCGAATTGGTGAGATGGAACGCGATGGTATAATGGGACACGGTCTATCTTATTTTTTGAATGAGTCGTATATGGTTCGAGGAGACCAATATTATATGGCTGTTTGCAACAAAACGGGAACTATTGCGATATATAACCCGGATAAAAATTTGTTTTTAAGTCCGATGTCGGATGGTCCTTTGACATTTAATAGAAGTCCGGAAGGCGACCCAATTCTGGATGTTTTCAGTCGATTTGGCAGGTCATTCAGTGTTTTAAGGGTTCCTTATGCATTAAAACTATTAATACAAGAGTTGCAAGTAATGAATGTTCAGATGCGAATTATAACAGAAGAAAATGTAGACCAGCTTCTCAACTTATCGTATCAATCTAAAAATTTGAATAAATTAATAGGATTAGATAGCTCTGATGTCAAAAATGTGAACGAATTAGTAGCACATTATAAAGAACAAACTGATAATAAAGTTAAAAATGCAAATGGAGATAATATTACAAAATGGAATAAAAATATGACACTGAGAATGAATGCAAAAGAAGTAGAACCTCAGCGTTTTGATGGAATTGATATAAAACAATCTGTTTCTGAAGATATTTCTATGCCCGAAAATAAATGGGACAATTATACCGAAGCTGAATTAGCAGAAATAGATAGAAAATTCGGGTGGTTTCCTTCTAATGAACAAGGAACATTATCTAATACAAATGTCAGTCCAGATATAAATGTTAGTCAATGGCAACCGCAAAATGAATTTCCTTCATCATCATCTAGTCAATTTAGTCCAGGATATGCTCCTCCTGATTTCGATGACGTAACATTAAAGGATTTCTGGAATAAACTAACAGATGCAGAACAAAACCAAATTATTTCTTTACCTGAAGAACAACAAGAAGAAGCTATGCGAAATCTATTAATTACCCGAGAAAAATTACCAATGGTTCCAAATTATGGTTCGGATGGCGAATTGAATGGAATATTTGCACAATTACCTAGATTAGAACAAATAGAATTATTAAAACTTTCACATGAAAGACAAATTGAAAAATTATTAAAAATGGCTGAAAAAGAAAAGAGTTCAGATGATTTTAGCAAACTGCGAATTACTATTCCAGAAAATAAAACGGCATCAGAAGAATTATATGAAAATCCTGACTTAAAAATGTTGGCACCAGTTGAAAACAAATCTCCTTCAGAAAAAAAAGAGAATGATAGTAACTCAGCAGATAAAGGCGACGACAGTAGCAATAACAGTAGCAATAACAGTAGCAATAACAGTAGCAATAACAGTAACAGTAGCAGTAGTAATATTAAACGAGTATCATTTTAATTATAACAAATTTGCATGCATTTTTATATTTTAAATTATAAAAAATTATATAATTTAAAATTGAAATGAAATAAAATCAATATGTGTATATTATAATATAAGACAATGACAAGCCAAATAAGCAGTTTAACTTCCGCCGTATACAAATCCAGAGGCATTCTTTTAAAGCAAATGCAATCACAAGGATATGATGTCGGTGATTACAGTGGGTTCAGTGTGAATGAAGTCAATACCATGAAAACAAACAATCAATTAGACATGATTTTAGAAAAGTTGGACGAGGACCCTGCTACAAAACTTAAAAGCAAAATTTATATTCGATATTATTTAGCAAAGGCTTTGCGCCCTGCCAATTTGCAAGAAATGATTGATGACCTTTTTATGGTAGAAGAAGTTTTAAAAAAATCAGATACATTATTGATTGTCGTTAAAGACGAAATGAATGAAACACTTATAAACACATTGAAACACATTTGGGAGCAGGATAAAATTTTCATCGTCATTCAAAGTTTGAAGCGCTTGCAATTCAATATTTTAGAACATACATTGGTGCCTCCGCATCGAATCTTATCGACGCCAGAAACGATTCAAATTAGAAGCCGATACAATATCATGCATGACGGGCAATTTCCGGATATATCGAGATTCGACCCAGTCGCACAGGCAATTGGCATCAGGCCGGGACAAGTATGTGAAATTATTCGACCTAGTAAAACAGCCATTAGTGCACCTTACTACAGAATTTGTTTATAATTCAATAATAATTCAATAATAATAATTCAATAATAATAATTCAATAATAATAATTCAATAAATTATATAAATTATATATAATATGGATAAGGAAGAAACGAATAAATTTGATGAAAAAATAAAATCATTACGAAAAGGTTTTTTTTCTGCTTTAGATGATTTTAAAAAATACTATGTGTTTTATAATAAAAATCCTGAAGTGGATGAATATCAAAATTTTTTTGCTAATAGTAAAGGACAACTGCAAAATTATAATTCCGATATATTTTTACTAACAAATCAAATTAAACTTAAAATAAAGAATTTAAATGATGAGATGAGAGTTGTTGGCAAAAAATTAAAAAGTGAAAAAGAAGTAAATACTGAATTATTAAAATTAATAAACAAAATACAAGCTACCCAAGATGGTTCTGCTACAATGATAGATGATGCAAAAGATGAATATAATATTCAATATTACAAAAATTGGGAGTTAATTTTTTTAGCATTTGTTTTTTTTAGCATTTCTATCAATTTATTTACTAAACCTAAAATAAATGTTAGCACTGCATAGGTAACAAAAATGTAACCAAAACCCAATGAAACAAAAAAAGAAAAGAAAAAAGAAAATAGTTTATTTAATAATTAATTAGTATAATCCATTATTAAATATGTTTTTAAGTTTTACTTCTATTTTACAAAATATGTTGAAACAAACTAACAAATCTCCGACTAAAATAATGTATAATAAAAATGCCAATGTTTCAAGATTATCAAAAATTCCATTCGATATGGAATTAGCAAATATAAAATCATGCGAAATTTATGAAAAATATAATAAAAAGAAGGTTCCAAGGTTTATGTTATTAAATGAAAATGAAAATGAAAATGAAAATACAAATGATATTAGCAAATATAAATCTATATTTTTAGTAATAAGCGGATTCATATTTTTAGCCTATTTTCGTATTTAACTCCTCGCAAAAAATATATTAATTTACATTGAAACAATAGTTTTCTTTATTTATATATATTATGGATAATATACAGAATAACCAAAACTATCAAAATAATCAAAATAGTGATGATATAAATAATTCTGTGTTAAAAGTAAAAACTCTAGAAAAAGAATATGATGTTGTTTTAAAACAATACCAAGAAGCTTATAAAAATTACTTGAATGCTATAAATACATCTTCCAATCCTTGCGAAAAATATAAACTGGAATCTAAAGGGGTCTCTCAAGAATGTTACAATAAAATTTGGTCTGACCAAGGGTGCACTGCGGAAGCTCCTACCATTGGAGATTGGCAAAACAACCAAACATACGACGGTCTTGTAAATGACAGCTATTTATGGGCAACCTTAACAGATGCAGACCATCGTAAAGGTTGCTATGGTGATACAACAGAATATACTACTAAAACTGAACCAACCTATTCATTAGGTAAAGACTTTACTGAATTGCCTGGTAGAACTTGGTGGGGAACATATGGCATCAAAGAAGGACCTGCCGAAACCAAAGATGATTGTATATCTATGTGTGCTTCCGACAACAGTTGCACAGGGGCAACATTTAATCCAGTTAAAAGATATTGTTGGGCAAGAGG
>Ga0007787_10000769_pt1 | contig 10354 bp, 5 predicted proteins | sample LauGreFa1BDMLBSN_2_FD_59500 | JGI IMG/M metagenome (GOLD analysis project Ga0007787, IMG submission 59500) | Freshwater lake microbial communities from Lake Michigan, USA - Fa13.BD.MLB.SN | ecosystem: Environmental > Aquatic > Freshwater > Lake | place: Lake Michigan, USA | collected 2013-09-23 | reverse complement strand
ATTGACCAAGAAACAAACTTAGTTGTAGAAGTTGGAGCTATTTCACTTCTTTCTTTGGCAATGGACTGGGACACGCCAGCCGCTGAAGTTTCAAGCTCAGCAGCAGATCTAGCACATGGTTCTTTAGCAGATCTTCGCGTTGAAGTAATTGTAGCCGCAAGCAGAATGTATACCATACCGAAGGCAGTACAAGAAGAAGCTAAACGCGGTCTCAATTGGAGAAAAGAATACGATCGCGCAGGGACGCCTGTTGGTATGAACACTGCACGCAGACTTGCTGCAGGTGGTCAAATTGGAATTGAAAAAGTTCGTCATATAGCAAAGTACTTTCCACGACATGAAGTTGATAAGAAAGCCAAAGGCTATAAGCCAGGCCAAGACGGGTTTCCGTCTAATGGAAGAATTGCTTGGGCTCTTTGGGGTGGAGATTCTGCTTGGCGTTGGGCTCGTGCGATTGTAGAGCGTGAAAACAAGAAAGCAATGCGCGCTGCTGGCAACGACGACTTTTCATTATACGACATCTCTTCTAACTACGATAGCGACATCGATGCATTCAAGCAAGCATACGAGCTTGGAGAAGGATATGGTCCAGAGTTTGTAGGAAGAACTCGTATGGACGGAAGCGGCATTGATCGTTTATACAAAGTAGACGTTTATGGCACGGTGTCAGTGTGGGACGGTGACAGCTGGGATGATCTTGGAGACATTAATGGCGACTTCTTGGCTTACGACAAAGAGTTAGACGATGAAAATGACACAGTCGAGAAGCAGCATATTGTTCTTGATGTAGACTCGGCGCTAATTATCTCTGCGCACCTTCAGCAGTCGCCTTACACGCCCGTCTCAGTTCATAGTCTAAACTCAGAAGAAGCGCAGATGGTTCTTCTTGCAGCTGACGAGATTGACTGGGAATTAGTAGACCGCGCCGTTGTCGCCGCTGGTGAAACTCCAAGCTCTACTGACATAACACCAGGTGAATACACTCCAGAAGAGCGTTCACAAAAAGCTCGCTCGCAAGTGCGTGACAGAACTGGCAGATTTGCTTCTACAGGTTCAAGAGTAATTGTTGGTGGAGACGCAGTCAATGGTCGTGGGTACATTACGGGCATTGATGGCGCGTCTAAAAACGTTGTAGTTAAACTTGACTCTGGACAAAGTGTCACAGTCCCAGCTACACAAACTGAAAAAGAAGGTGCAATAGTTAAACAAGAAGCTGCTGAGCCTGACAGCATCGCACCTTCACCTATAGACACCTCGGGAATTCTTGCTCAACCGCGAGCTCCAATCGATCGCCCGAACGCAGTTATTCCTGGTGGACTTCCTGGACTAACGTCTCGTGACCTTAAGACCATAATTGCAGATTTCCCTGCATGGGTCAAAGAACAACGAGACAAACAGCAGCCAGCGAAGGTAGAGACACCGGAAACTGGACCTCGTCCACGAGTCTATGAAAAATCTGAGTATCTAAAAGAACTAGAAAAGCAGACAGGTGTTGAACTTTATACTGGCAGCGCGAAGAATCACCCGCTGCTTCAAGATTTTTTTAAGAAAAAGAAAAACAATCTTTGGTACCAACCGCTGATTTCTGCAGCTGAGACTGAAAAAGAGCAAAACAAGATCACGCCTAGCAAGCCTGGAAAACAACTAACACCAGAAACATCAGACGTAGATCCGATGTTCGTTGCGATTGTGTCGCCAGACGACCCGCGTGCTGTGCTTGATCTTGTCGCAGTTATTCCAGCAAGCACGACGTCAACTTCACCGATGACCTTCAAACGAATCAATGGCCAGTGGGTTGAAGACGCGCAGATTCTTGCAGATCTCAATTCACCAACACCGCCTCCAGTAGTTCCGCTTGATACTGACGTGTACAAAGACGTACTGCAGCAGGTTGACGGTGCAATGACCGCAGCCGCTGAAGGTGGTCTAGACCGTAACCGTGGCAATGCTGAAAAACTTCGCCGTTACTGGACTGTAGGTAAAGGCGCGTTGAAAATTCGCTGGGGAACTCCTGGCGACTGGACGCGCTGCTATCGTCAACTTGCTAAATACATGGGTCCTCGCGCCAAAGGATATTGCGCGTTACGCCATAAAGAAGTTACAGGGCTATGGACTGGTGACAAGCTTCACCGTCAATTGTACGGAAGAAAAAATCGTGGAGCACTTGCTGCAGACGATATCGTCTCAAGCGAAGAATACATCAACGCAGCAATTCTTTCAGCGCAAGCCGATGACGCTCGTTCACGCGTTTTGACAGCGGGTGGCAGCATGCATAGCGGTGCGACGTTCTACATCCCTCTTGTGATCCCAGAAGAAAAAGAATCTGGCGACGGCAGAATGTTTGAAAAAGAAGCAATCTCTATGCGCGAGCTGCCTCTACCTCTATTATGGCAGATAAAGACAGGCGCAGGGCATGATGGATCAGTTGTTGTCGGTCGTATTGATCAAATGGAGCGAGTAGACGGCGGCATTGGTAATTGTCGTGGAGTATTTGACTCAAGCCCATATGGACGCGAAGCAGAAAGAATGGTTCGTGAAGGATTTATTAGTGGAGTGTCCGCAGATCTCGACATGTTTGAGGCAAATGAAGAAATCAACGACGAAGCAGGCGACTCTACCGATAAAAAGATCGGTGGAAGCAAAATTAAGATAACTAAGGCTAGAGTAATGGCAGTTACTATGGTCCCTAAGCCTGCGTTTCAACAATGCAAGATTTATATAGAAGAAAATACTGACGAAAGTCAAAATCAGGAGGCAGAAGTGGTTTCAGACGGAATTTACACAGATGATGCAAATGAACTAGACGCAGCGGCGCTTGTCGCCTGCGGCATGATCGCAAGTTCAATTCCAGTTGTCCCACCAGCGACATGGTTCACAGATCCTAAGTTGAAAGAGGCGACTCCTTTGACAGTCACCGATGAAGGACGCGTGTTTGGGCATATTGCTGCATGGCACGTAGATCACATTGGAATGTCATTTGGTACAAAGCCTCCTCGTTCACGCAGTAAATACTCGTATTTTCACACGGGTGTAGTTCGCACAGACGACGGAAGCGACGTGCCAGTCGGCCAACTGACTTTAGCAGGAGGACACGCCTCTCTTGAAGCCAGCGCCGCCGAAGCTGTTCGTCATTACGACGACACCGCGTCTGCAATAGCAGACGTGCACGCTGGAGAAGACGCGCATGGAATTTGGGTAGCTGGTTCTTTGCGACCAGACGCTCGCCCAGAGCAGATTCGCGCGCTGCGTGCATCAGCGCCATCTGGTGACTGGCGCCCAATAAAAGGCCATCTTGAACTTGTTGCTGTTTGTCAAGTAAACGTACCTGGGTTCCCAATAGCACGAGCACGCGTGGCTGGCGGCCAGGTTTACGCACTAGTCGCTGCAGGCGCAGCTACTCTTGCAAGACTGAAGTCTGACCCAATAGCAGAGCTTAGCGCCCGTGTAGAGAGAATTGAAGCTCTTGAAAAGGCAGAACTTCTTGCTAAGGTTGAAGCTGCTTCAACTATTGTCAATCAAGTTCGTGCAGAAAAGAAGGCAGAACTTGCAGCTAAAGCTGAAGAACTTTCAAACAAGGTTAGATCTTCGTTTGAATATGACACTCTTGGGTATATATCACGACAAGTTCGTGAAAAATTAGCTGGAGAAGGCAAAGCTCTTCCAGACGGATCGTTCCCTATTCGCAACGTTGAGGAACTTAAAGACGCCATTCAAGCCTATGGCCGTGCTAAGCCAAGCAAGCGAGCAGCGGTTCGCCGTCACATTATTAAGAGCGCTCGTCGCCTTAAGAAGACTGACGTAGTTCCAGAGAAATGGAAGGCAGCTAGTCTTAGTGACGACGATGTCATTGACGACATTAAGGCACGAGTTGCTTCTCTTAAAACAAAAGAGTAGGAGCACCTGCCAGTAATGATCGTACCTGAAGAGAGAGATCTAGCCGACGCCCTTATTCAACTTGCAGAAAAGTATGGCAAGTTCAATGAGGACAAAACAGGCATTTGGGCAGGCTACACACCAGCGGCTGAAAATGACGTTGCTGACATTGGAGTAACCTGTGCAAACTGCATCCTATACGCAGGCGGATCTTCGTGCAAGATCATCGCACAAGACGTCGAACCAATGGGCAAATGCAGGTTTGCAGTGATCCCAGACGGGGTTGTTCAACTAGAAACAGCAAATGCAGAAGCAGTTTTTGCAGATAACTCCGGTAACAAATACATTTCAGGTATTAACCAGCCTAGAGACGCGTCTGGTCAGTTTCGTCAAGTACTTGCACGGATCAAATTGGACGCTGGTAAGTCCGGTCTTGACAGCGTTATTGAAAAAGTAGAGGAAGCTGAGAACTATGACGACGCTGGAAACTATGGAAAAGCTGCCGAATCTGCCGACGATCTTATTAACATTATTGACCGCTTAGATTCAGGCGCACTTAACGCTGAAGCCCTTGAAAACATTAGGTCTTCGTCTAAACAGTTAGGGCTTGTTATAGCCAATCTTCCATTGCCATTTGGTAAGGACGCACAGAAAGTTAGATTCAGCGATCTGCCACCGGCTCTTCGAGACCTGATTGATGACATGATTGCGAAGGTAGAAAAGAAGATTGGTAAAGATGACGCGGATATTGCCACAAAAAGTCTACGATCTTATAAGTCAGGTGGGGATCTTTACTCTCAAGGAGACGTATCGTCTCAAATGAGCAAACTCTTAAGGTTATTGACGTAGTAATATCTACACTAGGTGAGTGCCTCTTCGCTTGTTGCGCTGAGTCCCCGCCTTGGACAGAAAACCGAGATGGAAGCAATCCGAGCAACCATCATGACTGGCCCGGAGGAGGGACAGTGGACCAAATTAAACAAATGCTTGACACTATCACCGAGCTGACCGACGATCAAATCGTCGATCTGCAGGGTGCTATCGTCAGCGAGTTTGAATCGGTCGAAAAAGAAGATCCAACTCCTCAGACAGTTGAAGCTATGACTACACTTGCCGACATGCTCGACACAGTTCGTGGTGAAGCAAAGCGTCGTGAAGCACAAGCACAAGAGCTTGCTGCACGCGCTGCTGAAGCCGCCATGCGTGTTAAGGGTGAAGCAGAAGGTGACATGGAATCCCCAGAAGTCGAAGCAGAAGAAGCTCCAGAAGCTCCTGAAGCAGTTGAAGAAGAGGAAGAAATGAAACCAATGGAAGAAGCATCAATTACTGAGGAAGCACAGACTACACTTTCGACTGAGACAGCAGAAAATGCAGAAGCTCATGTAGCTGAAGCTGCAGTTGCTGAAGTGGTAGCAGAGGTGCCTGCGCAAGCAGAAGCCGCTGTTGTCGCAACAGAAGCTGTTGCAGAAGTAATCGTTGAAGCAGAAGCAGCAACAACAATCACAACTCAAGAACCAGCTCAAGAAGAGCAGAAAGAGCAGGAGGCATCAATGAGCGCCGCCGCATCAAATGAGAGCGTGGAAGTAGAATTCCAAGCTCCAGCAGACCGCAGTCTGACAGCAACAACTGAGGAGTTCGCACCAGTAGCAATTACTGCCGGCGCAGATATCCCTGGTTACACTGCAGGCAGCGAAATTAAGGACATGAAAGAAGTTGCTGAAGCAATGGCCAAGCGTTTGCATGGTCTTCGCCGAGTCAACGGTGGCGATGGAGAACAACACATCGTCGCTTCTTTCTCAACAAGCTACCCTGAGTCACGTCAATTGACGCAAGATGCTGAAGCCAACTGGGCGAAAGTGCAGGCCGTTAGCGGTCCAGAAGCACTCGTCGCTTCGGGTGGTCACTCAACACCTTTCGCAATCAAGTACGACATCTTTGGTGTAGGTACAACAGAGCGTCCAGTACGCGATTCATTGCCGAAGTTCCAGGCTGACCGTGGCGGTATCCGCTTCATCACGCCTCCAGTGCTCTCGAGCTATGCAAACGCAGTTGGCACATGGACTAACGCAACAGACACAAGTCCTGGCACCGACGTCAAGACCAGCCTGACAGTATCAGCAGCAACAGAAAACACAGTTGCCACTGACGCAGTCACTCTGCAATTGCAGTTCGGTAACCTCATGACACGTGCTTATCCAGAACTCATCGCTCGTCACAACGAGTTGGGTCTGATTCAGCACGCTCGCGAGGCAGAACAGTACTTGCTTGGCAAGATCAGCTCTGCATCAACAGCAGTCACAACATCGTCGCTCTTGGGCTTCGCACGTGACTTCTTGGTGCAACTTGGTCGTGCTTCGATGGGTTACCGTAGCCGTCATCGTATGGCGTCAGACGCACCACTTCGCGTAATTGCTCCATCGTGGGTAAAAGACGCAATGGTCGCTGACCTCGCGATGAACATGCCTGGTGACAGCAATCTTGCAGCAGCCGGTGAAATTGATGGTTGGATGGCGTCTCGTAATGTAAACATTACGTTCACACCTGACCAGAACGTAATTGGTTCACAAGGTGCAACATCACTTGTTGAATTCACAGACTCATTCACATGGTACATCTTCGCAGAGGGCTCGTTCCTCTTCCTTGACGGTGGCACCTTGGACCTCGGCATCATCCGTGACTCCACACTCGTAGGAACCAACGACTACAAGATGTTCGTTGAAACCTTCGAAGGAATCGCGTTCGTCGGAGTCGAGTCACTCGCAGTTACATCAACAATTGCAGTCAACGGTACAGCAGCAGCTCTCCGTGACACAACTGGTGGTGCAACAGCAGCAGCAATCGAGTTCTAAATAAACTTGTAAGCTGATATCGTTTGGGGGGCGCTCAGAAATGAGCGTCCCCCTAGACGAATTAGAATTAAGGCACGCGAAACTTACGTTAGGAACACAAAATGGCATTTCCAAAAGATGGAGTTGTAGTTGCACCTGCAATTGAGCCATCAGACTTTGGTCTATTTTCAGTAGCCAAGCCTGAAGCGACTACTTTGGCCGACGAGGACCGGTGGATCCGCACATTTGCACAAGAGTGGGACACAAGTATTTACTCGGCGAAGAACTGGGACGACACTGACACAACTTCAGCATCCGTTGCGTCAGACGCTACTCCAATACGCTACACACAGATCAAGCCATTTTTTATTGAAGTAGAAGAACAGATTTCAACATTTGGTTATACAGCACTCAATCGCTTTGAAAGAATTTCACGACAAATTGAAGGCATTACGCAAAAGGCAATTGAGCAAGAACTTTGGGACGGAGCAGTTCGTGAAGGAGAGTCGCACGACAATCTTGCGCTGTCAGCCTCAACAGCAACTCTTTTGAACAGTGGCACAGCACTTAGCGCCGCTAGAGCACTTGCACTTCTTGATTTTAAGATTGGATCAACGTCTCCTTGTGGAGAACAGGGTGTTATTCACATGACACGCGATATCGCGTCAATTTTAGCTAGCAATTACGTTCTTTATCACACAGCTGATGGCCGTCTTGAGACAATATCTGGAACTCCAATAATCATTGGATCTGGATACTCGGGCACTGGCCCGACTGGTGCCACTGGCGCAACTGCAACCAACACAAACAAATGGATGTACGGCACTGGATCAGTTCAAGTGTACGTCGGAAACGTTGATGTCGTAAACGACAATAACGGTCAAGCGTATGATGTCAGTGGAAACCAAAATGACATGAAGCTCAAGGCAATTCGCCCAGCGGCGGTTTACTTTGATACAACAATTCATCTAGCAGTCAGAGTAGACCTGACGATCTAATCACTAAGGAGAAAACAGCAATGGCAACTCAAGATTACGCAGCAAGTATTCAAGGTGTATCGATTCGTGTGACACGTCTCGACGCAGCTGGCAACTTGCTCAACAACCCAGGAGACAGCTACACGACTAGCGCTTTTATGCGTTTGTCATTCACGCCTGAATATGAAGAAGGCGACGAAATTGTAGAAAAGTCAGCAAACGGCACAATCTGCGTGTCGTACAAAGCACCAGACACGCTTAAGCGCGTGACGCTTGAGCTCGCTATCTGCGAGCCAGACCCTGAACTAACAAACCTGATGTCCGGCGGTCTTTTGCTTCGCAAAAACCTCGGTACATTTGCATCGCCTAACCGCTCAAGCATCGGTTGGTCATCGCCAAACATTGGCGACGATCCAGCAGGTAACGGTGTAGCGATCGAGTGCTGGTCGTTCGCCGTCAAAGACGGCAAGCGAGCAGCAACACTTCCGTACTTCCACTGGGTATTCCCATACTGCCGCATGCGTCAGTCGGGTGACCGCGTGATTGAAAACGGAATGCTTGCAAGCACATTTGAGGGTTACGGAATCGGCAACTCGCTATTCGGTAACGGCCTTGACGATCGTTGGGAGTTTGCAACAGCAACAGAGCGTCCGTACTCGTACGCTCGCGATGCTTGGGCACCAACTGGCCGCAAGGGCTTCTACGAATGGCACGGTGACCTTGCAGCGACAGTTTCAAACGTTGCACGAAGTTCTGCAACAGCTACACTTACGACGTCCGCTGCACATCAATTCCGTGTTGGAGATGAAGTAGTTGTCGCTGGTTTAACAAACTCTGCGTTGAATGGCACATATACAATCGCAACAGTGCCAACAACTACAACGTTCACGTACACGACAACAACAAGCGGTACTATCGCGTCTACAGCGGACTCTGGCACTGCCGATGTTGCGGCAAACTCGTGGGCAGTCACAGACTTTACGTCGCAAGGGTCAACAACCTCTTACAACGTACCTGGAAACGTTGATTACAACGAAGATGAATCAATTGACTTCATCATCGCTTCAACGGAGGACCCAACTTCGTAATCACAGTTGTAAAGGCGGCGCGCTCAGTATACAATTTATACAAGCGCGCCGCTTTTGCGCTTTTTATATAAGAGACGCGAGGAACAATAGATGTCAAGCCTTTGGATACAGACAAGCGAACTTGGGGCATACGCTGACTCCGACTACGCGTACGACGCGGCAAAATCAGCTTCAAACATTCTTTGGGCGTTGTCTGGTCGCAAGTACACTGGTTTAACAACAGTAACAGAACGCTACATCTGCGCTTCACGTACGTACAGATATGGTGCTGCTACTACAACGTATAACGCAGAGCTAATCAGCGGCAAGGTCTACAACATTCCATCAGCGACGTTTGACTATTTTGAAGACATGACTACTGATGGTCTGTCCCCAGCTGCAAGACTTCGTCTTCGTGGACGTCCAGTGCATATAGTGCAAGAGATGCGAAACAGGGACGGTCAAATTATCGACCCAAGCCTGTACTATCTTGTTGATCACTCAACAATACAGTCTGTTCGCGGTGCTCCATGGACTCCGTGTGACGTTGAGGTTACTTACTCTTATGGAGTTGAACCGCCGCCTATGGGAAAACAAGCTGCACGAATTCTTGCTCTTGAGTTTATTAAACTTTGGTCTGGTGAGGACTGCGCACTGCCACAGCGAGTAACTTCAGTTAGTCGTCAGGGAGTGTCTTATACTATTCTTGACAGCCAAGATTTCCTTGATGACATGCGAACAGGAATCTACTCGATAGACTTATTTCTTAAGTCAGTTAACCCAGACAAAGCACGATCGCGAGCAAGAGTCTTCAGCCCAGACGTTGCACGTGCGCGACGCTATACTCCAAAAGCAGGCAAGTACGCTGCGACTGACTTTGACATAAACGTCAGCAGTTCTGCCGGCGGCTCTGCCTCTGCTACACTTCAGTGGCTCAATGCAGAATTTTTAACAGACGGTTCTGGCTGGGTGCCAGAGGTGACGATCTACAATACGTCTAACTCAAAGTCGCTTGTTCTAAATACCAACGCTGTTACGTTTACAGAACTTGATACCGTAATGCGCGTTGAAGTTTCCTACCAAGAAGCTCTTAGCGTTCTTGGAATGTACGACCCCGGGACGTTTGAACTCTACGCAAGTAGGCCAAGCATACTCGTTGCTGGGCAAACTGAGACCGTTTTCATTGGTGCATTTAACCTTTCGATGAACCTAGGCGCTTCTGCAATTCCAGTGTATACAATAGGTTCTTAGGAAACTAGAGACATATCATGTGTAATTACGTCTTATTAGGCACTCAGATCACTTCTAAGGCACCGATGGCTCTAGTTGCTGTAAAACCACCGCAAACGGGAGAATGGCTCTAGATCATGCCAATTATTGACATTACAAACGTATCAGAAGACGGGTTGAATCTTAAAGAACTACTTGAAGGTGTTCTATCACGAGTCGTCACGGTATTTGAGTCTTACAATGTGCCTCTTCCGAATAGGCAATATTGGTCGATGGGGCAACCTGCAATTGACTGTGAGCAGTTGGTTGTTTCATTCATTCAAATGTACCTCGGTCCTCCAGGGGATCAAGCGTCAACTCCTCAGCGGTGCAACATGCC
>Ga0007787_10000766_pt1 | contig 10376 bp, 7 predicted proteins | sample LauGreFa1BDMLBSN_2_FD_59500 | JGI IMG/M metagenome (GOLD analysis project Ga0007787, IMG submission 59500) | Freshwater lake microbial communities from Lake Michigan, USA - Fa13.BD.MLB.SN | ecosystem: Environmental > Aquatic > Freshwater > Lake | place: Lake Michigan, USA | collected 2013-09-23 | reverse complement strand
ATATGTTGCCATATACACGCTTTCCAAGCGTGCGCCTTCAGCCACTCGGCCACCTCTCTATTTGGGATTGCAAATAACTAAAAAAAAAGTCGTTAATAAAAGTTAATTGAGCAGATTTATGATATTTCACCACGGATTGCCGTTTCAAAATTAGTTTTGAAATCTTTTGCAGGTACTTTTTGCCCCAATAAAAACATTAATTTGGTAACCGCGGCTTCAGTGGTAATGTCTTTCCCTGAAATGACTCCAATTTTTTTCAAAAGGGTACTCGTTTCATAATGGCCCATGGTTACACTTCCGCCGGAGCATTGGGTTACATTGACAATGTGTAAACCGCTTTTAATTGCCTTTTTTAGAAGTGAAATAAACCATTCATCTGTTGGAGCATTTCCAGATCCATAGGTTTCTAAAACAATCCCTTTTAAGTTTGGTATATTTAATATTGCTGATAATACCGTTTCGTTGATTCCGGGAAACAATTTTATTACCGCCACATGATCATCTAATTCAGTATTGATTTTGAATTTTTTACTCGATTTAGGTAATAAGAAAGGAGTATTTATTTTTAAATGCACTCCGGATTCCGCTAATTCAGGGTAGTTTGGTGAAGCAAAAGCATTAAAGTGTTCCGCATTGATTTTCGTAGTTCTATTGCCACGATACAACTTGTATTCAAAATAAAGTCCCACTTCTGAAATAACCGGTTTGTTTTTAGTTTGTAAAGAAGCGATTTGAATGGCTGTAATTAAATTTTCCTTAGCGTCTGTTCTTAAATCTCCTATAGGGAGTTGCGAACCAGTTATAATAACCGGTTTAGAAAGATTTTCAAGCATAAAACTCAATGCCGAAGCCGTATAAGACATGGTGTCTGAGCCGTGTAAAACTACAAAACCATCAAAAGCATCGTAATTGTTTTGAATACTATTTGCTATAGAAATCCAATGTATAGAAGTCATATTGGAGGAATCCAAAGGCTTTTCAAAGGATATGGTTTCAATATCACAGTCCAGTTGTTTTAATTCTGGAATTTTAGAAATTAATTTACTAAAGTCAAAAGCTTTCAAGGCGCCCGAATCGAAATCTTTCATCATTCCGATGGTGCCTCCAGTATAAATTAATAATATTTTAGCTTTAGCTTGCATCTTCTAATTTCATTTTATTGACTACCGGATTGGCATACATCGCTAGAAAACTTTGCATTTGAAATTCATCAGAATGATCAATTCTCATTTCTAATCTTCGTTCAAAAAGTGCTTTTTCATCTGCAGTATACAAATGAGAAAACTGATTTGTCCCATTTAACTTATCATAAGCAATATAGTTAGTAGGCCATAATTTATAATTTTTGATTATTGCATGATCTAAAACGTGTGCCAATGCTTGAATTTGTTTATTGGCATTATCAAATTCTAAAGCAATAGCATCCAACTCAGTATCTAATATTTTTCCAACGCTAATATGGATTCTTTTCTTCGGCCCCATAATTCCGCTTAGTAGCGTATTAAAATCTTCATTTTTGGCTTTAACATACACCTCATTATTTGCTTCAGCAATTAATTGAGGCATTTTTAAGGCATCGGTAGGATCGTATTCGTAAGATATAGAAATGGGTACAATTCTAATTTTCTTAAAATATTTAATAATATTTTCTTCTTCAGATCCCATGGCAAGCATTTTTAAAACTCCTGGATGCGTCGCGTCATTTCCATCTTTGGTTCGACCTTCCCGTTGTGCAATCCAAACCGATCTATTTTCTCTCAGTAATAATTGAGCAATATATTCCGACAATAACTTGGAGCTTTGTAATAATTCTCTTGGCGGTAACCCTCTTAAAACCAAAAAGTTTCTATTGATTTTCGCTAAGATATTCATGAATGATTTTTTAACCAAGTTGTCTCCAATTGCTGAGGCGGTCATCAATAATCCATGGTCAAACAAACACCCATTTAAAATTGAGGTATCTAAAATAATATCTCTATGATTGGAAATAAATAAATAGGAAGTGTTTTGTTCTAAATTTTCGAATCCTGTTGTGGTTACCCCTTCCGAAGTCAGTTCGATTACTTTTTGTATGGAATGATAAATAAAATTACTTTGGAAATCTCTAATAGAATAGGTTTTCTTTAATTGTGTTTTCCAAACCTCTTCATCCACTCCAGGAAATGTAAATTCCATTAATGCTTTCATCATTGGATGGTCCACGGTATCTTTTAAAGCGCCGTTTATTTCGGCGTCATAATAGGGTCTTATAGAATCAAATTTTGACATTTACATTTTTATTTAATTCACAAATGAACGAAATTTTATCGAATTTTATCCTTTAAAAGTGATTAAATCCCAAAAATAGCTTTCGAATTTTCAGTCGTTTTTAATACGATTTCTTCAGGTGATAAGTCATAAAGGGAAGCTAATTTATCGACTACATTCACGATAAAACTGCTTTCATTTCTTTTTCCTCTGTAAGGAATTGGCGCTAAATAAGGAGAATCTGTTTCTAAAACGAGGTGCTTCAAATCTATTTGATTGATGAACTGATCGATTTTGCCATTTTTGAAAGTTACCACACCTCCTATTCCGAGTTTCATATTATAAGAAATCGCTTGTAAAGCTTGTTCGTAGGTACCTGAAAAGCAATGAAAAATTCCAAATAAATCGGCTGATTTTTCTTCTTCTAATATTTCGAAGATCTCATCAAAAGCCTCACGACAATGAATTACAATGGGTAATTTGTATTTTTTTGCCCATTGAATTTGTCTTCTAAAGGCAATTTTCTGTTCTTTTAAATGGGTTTTATCCCAATACAAATCAATTCCGATTTCACCAATTGCATAGAATTTTCTAGAAGCCAATTCCTGTTCTACAATTTGAAATTCATCCAAATAATTGTCTTTTACATACGTTGGGTGCAACCCCATCATTAAAAATATATTATCCGGATAATCCGATTCTAATGCATACATTTTTTGGATGTAATTTGAATCAATTGCGGGAATAAAAAAACGCGTCACTCCATTATTTATGGCACGTTGAATCATTTCGTCACGATCCATGTCGAATTCTTCAGAATATAAATGAGTATGAGTATCGGTGATGTTCATTTTAATTTTTCAAAAAACAAAGGTACTATTTTGATTGGTTTTGAATTCAATTTACAAATAAAATCCCGTTTAGAAACTAAACGGGATTTATATAATTGGTATTCCAAATTTTACAATTCGAAAGCCTTTTTAGGGTTGTTATCGCATAATAATTCCAATGGATTTTCTAATGCTTCTTTAACTGCAACTAAGAAACCTACTGACTCACGTCCGTCGATGATTCTGTGGTCATAGGATAAGGCAACATACATCATTGGATGAATTTCAACTTTACCGTTCACCGCAATTGGACGCTCAATAATATTGTGCATTCCTAAAATTCCAGATTGTGGTGGGTTAATAATTGGCGTACTCAACATACTTCCAAAAACGCCTCCGTTGGTAATCGTAAAGGTTCCTCCAGTCATATCGTCAACGGTAATTTGTCCGTCACGAGCTTTAATAGCTAATCTTTTTATCTCCGCTTCAATCCCTCTGAAAGTTAAGTTTTCCGCATTTCTAACTACAGGAACCATTAGTCCTTTAGGTCCAGAAACGGCGATTGAAATATCACAAAAATCATATCCTATTTTATAATCTCCATCCATCATTGAGTTCACGTCTGGGAATAAGGCTAAAGCTCTGGTAACTGCTTTGGTAAAAAAGGACATGTATCCTAAACCAACTCCACCGTGTTTCGCTTTGAATGCGTCTTTGTATTCATTACGCAATGTATTGATTGGCGTCATGTTCACTTCATTAAAAGTCGTTAACATGGCGGTATCGTTTTTCGCAGCTACTAATCTTTCCGCTACTTTACGACGCAACATGGATAATTTGGTTCTTTCCACTCCTCTAGAGCCTCCTGTTGGAGTTCCCATTGAAGGAACGGCATTTACAGCATCTTCTTTGGTGATTCTTCCGTCTTTTCCTGTTCCAACAATATCTGAAGGTTGGATGTTTTTTTCGTCTAATATTTTTCTAGCTGCTGGCGAAGGGGTTCCAGACGCATAAGTTGCTGCTACAGGTGCGGCTTTAACTTCTACTGCTGCTGGCTTTGGTGTTTCAACCACTTTTGGACTTTCGGCTGCAGGGGCTGCTCCCGATGGTTTTCCTTCGGTATCAATTAAGCAAACTACTGCTCCAACTGCCACAGTATCTCCTTCTTCTGCTTTTAAAGTGATGGTTCCACTTACCTCAGCTGGTAATTCAAGAGTCGCCTTGTCAGAATCTACTTCAGCAATAGCTTGGTCTTTTTCTACATAATCGCCGTCTTTTACTAACCAAGTTGCGATTTCAACTTCTTTAATTGATTCTCCCGGTGAGGGAACTTTCATTTCTAAAATCATCTTATATTATTTTAAATTATGAATTTTAAATTATATTTATGTACTAATACCTTTTTTAGCCCCGATTGAGCCGATATCCTCGTAACAAAGTGGAGAGATAAAGGCGAAAGCGGGAAATAGCTCCAAATTATTTTCTAAATAAATCTTTATCAAATACCATTTTTATTGCATCGGCATGACGACGTTTTGCTCTTGTATAACTTCCTGATGCTGGTGCGGCATATTCTCTTAAAGAGGCCAATCTCCATTTTACCAAGTCGAAATTCATTAACATAAAGCTGTAAGCTCCCATGTTTCTTGGTTCTTCCTGTGCCCAAACATAATCATCCGCATTTGGATATTTAGAAATTATTTCTTTTAATTGTTCCCCTGGAAATGGAAATAATTGTTCGATTCTAACAACTGCCACGTCTTTTCTTCCATTATTTTCTCTTTCAGCAGTGATATCGTAATAGAATTTTCCGGTACAGAAAACCAATGTTTTTACGTCTTTCTTGTTTACAGTAGTATCATCTATCGTTTCTTGGAAACACCCTTTTTCGAAATCTTCAATTGGAGAAACTACTCTTGGATCGCGCAACAAACTTTTTGGTGAAAACACAATAAGCGGCTTGCGGAAAGTGGTTTTCATTTGTCTTCTCAACAAATGATAGAAATTGGCTGGCGTGGTACAATCGGCCACATACATGTTATTTCTAGCACAAAGTTGTAAATAACGTTCCATTCTAGCAGACGAGTGTTCTGCTCCTTGATTTTCATAACCGTGAGGCAATAAAAGTACAATTCCGTTTTGGTTGTTCCATTTATCTTCTCCACAAGAGATGTATTGGTCCAACATGATTTGTGCTCCATTACTGAAATCTCCAAATTGCGCTTCCCAAATGGTTAGTGTTTTAGGACTTGCTAATGCATATCCATAATCAAAACCTAACACTCCATATTCTGATAAAAGGGAATTAAAAACGTTGAAGTTTCCTTTTTTACCTTCGATGTTATTTAGTAAAATAACTTCTTCTTCAGAGTTCTCCACTTTAACTACCGCATGACGGTGAGAGAAAGTTCCGCGTTCCACATCTTGTCCTGATATTCTAACATTATATCCTTCTTGTAAAAGCGAACCATAAGCTAAGTGTTCGGCCATAGCCCAATCTAACTTGTTGGTTTCGAAATACATGGTTTTTCTATCGTTTATTAATTTTTGAATTTTACTAATAAACTTTTTATCTGCTGGTAAATTACAAACGGCATTGGCCACATTAGTAAGTCCTTTTTTATGGTAGGAAGTATCTACTTTTTCCAGCATTTGAACGTTGGTTACTTGTTCGAATCCCAACCATTCATTTTGCATAAAAGGAGTAATTATGGTAAGATCTTTTTTACGAGATTTTTCTAAATTTACTTCTAACTTATCTTTGTAAGCTGCTTCTAAACCTTTGATATAATTAGCGTCAATAACTCCTTCTTCAATCAATTTTGCGGTATAAATATCTCTTGGATTTTTATGGCTTGCTATTGTTTTATATAATAATGGCTGGGTAAATCTTGGTTCATCCCCTTCATTATGTCCGTATTTTCTATATCCTAATAAATCGATAAATACGTCACTACCAAATTGCATTCTGTAATCCAAAGCGAATAACATGGCGTGAACCACCGCTTCAGTATCGTCAGCATTTACGTGCAATACCGGTGACAAAGTCACTTTTGCAATGTCTGTACAATAGGTTGAAGAACGGGCATCCAAATAATTAGTAGTAAAACCAACTTGATTATTGATCACAATATGAATGGTTCCTCCTGTTTTGTAACCGTCCAATTGCGCCATTTGAATAATTTCATAAACAATTCCTTGACCAGCCACTGCGGCATCACCGTGAACAGCTATTGGAAGTACTTTTGAGAAATCATTTGGAAAATATTTATCTTGTTTTGCTCTAGTAATCCCTTCAATTACAGCACCTACTGTTTCTAAATGCGAAGGATTTGGTGCTAAATTGATATTAATTTTTTTCCCTGTTCTGGTTTTTCTATCCGAGGTTAAACCCAAATGGTATTTTACATCACCATCAAAATATTCTTGGTCGTAATCTTTTCCATCAAATTCGGAGAAAATATCTTGTGTCGATTTTCCGAAGATGTTAGCTAAGATGTTCAAACGACCACGATGCGCCATTCCCATTACAAATTGCTCTACCCCTTTTTCTGCAGCAGCTTCAATTAATGCATCTAATCCTGGAATTATTGACTCTCCACCTTCTAATGAAAAACGCTTTTGACCAACATATTTGGTATGTAAGAAATTTTCAAAAGAAACCGCTTCGTTTAATTTATTTAAAATCACTTTTTTCTCGTCGGCAGAGAAAGTGGGTGTATTATCATTAATGCCTAATTTTTCTTGAATCCATTGAACTACTTCCGGTTTTCTAATGTACATGTATTCCACACCAATGTGCTGACAATAAATTTTGTCTAAGTGTGCTATAATATCCGTTAAAGTACATGGAGCAATGTAGATTAATTTGGCTGCATCAAAAACAGTGTTTAAATCCGATTGGTTTAAACCAAAATTTTCAATTTCTAAAGTTGGAGAATAGGTTCTTCTGTCTCGAACAGGATTAGTTTTAGTAAACAAATGTCCTCTTGTTCTGTAAGCTTCAATTAATTTTAATACTTGGAATTCTTTTTGAAGTTTTGCAGAAATGGCACTGTAATCTTGCCCCTCAGTTGAAGTCGAAAAAGCACCTTCTGATTGGATTTCCCCATTTGAAGAGCTTATTCCAAAGTCGAAACCTTGAAAAAAACTTCTCCATGAAGGCTCAACGCTATCAGGGTTTTCTATATATTGATCGTATAATTGTGCGAAAAATTCGGTGTGTGCTGCATTTAAAAAGGAAAACCTATCCATAATTTTTGAATGTCCTGATTTGTAAAATTGTTACGCAAAAGTACAATAAATGAAATATAATATTAAATAATTTAGATACTTTTATATTTAATTAACCAATTTTTTGAAATACATGAGAAAATCTTACTTTTTGATCGCATCGAAAATGAATTTAATATTTATAATTATTTTATTTTCGAGCGCAGTACACTCTCAAACCTCAGGAAATAGTATACAATTAACTCCTGCATTTTGGGAAAATGTACAATATGGAGGTGGATTTGGATTGAACATTAGTTCCCAATTTACCGAAATTAATTTGGCACCTGGAGCTATTTACCGTATTAACCCAAAAGTAGCAGCTGGAATGGGGCTTCAAGGAAGCTATGTTTCCTTTCAAGGCAACTTTTCTTCAGCCATTTACGGTTTGAGTTTGCTTTCGTTGATAAATCCAATAGAGGAATTCCAAATCTCTATCGAATTAGAGCAATTAAGAGTAAATAGAACTTTAGTTATGAATGGAGGTCCAGATAAAAAAACCAATTTTTGGAATACCGGTTTGTTTTTAGGTGGCGGTTATGGGGGTGATAATGTTGTTGTAGGAATTCGATATAATTTACTATTTAAAGAATCTGACTTTGTATATTCTAGCGCAATGATGCCATTTATTCGGGTTTATTTTTAATAAACTCCGTTAATTTGTTCATTTAAAATTTCCATTTATTTAATAATAAGATTGTAACTTTGTTTAAAATTAAAATTAAAATGAAAAAAATACTACTTCCTCTATTTTTGTTTCTATTCACTGTTTCGTTTTCACAAAATAATTTACTTCAATCGGGCCCAATGGTGGGATATTGCGAAATGAAAGAAGCCATGATTTGGTTACAAACCACAAAAGAGACTTCTGTTAGAATTGACTATTATGCTATTGACAATCCAAAAGAAAAATTTTCATCGGATACTCAAAAATCCGAAATCAGTAATGGATTTACCAACCATATTGTATTAAATAAATTACAGCCGAGTAAGCAATACCATTACGATGTTTTTCTTGATGGTAAAAAAGTAGTATTGCCTTATGAAACTTCTTTTTCATCAAAAAAATTATGGCTTTGGCGTGAAGATGCTCCCGATTTTACGGTAGCCTTCGGTAGTTGTAATTACATTAATGAAGAGGCAGTGGATCGCCCTGGAAAAGGATACGGCAGTGGTTATGAAATATACGAAAGCATACATGCTAAAAAACCAAACATCATGCTTTGGGGTGGTGATAATGTCTATTTACGAGAAGCGGATTGGGACAGTAAAACAGGGATTTACCACCGCTATACACACACCAGATCAATCAAAGAATTACAACCTTTATTAGCCAGTACGCAAAATTTTGCTATTTGGGATGATCATGATTTTGGACCAAACGATGGCGATCGAAGTTTTTATTTTAAGTATGAAACTCAAAAGGCATTTAAGACTTTTTGGGCCAACAAAACCTATGGAACAGATGCTAATCAAACCGAAGGGATTTATTCTACTTTCAATTGGGGGGACGCTCAATTTTTCTTGCTTGACGACCGATTTTTTAAATCTCCAAACGATCGCTTAACTGGTGAAAAAACCATCATTGGATCCACTCAATTCGAATGGTTAATTGACGCTTTATCAAGCTCGAAAGCTACTTTCAAACTTATCGTTATTGGGGGACAAGTTTTGAATCCCTCAGCAAGATTCGAAAATTATGAAAACTACCCAAAAGAAAAACAAAAATTACTATCAGAAATAGAAGCCAATAAAATAAAAGGGGTTATATTTCTAACAGGCGATCGTCATTTTTCTGAATTATCGAAACTAAATCGCGAAAATACCTATCCATTGTACGATTGGACGGTTTCACCATTAACCTCCGGAGTTGGAAATTCCTATAAAGATGATGTAAATACAAACAGAGTAGAAGGTAGTTTATTTGCTCAAAACAATTTTGGGACCCTCTCTTTTTCAGGGAATAAAGCCAACCGCCAACTAAAATTAACTTTGTTTGATGTTCAAGGAAAAGAACTTTGGAATAAAGTAATTACCAAAAAAGAATTGGAATAAATGATCGAAGATAAAAATCCACAAAGAACCAGTATTTCACAATTAGGTGAGTTTGGGCTTATTGACCACTTAACTAAAAACTTCAAAATAAATCATTCTTCCACCCTAAAAGGAATTGGTGATGATGCCGCAGTTTTGGATTTTGCAGATAAAAAAATTGTCGTTTCTACAGATTTATTAATCGAAGGGGTTCATTTTGATTTGGCCTACATGCCTCTAAAACACTTGGGGTATAAAGCCGTAGTAGCCAATGTTTCCGATATTTGTGCGATGAATGCAAAGGCAACACAAATCACCGTTTCAGTTGCCGTTTCTAACCGATTTCCATTGGAAGCATTGGAAGAATTGTTTGACGGAATTACCGTTGCCTCTCAAGAATACAATGTAGATGTTATTGGTGGCGACACCACTTCTTCACAAAAAGGATTGATCATTAGTATCACTGCAATTGGCGAAGCTGATGAAAGTGAATTAGTATACAGAAATGGTGCTAAAGAAACTAATTTATTGGTAGTCTCAGGTGATATTGGCGCGGCCTACATGGGATTACAAGTTTTAGAACGTGAAAAGCAAGTGTTTCAAGTGAACCCAAATTCACAACCGGATTTAGAAGCTTACACGTACTTAATTGAACGTCAATTGCGACCTGAAGCTCGAAAAGATATTCGTACTTTATTACATGCCTTGGAAATAAAACCAACAGCTATGATTGATATTTCAGATGGATTGTCATCGGAGATTATGCACATTTGCAAACAATCAAAAGTGGGTTGTAATTTATATGAGGATAAATTGCCGCTCGATCCACAATTAATTAATGTGTGCGAAGAGTTTAATATCGATGCTACAACAGTAGCTATTAATGGTGGTGAAGACTATGAATTGCTGTTCACCATTGCTATAGAAGATTTCGAAAAAATTAAAGGAAACCCAAATTTTACCATCATTGGACACATGACTTCCGAAAGCGAA
>Ga0007787_10000764_pt1 | contig 10379 bp, 9 predicted proteins | sample LauGreFa1BDMLBSN_2_FD_59500 | JGI IMG/M metagenome (GOLD analysis project Ga0007787, IMG submission 59500) | Freshwater lake microbial communities from Lake Michigan, USA - Fa13.BD.MLB.SN | ecosystem: Environmental > Aquatic > Freshwater > Lake | place: Lake Michigan, USA | collected 2013-09-23 | reverse complement strand
GCAAAATCAGTTAAGTCTCCTTGGCTCAACCTAACGTCGGGAAAAAGTTGAGAGAATCCCTCTTCTCGAGAATTTCGCTGCCCATTGACCAAGCCTTCTACTTTATATCCTTTAGTAAGAAGGAACTTAGTTAAATGATGCCCATCTTGGCCAGTTATTCCAGTGATTAGAGCTGTCTTCATAAAATTAAACTTTTTAGCTCCAATCTTTCTCTTAAGAGAACAATACTAGTATTATCTATGAAATGGAAGCAGCAATGGTTCAGTTTCAATTCAAACCGGTCCAGCTTTGGGAATAGACATGAGGGTTCTCTACGATCTTACATACGCCACTCGTGGAAGTTCTGGCATTCCTAAAGATACTTGTGATGTCGGTCAAATTCTGATCAATTCTGACCAGATACAAGTAGATTTTATACTCAATTCGTACTCTTACGTTGCAAGAGGCAATCGAGAGAAAGACTTTTGGATTGAAAAGCAGATAGGTAGCTCTTTACGCGGCAACTCTAAAAGGGAATTACTTCCACCTCTAGTCCTCAATTTTCTAATAGCAATTCAATCCTTGTCTATCTTTAGACGAGTGAAAACTAGAACGGTGGAACCCAGACAGGCAGAAAATATTCTGACCTTTTTAAATCTGAAGAACTTAAGACTTAATCGTCAGAATCCATCAGTCAGTTTTTTTGTTATTAGTTATTTCGCGCGTTTTATCCGCCCAAGAAATAGGAGACTTTTCAGATTAGATACTCCTGGATACGATTTTTTTGTTCAACAACAAATTGATCCAATTGAAGTAAAGGAAAATACAATCCATATTGTCAGACTGCATGACTTTCTTCCGATTTCCCACCCTCAATATTTTGATGCCGTAGCAGTCCAAGCTTTTGCGAAAAGCTTAGAAGTCATGTTGAAACATGGAGGTCAAGTCTTTGTATTTGATACAGAGAGCACAGCTAACGAATTCCGGGAGAGATTCGGAAAAAATCTAGATGTGCGGTCGATTCCGTGTGTTATTGAATCAGTAGATGTCGGCATGGATACCAAGATTTCTCGTAGAAACCAAATCTGTGCAGTAAATACAATTGAACCAAGAAAGCGAATTTCTCTCGCAATTGATGGATTTTTATTAGGAAAGCTTAAAGGAGATATTCCTTTAGATTGGGAACTCCACATCGTTGGTAAGGAAGGCTGGCTACAAAAAGATCTAGTGGAAAAGCTAAAGAAAGGTTGGTTTGGCGATGATGTCGTGTATCACGGAGAAGTAACAAGTTTCCAGCTTGATAGGATTTACCTAGAAAGTAAAATAGTGCTCTCAACCTCTGTGGCAGAGGGCTTCGGATTGCCCCCTTTAGAGGGAATGGCTCGAGGATGTTTGCCAGTAATTAGCAATATTCCACAACATTTAGAAACCGTCGGTGATTTGGGGATCTATTTTCAAGGGAACGATCCTATTTTAGTCTCGAAGGCATTAAGTGAGGCAATCTCACTTCTCTCTGAAAACCCAGAAAATCTTCCAACTGAATTAAGAAATCATGTAGTTGAGAGATTCTCTGAAAAAGTCATAAGCAAGAAATGGGTGGAGCTCTTAGATAGCTTGAAACGTTGATAAAAAGCAGTATTTCTAAGGATGGAATCTATGTTGTGCGGGCATTGTCTGCCCTTCTAGTCGTCTTCCTTCACGTCACTTCACTTCTAATTCCACAGCAAGTTTGGATAGAAAAATCAGGGCCGCTATACCTAATAGCGCCGTGGCTTTTTAGGGGCGAGGTGGGCGTTGGCGTGTTTATTTTCCTGAGTGGTTTTCTTCTTTCGCTTAATATTCCAAATGGTATCAAAGAATGGAAAGGCTTTTTTATCCGAAGGTTTTCTCGAATTTATCCCGTGTATCTCTTTGTTCTAATCTTTGCAATTTCCATTACTAGGCAATGGGAATTTAATGGATTTATCAATGCTATTTTTTTATTCCCAAATTTTCCAGGCACTCTTTGGCCAAGCCCATATCTCTCAACTGCATGGTCTCTAGGAATTGAGTGGACCCTCTACTTCCTCTTTCCACTTCTTTTATTTTCTATAGCTTCTAGGCGTTTTAATTATGTACTAATCATCGTTTTTTGTGAGCTGATAATTCTGTATGGACACTTTATGGGAACTGATTTCCACACTTTAGTCTATGGATCAATAATCGGTCGACTAATCGAGTTTGTTCTTGGCATGGTACTAGCTCTTAATTTCTCTTGGATTAGAGGGCTTTCAAAAAGTGTCTTCTTGCCTCTAGTTGCGCTTGCCTTAGTAATTTTCCACTTTTGGTGCCTTTGGTATCTCTTGGCCAACGGCTCCATCTCAGAATCTTATTGGAGATTGTTCCAGCCATTAGCAGAGAGCTTGTTCGCAGCTTCTTTGATATTGATTTCTCAATTGAATTACTCAGGCCTTTTTAAAATAATCTCTAAGCCATTTGTCTTTATAGGAGTTATATCCTATCCACTCTACATGACACACATGATTGTACTTGACGCTATTAAGAATAGTTTTGAAAGAGAAATCAATATAGCGATTCAAATAGTATTTATCTTTGGACTTTCTCTGCTGTTGGCCTGGGTAGTGCACGAGCTTATTGAGAAACCAGGAATGAAATTAGGAAGAAATAATTCACATCAAAGAAATGTATGAGAACTAGAAGGTAATGCATTCTTTGAATAATTCCTATTTGCCAATTAGTGGAGAGTTGTTTAGTTCACGGAATTGTAAGCATGGTTTACTTAACTGAATACTCTCTTTTTTCTTGAGGACTTGATTACTCGGTGTAATAAATTTATGAAATTCAATCAGATTATAAATATCAATGTTAAACTAGTGGTGCGATATTTGTTGCTTCAGTGTTTGCCATCACCGTGAGAAAGGAGAAAAATGTGCTAAGGAAAAATGTAACAGCACAACAACAGAGAGACACAGTTGAGTCTGACCCATTTCTCTATAAATTATATTGTCAGTCTGTTGAGACAGTAGAGCATCTATGGAGAGTTGAAGATCAATCACGCAAGAAGCAAGCACGAGTTTTGGAGATTGGTGCCGCGGGAGGAATAACCAAAATTATCCGTCCTGAGTGGTTAACGCTAGATGTGCGTAACGCAGAGGGAGTAGACTTCGTTATAGGCAAGAGTGAACCATGGCCTATTCTCGATGAAAGCATAGATGTAATCTTTATGCAGGACGTATTGCATCATGTCACAGATATTTCAAGATTGGCTCAAGAAATTAATAGAGTTCTCACGGACGATGGTTTGGTAGTTTGTCGAGAACCTTACTGGTCTCTGTTTGCTCAGATTGTTTGGCGGTTCTTTCACCCAGAAGATTTCAGTATCAGGAGAGTGCCTAAATTCTTATCTGATGATTTTAAGCTGCACCCAATGGAAGGAAATCAAGCGATAGCGTGGCTTTTATGTGCTCCTTACATGAAATTTAGAGGTGAAAGGTCCTCGCTAAAAGTGTTAACTGAAAATTTTGACATTTCGCGCAAGCACGCTACAAACAGCATAGCTTTTTTACTTAGCGGCGGATCGAATTTTACGACACGAGTTAACAGGTCATTCCTCTTAAGGTTACATGAATTTGAGAAACGTTCTAATCTATGGAATCAGCTATTTGGATTTAGTTTCTTTTTTACCTTGAAGAAGTCCAATAATTAAGATGCGAGCAATATCAAAGCAGATAGGGAAAACTCTACTTAACGAGATTGATCCATCGCCGACATCAGTCCACTTTTCAATCGGGAACTCGTAAAAGACATTTCTCCTTTCTTTATGGGGAATTTTCAGGATAAACTCAATGTCATGAAACCACCGAGTTTTTGGTGCTGATGCTTTACTAAAAAATGGATACCTAAATACTTTTAGCGGTGATTGAGGATCATAAAAATCAATTTTTATTAGATAAGAAATTATCGTAGCAATTACTCTACCAATCCAACGTCTTGAGGGTCTTCGTTTAACCTTTCCACCCGCCAAGATAACACGAGCTCCAGAAACCAATAGTAATTCATCGTGATCTGCTAGGTGTTGAAACGCTTTTTTGTATTCACGAATCTCGATTGGGGAATCAGCGTCGTAGGTACCAAAAAAGTGAAATTCATGTCTGGAAGCCAATTGTAATCCGTGCCAAATTGCTTGAGCTTTACCAACATTTTGTGCAATTCGGAATGCTTTGACATATTCTGACTCATCTTCAATCTTCTTTATAGTCTCCCAAGTGTTGTCTGTAGATCCATCATCAATGAGAAATACCACCGCTTTAAGATTGAAGACTAACGATAAAATCTCTGACTTTGAAATTCGAAGACTCTCATTATAACACGGAATAATAATGCAGATTTTATGTTTAGAGTGATTTTTCATATAGTCAAACCCTATCGATGTCCAGATAGAAAACTTAAAAGAGGGTCAAACCTTTTCACTCTTGTTCGCATAAGTAAGTGAAAAGCGAATTTATCGACCCTGACCTTAGCTTTAGTTTTGACAGATTTTGAGCCTAATATTGAGTATTTACAATTAGAGTCTGGATGCAACAAGATTTCACACGCTGTAAATTGATTGATTGAGCCACAATAACTGGTTTGTGTGTTGTCGAAATGATTCTGTTTTTGAGTAAAGAATGATTTTGCAAACTTCTCAATATCAGTATCTTTCGTTGTATAAAAGTGAATCTTTGCAAGATAGCCGTGCAAATGCAGTAACCAAAAAACTCTTGCTGTAAGTTTGAGATGAAACAAGGTGCGGTTTGGACCAGTTTGGCTCAAGTAAATTCCAATACGCAAGACGTGATGCCCATGCTGACTAGCTAGATGTTCAAATTCAAGTTTGAGCATAGCGTATTTGCTAGGATTATGGTCGTGGCACGAACGACTAGAAATATAGATTAATGGTATTTGCATTTTTTTAGCAGACTCAAACAGACTAGTTAAGTTCTCAATAAAAATAGTCAATTCTTTTTGCGAAGCGTTCGCTTTTGGATGTGATAGTGACAATATCAATGGATTCTTAGCAGTCGAGGAAAAGTGCTGTAGTCTCTCCAAGATGACATTCTTTGCATTTGTTCTAACTCTTGGTAATGAAAAAGTTTCTATGTTCAGAGCTAGACGAGTTTTATTCTGGATCAAACTTTGTGATATTGAACTTTGCTTACCGATCAACAAGAGGTTATTCACATTTTGAATCTTTCTATTAATTTTTTAGTTATCCGATCGGCATTTTTCATGATTCTGATTGTAATTGGAAAAGAAGAAATTCGGTTTAGTGATGCACCGTCTAGAATATAAATGTTTTTATGGGAACATAAATTACCAGTATCAAAGTCAAATAGTGATTTTTCAGTTTCAAATATGTTCCCTAGATGATAACTTTTGCCCACGGGGTAAACTTTAGATAGAGCAGTTAGAAGGAATAGGCCCTTTTCTTGAAAGTTTTTTCTTAATACGGGCTTTACTTTTCTGTATGACACAGAGGGCAAAACAGATTTTTGTGAGATTGTTTCAAACTTACTTAAGCTTAGTTCCAGTTTGCCACTAAATTCTTCACTCAAGAAAATCATTGCAACCCCAAAGAACTTAAAAATATTGCGTCGTATCCTGTTTGGAATGAATCTGAAAAATGAATATCTAGTGCATAGAACCCTATCGAGACTCTTTGAATATCCATAGATTTGAGAGAAAAAGTCCCCTTGTATATCTCCGACTTCCAATCTGTCACTCGTTACTCCTTCGGAAAGTGCAATTCTTGATTCGTATTTTCCAACAACTCTAAAGTTTTTCCTGATGAAGGGTACTAAGATCATTTGAGAATCTTTAACTTTTGTTTCACTCGGAATTAGTTTTGACCTTATTAGTAAACTGGCAGACTGGATAGCTCCCAGCCCAATCAGGACCACATCTGCACTGATGACAGTTACTTTACCTGGCTCGTCCTGATTAATGTAGTGGACCTCAGTAGAACCAGCAGAGGAATGAATCCTTGTTGCGAAGCCATACACAACTTCAGCCCTCAGAGGCTTCAATAGCTTCAAGAATGCTTTGCGTGGATTCCAAATGTGATTCATCGGACACCCAGAGAGACAATCTCCACACTGATTGCATCCACTGTCTATATCATCGCTCAGGGGCGCTATTGCCAGAGGCGAGATTAGAATTGAGCTATGATTTGAGTAACTTAAGACCCCCCCTTTTTTCTTTTTTGAGTTTGCGAGAAATTCTGGAACTTTTCGCTTAGGATGTTTCGATAATTGAAAATCTTTGAAAAGTCCCATTAAGGCGGTATCTTCGCTAATTTGATTGGGGTCCTCGTAAAGCGTTGCCCCCCAAACATTTCCCCATCCCCCTAGAGTAAAACTCCCCCAAACTTCGTCAACTGTAGATACTGATAAAGGCGCAATTCTTGGAGTTTGGAAATACACAGCACTTTGCTCTTCGCTCTTTAGGGCTTCATGTGCGTGAATAAAATCTTGCCCAATTTTATGGTCATAAGTCAGAATTTGTACTCTAACCTCGCTCTGTCCCGAAAGCGTTTCAGAAAGTGTTTGCAAAACCTGAGTAGATGCTGGCCCAGATCCCAATATCAAAATACGCATGTCCTTAGAATAGGGCATGGGGGAAAAGTATGCTTTGAATGCTATTAAACATTAGCACTTTAATAACTTTGATTTAACTAGATAAGGGAGTTCACGTTGTCTGTCGAAGTCAAAAGAATGCCGAAAATTAGCCAAAAATTGAATATTGTGCGGCTTGGAGTCAAATCCTATATAGCTTTTTTCTTCGTCTCCTTAGCTGTATTTAATAATTTAAATTCGCTAGAAGTTATATTTATGCAAAATGAAGAAGTTATTCAAGTATCAAATCCTCAAGGTAGTAACGATCTAATTTATGAAAGATATATTCCCTTACAGGAATCTAAGAATCCATCTTTATTCAATCTTGATATAAGTTTTCAATCCACACGCGGTAGTCCTAACTTCACCAATATTCTCCAAACCCAACGTGAAGGACGAGGATTAAGGATTGAACAACAGTTTATAGGCGATAATGCACAGCTTTTTGTCCAGTACCGAGATTTTAGCAATAGTGAGCGTTATTTCCTTGTCAAACACGAATATGATCCTTTTGAAAAAAACTTATTGAGAATAGAGAAAAATACTTCTAATCGCTTGAAAATCTGGTTAAACGGATTCTTGATCTCGAACTCTCAAATTGGCGCTCAGGGAATTGAATTTGAGGAATTTGCTATTGGAACGGGATTAAGTAAGTCTAGGAATTTTCATGGGAATATTCAGGGAAGTTATTTAATCCAATTCTTTTCAGCTAAACCAATTTTTCCATATGAAATTTTCTTAGGAATTTGGTTTTTAGTCGTAGCCTTAACTACAATACTTAAAAGACGAAAAAAGAATAAGAGTCTTAAATCGCGATTAGACTTTAAAGACTTTGGAATATCTCTTTTTTTGGCTTTGCTAGGTGTTTTGATTCAATCTAAGAAGCAATACGCTGCATTCTTTGGTGATGATTTCATTACTTTATGGCCAGTCAGAAACATATCACTGTATAACATATTCACTGAGTCAATAGGGGGAACATACAGACCTATTACCGAAACCTTATTCCTCATTCGATACAAACTCCATGGAGAAGATTTGACGGAATGGCGAATAGGGAATTTGCTTATCGTCGGCCTCGTAGTCTCTGGCACTTTCCTGGTTTTAAGATTATTGAACTTGTCATTGAGTTTAGCAACATTGGGAACTTCCTTCTATATGACCAGTACGACTTTCTTTGGATCAATGTTTTGGTGGAGCGCAAATGGCACCCAACACGGACTCTCACAGTTATTAACACTTATATATATAGTCGTAGCACTGAGAGCAGTCAATGATCAAGATAGGCAGTACTACTATAATTTACATCTTCTCGGATTATTAATGTTCTTAGTTTCGGACTTATTCGCACCTCTCTTAATTGTTTCATCAGTACTTGCTTTTATTCAAAAGTGGAATATGCGTTCCAAAATTCAGTCTAGGAAAAAGAGAACCCAATTTACGCATAGGAAGGAATTTTGGTGTGTAGCAAAATTTAGCTTATTGACAATTCTAGTTGTTTTATTCTTTAGGAATATTTTAGCAAACTTGGATTTAGCTACTGCAGCGGTCTCTGCAGCAAATTTCAAATTTGACTCTATTGATTTGGGTTCATTTGTAACTCAGTTTGCTAAGTACCTCCTATCTTTTCTGGGAATTGTAGTAGGTTATGGTTTATATGATATTGGAGCAAGTAACGGAAGACTTAGTCCAGTATTCGATTATCCTGATGTAGTAAAGCTTTGCATAGTAGTCAATCTCGGAGTCTACCTAGTCGGATTTCTTGGTAAACAACTATCGCTCGCTAGAGGTGTAAGGGAATTTAAAGTTAAGCTTGATTGGAATAATTTATCCATAGTCTCTCGTGAAAAAATTATTTTGCTATGCTTGTCAGTTTTATGCTTAATTCCACCTGCTCTTGTTCCAGGCTATATGCAGCAACGTTGGACCCAGTTATCCCTACTTTGCCTTTTGATTGTGGTTTTAAAGTCCAATTCAAATTTATTAGTTCTGTGTATAATGGGGATGGTTGGAGTTCAGATCTATCAACTTCATCTAAATTATGGAATTTCATGGTTTTGACTTTCAGGGAAAGAGAAAAATGAAAACAGTGGCTGTCGTAGTTCCAGCTTTTAATGAAGAAGATTGCTTGCCGGAGTTAGTAAAGAGGCTCGCTGCTGTTTTTGATCAGGAAATGGACTACGAATGGACCCTCCTCGTGGTTGAAAATGGCTCTACTGACTCTTCGATGGACTTACTCTGTTCGATAGCCGAGAGCGAAAACAGACTCAAAATCGTACAGCTATCTAGGAACTTTCGAATGGATGGCGGACTAACGGCAGGCCTATCATTTGTTGACCACGATGCCTGTATATTAATGACTGCTGATCTCCAAGATCCGCCAGAGGTGATTCATGAATTTTTGCGATATTGGGAACAGGGTTTCGAAAGCGTTGTAGCGAAGATTAAGTCCCGCAAAGATAGTCACTTATTGCGAAGAATCAACTCATGGTTGTTTTACAAACTGGCGTCGTACCTTTCTAGAGGAGTTATTCCGCAAAATGCTTCAGATTTTCGGTTGGCTGATAGAAAAGTTTATGAGGCAGTCAAAGGTATGCAAGAAAGAAATCGCTTTGTGCGAGGTCTTTTCGCCTGGGTTGGATTTTCGACTTTCTATGTTGAGATAGATAGGGCCGAGAGATTTGCGGGCGAGTCAAAAGCAGATACTCGAAAAGTAATTGAATTAGCCATTCGAGGCATTTTAGCTAATAGTAATTCACTTCTTCGTTTTGTTTCTATACTCGGAGCCGTGGTCTCAGCTTTAGCAATCTTCGTTTTGATTCCCCTGTCAATCTTTTGGTTCATACGAGGTGTGCCCTTTGCAGGCTTTGGCTCAATTGTCTCGGTCATCATATTGGCCTTTGGTGTAACTACATTGATATTGGGTGTCGTAGGGGAGTATGTAGGCCTAATTTTTGATGAAGTAAAAGCACGCCCGAATTATATTATTAGTAAAAAAGTTGGATTTTGATGGTTTATATAATAGACAGAGGCAGACATGATTGTTGCTTTTGATCTTGATGGAACATTACTGGATAGTCATGATTTAATCTTGCACGCAATTGAATTTACCATTAGACACTTTAATAACAATCAAAAAGTGAGTTTAGAAGAAGTAGATTTCGGAAAATCAATTGTGGAATTGCTAGGCAGTCATGTTGAGAGCTCCAAAATCCACGCAGCGGTTTCATTTTATAGGGAACATATCATGGTTTGTGATCATGTTGATTGCGATGTTTTTGAAGGAACTATCTCTACCCTAGAGTTTTTACGTGAGGTGACTCAGTCTTTGGTCGTGATAACCAACAAGCAAACAAATGTTGCTTTACATTTCCTTAGGAAATACTCTTTGGATAAATTCTTTGATGGCGTTTTTGGAACAGATAAAGGACGGCCAAAGCCGTCAAGCGATTTACTACACTTAGCAAATCCCCTTCGAATTTCCCCTTTTTACTTTGTTGGTGACCAAGAACAAGATATTATGGCGTCAAAGAATTATGGCTGTGCATCTGTCTTATTCAATCCTGATGGTAAAGATCAAATAAAAGTGACTCTTACAAAGCCCAATTATTTAGTTAACTCAATGCCGCAATTACAGAGACTCTTTCAGAATTTTCTGCTTGAAGGTGTAGATTTATGAGCACACAATCTTTTTCTGATGCGATTTGTGATTGGATTAAGGAGTTGGGTTTTACTACATGTTTTTTT
>Ga0007787_10000758_pt1 | contig 10433 bp, 10 predicted proteins | sample LauGreFa1BDMLBSN_2_FD_59500 | JGI IMG/M metagenome (GOLD analysis project Ga0007787, IMG submission 59500) | Freshwater lake microbial communities from Lake Michigan, USA - Fa13.BD.MLB.SN | ecosystem: Environmental > Aquatic > Freshwater > Lake | place: Lake Michigan, USA | collected 2013-09-23 | reverse complement strand
TGCAGCCTCCTCCGTTTCTTTTAAACGGTCCTCAATAGTTTCACAATCAATTACACAAACAATATTTTGTAACTCAAAATAATCCACAATCATATCCCGCACAAAAACAGAAGCCAACTTACTACTATCCGCCACACCAGTAGCCTCAATGTATAAATGATCCGGACGTTTTTCTTGTTTAATTAAATCGTACAAAACCCCATACAATTCGGTATCTAAAGTACAACAAATACAACCATCATTTAACTCGGTTAAATCGCCATAATTTTTTTCAATTAAACTTCCATCAATAGAAGTTTCCCCAAATTCGTTTTCAATAATAAAATTATTTTTTGCAGAATTTGTTTTTAATAATTGATTCAACAAAGTAGTTTTACCCGCCCCTAAAAACCCCGATATTAATGTAACTTTAATTTTATCCATTTTACAATTATAAAGCCTCTAAATTAGGAATAATTATTTTAAAATAATTATAAATGCAACAAAGTTGCAATTTTTACCTGTGTTAAAAATATCAAAACTTTAAAAACAAAAAAAACTCCAAGTAAATTCTTGGAGTTTTTTATAAATGCTTATTTAACTTTATTTTTTTAAAGGAACTAAAGCACCTTTGATGATTTCATCTACTACTGATGGATCTAAAAGTGTTGAAGTATCTCCTAAAGAACTTACATCACCTTCGGCAATTTTTCTTAAAATTCGTCGCATGATTTTACCCGAACGTGTTTTAGGTAAACCCGGAACAACCTGAATTTTATCTGGTTTTGCAATTGGTCCGATATCTTTAGTTATGATTTTTAAAACTTCATTTCGGAACTGATCTTCATCCTCAGGTTGTTTTTCGCAAATTACATATGCATAAACACCTTGCCCTTTAATATCGTGTGGATAACCAACAACAGCACTTTCGATAACATTTGCATGTCCGTTAATAGAGTTTTCGATTTCTGCCGTACCCATTCTATGACCAGAAACATTTAAAACATCATCTACTCTACCCGTAATTCTGTAGTAACCATCTTCATCCTTTCTACAACCATCGCCTGTAAAATATTTACCTGGATAAGTTGCAAAATAAGTGTTTTTACAACGCTCATGATCACCGTAAGTTGTACGGATTATAGATGGCCAAGGAAATTTAATACATAAATTACCCTCAACATTATTCCCTTCAATTTCATTTCCTTCATTATCTACAATTGCTAACTGGATACCCGGCATAGGTAAGGTTGCATAAGTAGGTTTTTCGGGCGTAATACCTGCTAAAGGCGTAATTAAAAATCCAGCAGTTTCTGTTTGCCAGTAAGTATCCACAATTGGACATTTACCTTTACCCACATTTTTATGGTACCAATGCCAAGCTTCGGCGTTAATTGGTTCCCCAACAGAGCCCAAGGCACGGATAGAACTTAAATCATATTTTTCAACATACTCCGTTCCAAAAGCTTCTAAAGCTCTAATTGCAGTTGGAGCGGTGTAAAAAATATTTACTTTATGTTTTTCGCAAACTTCCCAAAAACGACCAGCATCTGGATAAGTTGGAACACCTTCAAACATTAAACTAGTTGCACCAGCCAATAATGGTCCGTAAATAATATACGAATGTCCTGTAATCCAACCTATATCAGCTGTACACCAATAAATTTCATTATCGTTGTATTGGAAAGCATTACGGAAAGTATAATCGGTATAAACCATATATCCACCAATTGTATGCACAACACCTTTTGGTTTACCAGTTGAACCCGAAGTATATAAAATAAACAACATATCCTCCGCGTCCATTTCAACCGCAGTATTTTGCGCATTAACCTTAGCCATTTCTTCGTGCCACCACACATCTGTTTTAGCATTCCATGTCACCTCACAGTTGGTTCTTTGAACAACTACAACTCTTTCAACCGTTGGACAAGATTTTACAGCTTCATCTACTACCGCTTTAACAGGGATGTTTTTATTTCCACGATAATTCCCATCCGATGTTAAAATAATTTTAGCCTCTGCATCCACTACTCTATCTGCCAAAGCTGTTGAAGAAAAACCAGCAAAAACTACCGAGTGAATTGCTCCAACCCTAGCAGTTGCTAAACAAGCAATTGCCAACTCGGGTACCATTGGCATATATAAACAAACTCTATCACCTTTTTTAACCCCATTTGCCAATAAAACATTAGCAAATTTACAAACCTCCTCATGTAATTGTTTGTAGGTTAATTTTACGGCTTTTTCATTAGGTTCATTGGGTTCCCATAAAATAGCCACTTTATCTGCTTTATCCACTAAATGACGATCTAAACAATTTTCGGTAATATTTAATTTACCTCCTTTAAACCATTCAATTTTAGGTTCATCAAAATTCCAATCTAAAACTTTATCCCACTTTTTTTTCCAAACAAAATTATTTGCATGCGCTGCCCAGAATTCCTCAGGGGAATCTACACTTTTTTTATACTCTTCTTTATACTCTTCAAAGGTGGTAATTCTTCTTTTTACTTCCATTTTCAACAAGATTTAATATTAGTAAATTTAATCGGGCAATAAATATAGAGAATTTTAACAAAAAAACCTTATTTTATTCAAAACTCATCTATTTTAACCCAAACGAATGTACAAAAAAAATTTATAACACCAACTTACAAACCAGTTAAAACAAACACATTAACATGATTAACAAGTGTTTACAAGTAATCAAAACCAAAGTGTTGATATTTAATTTATGAATCTTTAAAAAAATGGTTTTAACTTGGTGCCGCAAACCCTTAAAAAATTAATTATGTTGGTTTATTGTAAAGAAGAATTACAAGAACAATTAAATGAATTGCGATTAGAAAAGCAAAAATTACAACAAAACAGAGTAGCCAAACTAAAAAAATTTAGCGAAAGCCAATCCGAAAACAAAGTTGAAAGTTTAGAGAATTTAGATTGTAAAATTGAAACTCTGGAGAACAAAATCAAAAAATTGTTTTAAACAAAAAAAGCAGCTTATAGCTGCTTTTTTTGTTTATCTACATATTTAGATAACGCATAAACTGGTTAAATTTATCGCGCAAATCATCATCGTACGAACTTTCGTGAAAAGATGCTTTTATTTTATAATTAAAGCGCTCGAAAGATTTTATGATTGCGGTTAAATCGGATTTATTGATTTTTAAAATCAAATCTAATTCGGTTGTATCAGTTGTTGCAGATAAATAACTAGATAAAATTTTAGCATTATCACTTTCTACAATTTGGGCAGCCTGAGACAAACTGTAATCCCTAATATTTACCCCCAAAACTAAAACACCTCCCGGCTCCACAGCATTGGTTATTTTGGCAAATTGAAAAGCCATATCTTGTATAGTAATTAAACCTAAATACTCCTCGTTATCATCCAAAACAGGAATACAAGATAATTTAAACTCGGCTAATATTTTAATAATATCAAATATGTGCGAATACACATTTACGAAAGGGCGCATTAAGTTTGGCTTATTTTCGGCAATGGTTAAACTTGGATCATCAAATTCCAAAACAGTATTTTCGGATAAAATCCCTTGATAATTGTTATTTTTTACTAAAGGAATATGAGAAAGTTTATGCTCTTCCATAATGGATAAAGCATCGTCGCCACTGGCATCAAAGGATACAGCAGGGATATAATACGATATTAATTCTTTTGCTATCAAAGTAGTTTTTTTTGATAAGTTTGCGGCCCAAAGGTAGCTTTTTTTTAGCTTTGTTACTATTAAGCTTACCAACTATTGTATGTTAATTTTATAAAAATGACAAAATTAAGTGTAAATATCAATAAAATTGCTACTATTCGTAATGCACGTGGGGGCAATATTCCTAATGTTTTACAAGCTGCTTTAAATTGCGAAAAGTTTGGCGCAGATGGAATTACGGTTCATCCTCGTCCCGATCAAAGGCATATTACTTATAAAGATGTTGCAGATTTGCATCAAAATATAACAACCGAATTTAATATCGAAGGTTACCCTTCTGAAGATTTTATCGAATTAGTTTTAAATAACACTCCTCATCAGGTAACTTTAGTTCCCGATCCACCGGATGCTATTACCTCTAACGCAGGTTGGGATGTGATTAAAAATTATGATTTTTTGAAAGACGTTTGTGCTACTTTTAAAAATAAAGGTATTAGGGTTTCTATTTTTATGGAAACCGATTTAAAACAAATTGAAAAAGCGGCTACAGTTGGTTGCGACAGAATAGAATTATATACCGAATATTATGCGGTGAATTATTTAAATAATCCCGAAAAAGCTATTGAAAAGTATGTTGCAGCAGGAAAATTAGCGAAACAATTAAATTTAGGATTAAATGCTGGGCACGATTTAAACTTAGATAATTTAGCCTATTTTGCTAAAAATATTGAAGGGTTAGATGAGGTAAGTATTGGACATGCTTTAATATCAGACGCACTATACCTAGGCTTACAAAAAACTATAGAATTGTATAAAACAGCTTTAAAATAAATAGTGATAAAATTATGCAAACTTTACATCATAAAATTTTAGGCGATAGTGGTGAATATTTAGTTATACTTCATGGTTTATTTGGCTCGTTGGATAATTGGCAAACTTTGGGCAAACAATTCTCGAGCAATTTTAGAGTGGTTTTGGTAGATCAACGTAATCATGGTAAATCCCCCCATTTTAATGCACATAATTACGAAGCAATGGCGGCCGATTTAGATTATTTATTGGATGAGTTAAATATTAACAAATGCCATTTATTGGGCCATTCAATGGGTGGTAAAACGGTTATGCAATACGCTGTAAATCATCCTGAAAGAGTTTTAAAACTAATTGTAGGAGATATCGGACCAAGGTATTATGCACCTCATCATCAATTGATTTTAAAAACTTTACACTCGGTGGATTTTAATATTTTAAAAACCCGACAAGAAGTTGAAGAAAAAATGTTTTCGATAGTGAACAATCCTGGAATTGTTCAGTTTTTAATGAAAGGTATTGGGCGCGATGACCAAAATAATTTATGTTGGAAATTTAATTTACCTACTTTAAGTGCACAAATAGAAAATATTGGTGAAGAGCTAAAACACACCAAACCTTATCCAAAAGAAGTTTTATTTTTAGCCGGTGAAAAATCGGATTATATTTTACCAGAAGATGAAGTGTTTATAAGCAAAGTTTTTCCTAATTACCAATTGCAAAAAGTTGTAAATGCTGGGCATTGGTTACATGCCGAAAATCCAGAAAACTTTTACAATAAAGTTGTTACTTTTTTAAAATAGATTAGTAAGCTCTTTTAAAAAAATTTACAAAAAATCAAAAAATTTTTAAATAAACAATAATAATATATATTTTCGTTTAAAATTAACTAAAACCAAAGAATTTTGTCCGACAGCCTAGTAATTATCCCTACTTACAATGAAAAAGACAATATTGAAGATATTGTTAGATATGTACTAAATATACCTGAAAAAGAATTTGATATTTTGGTTGTAGATGATAATTCACCTGATGGTACAGCCAAAATTGTTGAGAATTTAATTTTAGAATTCCCCAATCGCTTATCTATAGAAAAAAGGGCTGGGAAATTAGGTTTGGGAACTGCTTATATTCATGGATTTAATTGGGGATTAAATAAAAATTACAATTATTTAATCGAGATGGATGCAGATTTTTCGCATAATCCAGATGATTTAATAAAATTATACGAAGAATGTAAAAATGGGGCAGATGTTGCCATTGGCTCTCGTTACTCTCAAGGGGTAAACGTAGTTAATTGGCCTATGTCGCGGGTTTTGATGAGTTATTTTGCTAGTGTTTATGTACGTTGGATAACCCGTATGCCGATTATGGATACCACTGCTGGATTTGTGTGTTACAACCACAAAGTTTTGCGTAAAATGAAACTCGATAAAATAAAATTTATTGGTTATGCTTTCCAAATAGAAATGAAATTTGTTGCTTGGAAACTTGGATTTAATATCCAAGAAGTTTCGATTATTTTCACCGATCGTAAAAAAGGAGCATCTAAAATGAGTACAGGTATTTTTAAAGAAGCCATTTTTGGTGTAATTTACCTTAAAATAAATTCTTGGTTTAACTTCCCTCATAAATAAACAGTATGCAAAAATTTGTTGTAATTGTTGCGGGTGGTAAAGGTTTACGAATGGGAAGCGAAATTCCAAAACAGTTTTTGGTTTTAAATGAGTGGCCCATTTTGATGCATACTATCAACACTTTTTATAAATGGAATACAAACGCTAAAGTTATTTTAGTTTTACCCGAAACTCAAAAATTATACTGGGAAAATTTATGCACAAAATTTAATTTTAATATCCCACACCAAATTACCAATGGTGGCGAAACTCGATTCCATAGTGTTTCAAACGGATTAAAACTTGTTCCGAAAAATGCTTTGGTTGCAATTCATGATGCCGTACGACCATTTGTTAGCTCCGAAACAATTGAAAAATGTTTTAGTGAAGCCGAAATAAAAGGAAATGCTATTCCATTTACACACATACCCGACTCATTGAGATGGGTAGAAAATGGAGAAAATAAAATTTTAAATCGAGATAAAGTGGTTAAAATTTTAACCCCTCAAGTTTTTAAAAGTAATATTTTACATCTAGCATTTGAGCAAGCTTATCAAGATTATTTTACAGATGACGCCAGTGTAATCGAAAACATTGGAGAAAAAATCAACCTTGTACAAGGCAATCCCGAAAATATTAAAATAACTACCCCAAACGATTTAATTATTGCCCAAGCGTATTTAAAAGACTTTTAATTTAAAAAGTTTTATTTAGTTTTAAAATAACAATCCGAATTGATTTGATATTCGGGTAATAATGTATTACTATTTTTAAGATGGTTATAATCTATATCTTTTGTAACAGTCCAACAGTCCCCTTTATCCAAACGCATAGCTAAAATTTTCCCGTTTTTGTGTTGACTGTACAAACTTAAATAATACAAATTATTAAAATTAAAATCGCCATAAATTGGGTAAATTAAATTAGTTTCATCCTCCACAAATCTCAACATGTAAGCTTTATCATCCAAAATAACAAATTCCCTTTCTTTTTCTATAATCGTTTTAATTTCTAAAGCAAATCTATTCCATCCTAAAGCACTTAAATTTACCACCCATTTATTTTGCACAAAAGTAGGCTCGGTATTATCCGTAGTCAAATAATTTGCTTCTGAGTAATTACGAAAATCCATATTTTGCGAATAAAATATCACATCCTTAGAATAAATACTTTTCCATTGTTTATCCCAAACCTGTAAATTGTCCCATCTAAACTTTCCATTGGTAAACTCGGATAGTTCTGGATTAATAAACAATTGAATTGCACTATGGTTTCTTAATTCAATGTTAGAATTGTTAAAGCTGGCATTTATAAAAAACTCGTAGGTTGGTTTATATAATTTATCCGCGCGTAAATCGTGCCAACCCAATTGCAATTTTTCTTCCATATCAATTTCGTTAACACAAAGTTTTACATAACCTTTATTAATTGGAATAGCATTATTGGTTTGAAAACTATGCGCAGGTATATAAAAATAATTTTGATTTTTAGTATAAATGATATTATTTTGAGCAGCATCAATTAAATAACAATTGCATTTTTTCTCTATTAATTGTGTTTGGATAATCAAATCCTCCACTTTTTTAGATGGAGTTTTAAATACGCTTAAAAAGGGAATTCCAGAATAATTAATTTTAACATGATCTTTTGACATTCCATTACCCACCAAAAAATTCACTAAAGCTATTGCGCGGTTTTTAGCTAAAATATATTGAATACTTACCGTATAATCCTCTTCATTTTCTCCGTATGTACTTACTTTAGAAAAAGTTTTTTCGGGCAAAGAACGGTAAACCGCAAAAGTATTTAATTTAACCTTATCGTTAACCGCACTACTTCCTTTATCAAACTCAATTTTATAAACCACAGAGTGATTATTTGCGCGAGAATAAAAAGAAAAAAACAATAGAAATACTATTGATAAATACACAGATTTCATGGCAAATAAGATAGGTTAAGGGTAAAACCGCTTATTAAGTTAATAATAAATAATTTGAATTCAAAATTTATTCCTAAAATTGCCTAAAATAAAAAAAGCTATCTTTCGATAGCTTTTTTTAAAATTACAAACATGTATTTACTCCCTAAATTCTTGTCCTTCAGGAGCTCTTGCATTAGGAGGATTGGAACCTTCGATAGATTTTAGATACGAAATTACCATTTGAATATCCTTACCTGATAATTTATCTCCCCATTTAGGCATTGCTCCAAAGCCTTTATCAATAATTACAAATCTTGCATCAATTGAACCTCCATGTTTCCAAAATTTATCAGTTAAATTTGGTCCAACATCCCCTTGCGCAAGGTTACCGTGACAAGTTTTACAGTTGCCCTGAAAAATACTTTCACCTTTAGCCAAACTAACCGCATCACTTAAATATTCTACATTTTCGGCAGTAACTTTACTTCCCCCTTTTGCTAAAAAAGCCCTATTTTGTAAATCTGCCTGAATCATTTCTTTTTGATATTCCTGCGCACTACTATCTCCTAATTCAAAAACATGGTAATGCACTAAATAAATTATAGCCCAAAAAATACAAACATAAAAACCCCACACCCACCAAGGCGGCAAATTATTATCTAACTCTCTAATTCCATCATATTCGTGATCCATCATAATTTCTTGTTCACGCTCAATCGGAACTGTATCTGTTAAAACCTGCATTACAGTATTTGTAACTTCTTTATTTTTAACTTTTGGTTTACGCTCCACATAAGCTTCGGGTAATTTACCTTTTGTAATTTGATGGTATAAATTACCTAAGTAAGTTAATATTATAGCAAATACAATTAAGGATGCGAATAAAGACATTGCTAACGAATCGTTAAAAAATGCCTGTATATATTGTGAATTAAAAATTTCCATAATTATCTATTTTAATCGTTTAATGGCAAATCGCTTATTTCTTTAATGGTAGATTTTTTCATTTTAAACGCCATAATAGTAACCGCCGAAAAAAATATAAAAAACAACCCTAGAGATATTAGGGGATAAATTTCTATCCCCATTATACTCTCTAAATTTCCTTTGATAAACTTCAACATATTGTATATTTTAAATAAATAATTATTTTCCTTTGCTTATATCTACTCCTAAACGCTGTAAGTAAGCAATTAAGGCTATAATTTCAGTCTCTGAATCTACATCTACATTATCCTTTTTCATCTCTTCTTCCAATCTACCCTCAATTTCTTTAGCTTGTTTGCGTAAATCCTCTAATGCTATTTTTTCATACCCTTCTGGATAAGGAACTCCTAAAGTTTGCATGGCTTTAATCTTAGCTTCGGTATTACTTACATTTAATTTATCTGTAATTAACCATGGATAAGGAGGCATTACTGAACCTTGCGAAACACTTCGAGGATCGTACATGTGTTTAAAATGCCAGCTATCCGGCTGTTTCCCTCCTTCTCTAGCTAAATCGGGACCGGTACGTTTTGAACCCCACTGAAATGGATGATCATATACAAACTCTCCAGCTTTGGAATACTCACCATATCTTGCGGTTTCAGATCTAAACGGTCGAACCATTTGGGAGTGACAATTGTAACAACCCTCTCGGATATATATATCTCTACCTTCTAGTTCCAAAGGAGTATAAGGTTTAACTGTAGAAATTGTTTTAACATTAGATTCTACTAAAAAAGTAGGCATCATTTCCACTAATCCTCCAATTAAAATTACAACTAAACTAAATAACATTAATTGAACTGGACGTTTTTCAATCCATCTATGCCAGTGTTCTTTTTTATCCCCATGATGTTCTTCCTGAACTAACGCTGGTGCACTAGCAGGTTCTTCTGCCTCAAATTCACCGCTTTTTGCTGTACGGTACAAGTTATAAATCATAATTAAAGCACCAACAATAAACAAGCTACCACCAATTGCACGCGTATAATATGCAGGGAAAATTTCAATAACTGTCTCTAAAAAATTAGGATGAGCCAATACACCTTCTTCAGTAAATTCTTTCCACATTAAACTCTGAAAAAAACCAGCAAAATACATAGGTATTGCGTACAATATAATTCCTAGTGTACCTAACCAAAAATGAATGTTTGCTAATTTTTTAGAAAATAATTGCGTATTAAAAACTTTAGGTATCAACCAATACATCATACCAAAAGTTAAAAATCCGTTCCAACCTAAAGCTCCTACGTGTACGTGTGCGATAGTCCAATCCGTAAAGTGACTAATTGCGTTAACATTTTTAAGCGATAACATAGGCCCTTCAAATGTTGCCATACCGTAACAAGTAACCGCTACCACCATAAATTTTAAGGTAGCATCGTCCCTAACTTTATCCCAAGCACCTCTTAATGTTAATAAACCATTTAACATCCCTCCCCATGATGGTGC
>Ga0007787_10000756_pt1 | contig 10443 bp, 11 predicted proteins | sample LauGreFa1BDMLBSN_2_FD_59500 | JGI IMG/M metagenome (GOLD analysis project Ga0007787, IMG submission 59500) | Freshwater lake microbial communities from Lake Michigan, USA - Fa13.BD.MLB.SN | ecosystem: Environmental > Aquatic > Freshwater > Lake | place: Lake Michigan, USA | collected 2013-09-23 | reverse complement strand
ACTTATCCATCGTTCCTGTGTTCCTCAAAAGCCTCTTACATTACTTTAATACGATTGTGATACTCTCGCATATCGACATTATTCAAGACTCCGTCGATGAGACGTCCGAGATTCGCTTCGATAAAACGAATGGCGTGTCGTCGATTGTGTATCGATAAATATCGGAGACATCGAAGATTCGCTTCGCTACTTCGCTACTTCGCTACTTCGCTACTTCCTTCATCTGTTTATTATACTTTGCTTCCAATTGCTTGATATACATTACCCCATCGTCTCTCATATTTTTTATATTTTTTAGAGAGAAATACTGACCTGCCAGTATATTAAGAGCGACATCTTTTTTACTATCCAAAACCCACTCCGAAAAGCCCTTGCGTTTCATAGTATCCTTAATAAGGGGTTCTTGTAAGACGTCTTCTAATACATCATTATCTATATTCACAATATAGACTCGTTTAACCTTATCCTCTATTAATTTACCAAATATGATTTTTAACTCATTATAATTTTCAATATTCAACTGTTTAGCATCTTTAATATGGTATTCATAATGTGTCTTGTTCAGTTTCTCTACCTTCAACAACTCCTTTGTATATTCCAATTGCTTTTCCATACTTCTCCACGTGTGTAAATACAAGATGTAAAGCAGTCTCTTTAATATCAAATCGGACGACCGCCAATATTTATAAATATCTAAACTTTCCTTGTATAATGCCGTATCGACTACTTTTATAGCCTTGTATTTCTTTTCGAATCCTTCAAATACTACAAAAATACTCCTGTATAACTTGACATCATTTATCGTATCCATAGTGAATGGTAATTCACAATATGGTTGCTGTCCGCTAAAATCGATACCTTTCTTTACCATCCTTCTATTATATAATTTATATAAAGAATCCGATAAAGATGATATTATGTGGGTGTGAGGGGATGCGATGTGGGATGCGATGTGGGATTCGATGTGGGATGTGATGTGGGTGTGAGGGGATACGATGTGAGTGTGATGTGGGATGCGATGTGGGTGTTATGTGGGTGTGATGTGGGTGTGATGTGGGATGCGAGGGGATACATAGCAGATGCGTGGGGATACGTAGCAGATGCGAGGGATTACGTAGCGGATGCGTGGGGATACGTAGCAGATGCGTGGGGATATAGATAAACTGCTTATTTCTTTTTCTAAAAAAATAATCATATTCTTAGAAGCATTATATATTTATTTACGATTTATAAGTTCCTTCAAAAATGCCTTGTTTTTGGTTGTAGTGCTTTTTACAGATATTTATTACTTATTATCTTATAATAATAGGTAAATCCCACTACATACAAAAAATATCTAATTTACAAGGGATATACAAAGGTATAGAGATATACCTGTATATACACAAAACAACAATGAAGTAGCCAACTCCACTACAATTATAAACTACTCTTTCATAAACATCCCTTTTCCTTTTGTTTTTTTGAGTATATAAAGAATATTATAAATTACTAAATATATGGAAGGTTTAATTGATACACGAGACGAGTATATCGAACATATACAAGATATTCTGAGTGTCGCAATATCAAAGCGAATATATGCTATCTACACCGAGATAATGGAAGAGAAAAAAGGGCTTAAAGGATTTCAAAATGAGTTATATAGTATCCGCAAATGGAACAACAACATCGTGAGCGATGAATACAAGAAGATTGTCAAATATACCAAATGTAAATACTTGGCGAACCTGATTAAAATCATTATCATAACCACGATAAAAATTAAGATTTATGAATATCGAGAGCAGTTTGATAATATTAAAATAAAGATACCGAATGCCGAAGATTTCGTTCATAAGTGTTATATAAACGCTGCTTCGTTCTCTTGGAAGAACGCTTATTTGTATAATAGGAATAACATAAAGGACGCTGAATATCAAAATAATCTCAATATTATTGAAGAGAATATCAGAGCGATTGTGAAGAAGACGTTTCGAGACTTTATACCTTTTGATGAAATATTTAAACAGATTGAAGATAACCTATCCGACAACGTTCATCAATACAAAGATACAGATGCCAAAAGCGTAGATGTTGAAATTACCAAAAAGAAAAAGAAGCCTCCTACTGACATCAAGGCAGACGAAGTGGAGGATGAAGAAGACGAAGAAGACGAAGTGGATGATGAAGACGACGAAGCGGATGAGGAAGATGAAGAAGCGGATGAGGAAGATGAAGAAGAAGACGAAGAAGCGGATGAGGAAAGTGATGAAGAAGACGACGAAGACGACGAAGATGAAGAAGCGGATGAAGAAGAAGATGATGACGAGGAAGAGGAAGCGGAGGTTGATGAGGACAATAAGGAAGAAGACAATAAGGAAGAAGACAATAAGGAAGAAGACAATAAGGTCGAAGCAGTCGAAGCAGAAGACAAGGAAGAAACCAAGAAACAAGAAGACTACATACGTATCAAGAAAACAGATAATGATGCCAATAATAAAATAAATAATATAGTAGATATAAAATATAGCGATGATAAAACAGTCGAAGCACCCGAACCGAGGGAAACTTTCGCTTCGCAAGAAATATCATTTGCGACACCCGAAGCACCCGAAGCAGTCGAAGCACCCGAGACGAACATTCCGAGTTCTATTCATAAAGAATGGAACACTATCAAAGACGAATACAGTTCATTATCGCAAAATAAAATGGCATATAAGGCATTTGACAAAAAGAAATACGACCTGTCGGACAGGTCTGCCCTGTCCGACAAGCCCGACAACTATGATGACGACGCCATAAGTATCGCAAGTCATACCAGCGGTATAAGCAATATCACCGATATAAGCCACATAAAACAAATACATATAACCGACACAAATAAAAGTAAAAAACCTACATTTTTCTAATAATTGATATATCCAGATATATCAGAATATACCCAAAGATGTCTCCAATGCCCTATTGTTTTCTTTGCTATTCTTCGGATAACATTGTATATACGATGCCTATCTTTATTTGTAAGAAATGTAAAAAGTGCGATATCTGTGGGCTACCTTGTAATGACAAGTGTATCGAACTATTTGCCACGTGTCTATCCATCACCGATACCTAATAGGATGCGTGTTTCTTCACCTTGATAAGTTTCGAGTTCTTCTTTTTAACAAAGACACCGGGGTCATACTCCTCAGGGTCATCTCCTTCTTCATTCATAAGCCCCATTAAATCCCTCTGGTCTTGTAAAGATTGCATCTCCCAGAGGTCTTGCGAACACATCTTGTAATTGACGTCCTGTGCCTTATACCAAAATACGATGTCCGATATGTTGTTCGACTGCACCTTGTTGTCAATCACAAGGCACTCGAAGTTCTCGGTGCATTGATTCATCACCTGATTAAACACGTCAAATGTCGGGAACATACCTGCGTAATGATTGTATATCTTTTCTCGCTCCTTCACAATATTATTACGAAAAATAAAAACATAGTCGATGTTCGAACGCAAGTCGGGCGGTAATCCCAAGCCGTGTTGCATCGTGATTAAAAGGAATATCTTGTAATGCCTCCCGTTCATAAAGATACATCGAATGTTCTTGTCCGTCATCGCCGACTTGTTATACATACAGTCGTCTAATATCAAGAAGGCTCTCGGGTCGATTGAAGAGTTCCCGTGCTTCGCCATATCCCTCTTCCGTTCATTCGTGATGCTGATTTGTCTCGTCAAAAACTTGCTAATTAACTTCTCTTCGAGTTCGTCATAGATCAGCATCTTTGGGATAAACTTCTCAAAGTATCCGTTAGCACGTTCAGTAGGCGAAACTACAACACCTACGGGAACATCCTTGTTATAACTCAGGATATCTTTCATACAATAACTTTTCCCTGTATTACGTTTGCCGATAAAAACAACTACGGAGTCATTCTTGATTTTTGTCGGGTCAAACCGTTTAAGTTCTAACTTCATTTAATTTATAATAACAAAAATAATATATTATATATCACACGGATATAAGATATAAATACAATATACAATATATATTATATAGATTTACAATTTAATATATAAGAATATGAGGCATTACTGGATAAACATTGATGGGTCGAAGGATAGACGAGCGTTTATGGAGGAGCAATTTAAGAAGAACTCGCTTGACAACGTTAGGGTATCGGCAATCACGCCTTGCGATTTCGACGAGGTTCTCGAAGATAAGCGTCCGCTAACGTGTAAGCACCCAGGGTGTGTTCGGTGCGAATATGAATACGCCTGTATATCCAGTCATATAAAGGCGATGATTGAGGGACTTAAAGACAAGGACAATGATTGGTTCGTGGTGATGGAAGACGACATTGTGATTCCCTTTGATATCAATTATGGCGAACTGATTCGTGCGTTGCCCGAAGAAGCACAGTTGGTTCAGTTGCTTATCCTATACGGACACACGGTGAAGGCACTGTATAACCTCTCGGTAACAAACAATACTCGCTTTATCAAATGGCAGTATCTATTGCCTTCTACGGGTATGTATATCATATCCCGTGAAGGGGCGGAGATATTAGTTGGCAAATACTTTAATCTTAAAAATAATAAATATGATTTCACTACGTGCGAATACCAAGTAGTCGCAGATGTCGCCTTATATTCGTCGATAACCTCGTATGCGACTACATTCCCCTTCGCATATCCGAACATCGACTTAGAGTCTGAAATACATCCCGAGCATTACGAAGCACACAAACAGACGTTCCTTGATATTAAAGAGGTTATCGATTTTGCGGTTCATAAGAAGACGATTCCGTTTCTTAATACATCGTGTGGTTGTTAAAGGGTTCGCTACCGTCCTTCTCCTTCTCCACGATATTATATTTTTCATTAAAAAAATAGATGACGATGAGTTGTTTGCGATGGTCTCTTAATTTATCGGTGCAATACAATACATAACTCTCGTCCTTCCCGTTTAGATTCTTATTTTTTATCCATAATTTGAATAGGTCATTGTATAATATGACGGACTCGTTTATGAGCGGATACTTGTCTATCTTGTTGGTTGCCAACATTTGAGCCTCTTCGGCTAATCCTATAATATGTAGAAAATGTTTTGTGATACAATCCCTACATCTCTTGTTTTTGTTCGTAAGATGCTCTTCTAATAATATCGATTGCTTTATGATTTGTTGCATGTTATATCGAGGGTCGCTTACAGGGTCAATAGAATCGCACGTAGCCGAACACGAACCCTCGATTTTTTGCTTCGTGTAGTTGATATTCACGGACGCACCGCCTATCCCGTGGTCTGTTATATTATGTATATGCCATAATATGATTATCGTCGATAGTATCACTGTAAATACGATAATATATGTTTCCATAAATATAATATTAATTCTACTAATATAATAGAATATATATTATCGTAAATGCTTATAAACGCTCAGGAAGACTTTGCCTTCCTAAAAAGCATCTTTGTAGAGCCTTTTAAAGGTGGCGGACGTGGTGGCTCATCAAGGAGAAATAGCGATCCGAATCGTCCATTGAACTTACCCATCTTTATCTTTTTTGTCGCTCTATATTCCTTGTCATTTATGTTTTTTTCTACACGCAAATAATTATAATTATGTTTCTTATATAGTAGAATATAGAATGAATGGACTATTTTTTGAAGAGTTTAAAGTCAGTGGTGGCAAAGGGGCTTCCAAGCAACAAGATACCCCGACTAATGCGAACCCAGAAAATTCAGGCTCAGGAACTGCGAATGGGGCAATCGCAGGAGCGGCAACAGGTGCATTGTTTTCAGGTGGCGGAGCAACTGCGATGAGTAATTCTGGCTCTAATAATGTCGAAAAATGCCCCCTTGACAATGATACGCTTTATTGTCAGGTTAGCAGAACCGCAGGTATTACAGGTATGCTCGTGTATATCTTATTTATTATAATTTTAGTATTGGTATTCTTCTACTCGATGTATTACCTGTTTTTTAGAACTGGAACTGGAAGTAGCAGCGGTAGCAAGGCGGTATCCCGACGAAGACGCTAATTCGGTAATAACAGATAGACAAAGGTTGTTAGGGTATATAACGTAGTCCCCCAGAGTGTATCAATAATACCGATAGAACTATCCATATCTTTATAAATCGCAAGAGAGGTAAAGTTATAAATGCCATATATTGAAAAGCCTACCGCTCCGCCATACATAAAGGATTTTAATAGTTTATTCTCTACGCTAATGCTATCGAGATTCTTTATATTTTGCGTTGTAAAAGGTATGGCGACATAGAATATTGAGAATAATATTATAATATATGTGATGATGGCGTGTTCGTTTCGCAGACGCACAGGAGACTTTTGAACTTCGAGAATCGTCTTTGAATATCCCGAAAGATTCATAAGTATCCAAGCGACATCTAACACCATAAGGACAACGGTTACTATAAGGTATTTTACATAGATATTCATAGTAATGAAATATGTGTAGTATCTGAGTATCTTCTAATTACTATGATGTTTTTTATTTTTGTTTGTATGTATGTAGAATAGGTATAATAAATGGTTTTCGATGGAAAAATAAATGTATTTATGCCTTGCGTATTTTGTGTATCCTCTTGTAATCTGCTACGGTAATGAGTCGCCCCTTGTATTTCACATGTTCCTTCCTCGACCCTGCTATTGTGTAGATACATCTTAGTTTTCCGCAAATTTCCTTCTTCACGGATGCTTTGCGACCGCCACTACTAACATCCGATTCAACTTCTTTTAGCATATTTATTAAAACTTTATCTTTCTTCACATATAACTCTTTTAATTTTTGTAAATCTTTTAAATCTTTTAACTCAGAGTGTTCGTAATTTTCTAACAACCCTTTTAATTCTTTTACATCATCTTCTGTTAATATGTCATTTAAATCCTTTATTGTTAATATATCATCAGTTAATAGTTCAAGTTCTAACAATTCTTCGAATTGTAATATATTATCTGCTAATTTTAATGATAAATTCTTTTTTATTAGTGTCAATATCTTGTTTAATTCGACCAATAATAGTGCTTCTTCTGTTTCTTCTATATATGAATATGAAAACAACTTTTGTAAATTTTTAAATAACAGAACTAATTCATAATCATTTAATATTTGTAGAGGAATTTCTTTAACTTTATCTGTTGTTAAATACTTGTTTAATATCTTATAATCATCACCAGAAATAGGTTCTTTAAAAGTATCCAAATTATCAGATGTTTTCAATATTGTTATACTTGCATCGATTCTCTCTAATACGAATTTAGAGACCAGTTTTTTCTTCTCTGTTGTAATTTGTGTTTCATTCAAATAACTTATATTTAACCAATTTTTCAAATTATATAATTCATCCATTTTTTGTAATACTGTTAATCTTTTTTCCAGTTTTTCAAAATCAGGTAGTATATACTCCAATGTACCTTTTGTTGTCGCCTTCGTTATATTATCCTTATAGGATTCATATCCAGCAATTTGTTCTTGTAAGTTTGCTATTATTTTATTATGATTATTCTTACCATTTATGTAATTAAATCCTCTCCTTACATATTTTTCTAATATATTAGTTAATTCCTTAATTTTATTGTCAATATCATCAGTTTTCAAAGGGGTTCGCAACCCAAGTGCGGACAAAACTCTCCTTTTTAGTGGTTTGCTTGGTTTGCTGTGTGATTTTACTTTGTCTTCTACTTGTCTTTGGTCTTCTACTTGGTAATTCGATTGTCTATTTCGTCGAAGAAATCCACTTAGCGACATTCTTGATGTTGCTTTCTTTCTACCCTCGGGCGATAGTAAATTAGCGGTCAAATCATCAAACTCCCGAGACATTCCTTTATATATAGAAAATATAAAAAAGAAAATCCCATAAATTATTTTCTATCCATTATTATACGATGCATTGCTTAGGGTGTGCGATATACCTCCCTACGTTCGGGTTTCATGGATTCCGATTCCAAGATATTATTGAATATCTAACAAAAAAACAATGATTGTTCGCATTCGCATTCCTTCTCATTCCACTCGCATCCATAATTAAGCAGTCGCAACATCCCCTCCTTCCTTAGCAGTCTTGCTCTCGTTCCAATTAATCGCCGCCTGTTTCATCAGTTCCTTCCTCTCTTTGTCAGGGAACTCGGAGATTAAACGAGCCATCTCATCTCGAATATACAGATTATACTTGCTCGGTTGCTTCTTAATCACGACGCCATCGCTATCCACCTTCACAACCCGCTTTTTACCACCAGACTTTAATGCGTCTTTGAACGCTGCGACAGCGGCTTTCTTAGTGTCATCCAGCGTATATTCAGTATCGTCGTCGAACGCCGACAGCAGGAACTCCTTTATTTTTTTACCTGACACACTCTTTGCGACACTCATACTTATTATATAATCTTATTGTATTGTAAGTTTTATATAATTTTATATATTAATTAATAATAAAGGTTTAGTTTAAATGAATCTTAATATCTCAGAACATATTGAATACAACCAATACAAGGAGAAATTAAACGAAATATATGATAAATTAGACGAAGTCATCTATTTATCGAATACCATAGATTACAAAAAGATTACCATATTATTAGCAGAAATCGTCCAAAACTTCGACTATTATAAACATCACGAAGAAGCGTTAGCGGCAGCAGTGGCGACAGCGGCGGCAGTTGAAGAACAACCACAACCAACAGCAACAGAAGCAACAGAAGCAACAGTAGCAACAGTAGGAGGAGGCAAAGGCGACAGCGGAGGCAAAGAACCAGAACAACCAAAAAAACCACATAGTCTGATTGATGACACGACAATCGGCAATATTAAAGATGGCGTAGAATATAAACGGTTGCGTTCCTATATCGAAAAGACAAAGACGAGGATTGATAAAAAAGGAGATAAATTATTAGAACTCGTCAAAACATTTTTAGAAATATATTTTAAACAACTCGATAACAACAAGATGAATGACGATTTCATAAAGCAAGAGAACAATCTCGATTTTAAACTTAATGATATTATAGCCAATATAGATAGAATAGAACACGGGATACAAGACGAGAGTACTGAGGAAGCCAAGATTTATGTCGATTTAATGTCTAATGAATGGAGATTTCAATGGCTGCATAATACATCCGAAACTAATCTCGATGAGTTCGTAGGGATGTGGTATCGATGTTATAAAAAACCTTTTGTAAAAAATATACACGTTATAGATAAAGCCTTTAATTCTATTACAAAGGAAGACTACAAGGTCTTTGTAAATAAACTATACAAAGACCTTTTTGTTAAACTACACGAAGGATTTGAACCTCTACCAATAAACCATTCAGCGACTTTTGGCACTATTAAAGTGCTGTTCGAAACAAACTTAAAAGAAGTTAAAGAAAAAATAAAGAAGGCGAAAGAAGCAGAAGCGGCAGACACAGCAGACGCAACGGACGCAACGGACACAGAAAAAGCAAAACAACCAGAAACAAAACAAGAACAACCAGAAACAAAAACACCAGAAGTAGAAGCAATCGAAAGAGCATTCGAAAGGAAAAAAGTAAAAGCCGAGGAAATAAAAGCAATCGCAGAAGCAAAAGCAATCGCAATCAAAAAAGAAAAAGCAATCGCAGAAGCAAAAGTCGAGGAAGCAAAAGCGAAAGCAGAAGAATTAGCACAATCAGCACAAGACGCACGAAACTTGGTATTACAAAAAAGACAAGAAGCCACTAATACTTTAAAAGGGATGTCTAATATGAAAGCCCTTCAAGGTTATGCCGAACAATTAGCAACCGCCAAAGTAGCAAAAGCAAAACAAAGCACAGATAGAATGAATAATTTACTAACGTCCTAAATCCCCACGAAGTTCTGCGACTTCCTCTCGCAAATCATTTATTTCTTTTTTAAGGGCTTTGATACATTCCACAAATAACGGAGCCATCTTTTCATAGCAAATTGTTAAAAAGTTATCCCCGCTCTTCGATACGAGGTTGTTATAGTCGTCTCGTGCCATATCGAACGGTGCCAATTTAACAATCTCAGGCAGAACACTTTGAACCTCTTGGGCGGAGAGTCCGACATCAGGATTCTTAGAAAACCCATACGACATCGCCAAATCATTCGGTGTGAAGTGAAAGCCATTCAGTCGGTTGATTAAAGCAATCGGGTTCTCTATGTTCGACGTGTAGTCTTTGAGCCGATTGTCCGAAAAGGATGTTGTAATTCCTTTGGAGCAGATAATCGCCCCATCCACCGTAAGCGTATCGATGTTGCTCGTCGTTCCGATGGATATGTTCGCCAGACTATATACGTTCGTCGGACTAACAACCCACGCCGACTTCAAGTTATTTATACTAACTACCAAGTTATTACTGGACGCCAGTATATAATTGCTATTATTCGCATCATTCAATTGCAACGTGTTATTCAGTATCACAATATTACTATCGATTCTCTTTGCGATGACGTTGCTCGTCTCCAATA
>Ga0007787_10000743_pt1 | contig 10539 bp, 14 predicted proteins | sample LauGreFa1BDMLBSN_2_FD_59500 | JGI IMG/M metagenome (GOLD analysis project Ga0007787, IMG submission 59500) | Freshwater lake microbial communities from Lake Michigan, USA - Fa13.BD.MLB.SN | ecosystem: Environmental > Aquatic > Freshwater > Lake | place: Lake Michigan, USA | collected 2013-09-23 | reverse complement strand
ATCGCTGCAGGCACAGGCAAAGACCTCGCCACAGTTTCCGACGCGCTCGCCAAGGCTTACGCAGGAAACGACAAAGGACTCAAAGCCCTAGATCCGCGCATGAAGACACTCCTCAAAGACGGGCTAGATGTCGAGGGCGCGATGAGCGTACTGGCGGACACTTTCGGAGGAGACGCTGCTGCAGCTGCAGACACCGCGGAAGGACGTTTCAAAAGACTGTCTATCGGCCTTGCCGAAACCAAGGAGTCAATCGGTGCAGCATTACTCCCAGCGATCCAAGCCGTCCTCCCATTTATTGAGCGTCTAGGAACCTGGGCTCAAGAAAACACCACGACATTTCTTGTCGTCGGCGGAGCCATCGCAAGCATTGCCACAGCCATTATTGCGGTGAACTTTGCGATGAAAGCCTGGACTGCAGCCACTACCGCTTTCACAGCCGTCCAAGCAGCCTTCAACGCTGTCATGGCACTTAACCCGATCTTCTTGCTAGTAGTTGCGATAGTTGCTGTCGGCGCGGCCCTAGTCATTCTCCAAGCCAAGTTCAACATTTTTGGCAAAGCATTCGAAGCAGTCGGCAACATTGCAAGCACAGTATTCAACGGCATCAAAGCAGGCTTCGCAGGCGTTGTTACAGCTGTCAGCGGATACGTCAACGGTCTAGTCGCTGTCTATAAAGGCTTATTCAACGGCATCGCGTCAGTTTGGAACAACACCGTCGGCAAACTTTCGTTCAAGATCCCAGGCTGGGTTCCAGGCATCGGCGGAGCAGGCTTTGACGTACCCGATATCCCGATGCTTGGTAATGGAGGCATCGTTTCCTCTCCAACCCTTGCCATGATCGGCGAACGAGGCCCAGAAGCCGTCGTACCACTCACAGGAAGCAACAGCCCAGCTCTCGGCAACAGCGTCACTATCAACGTCAACGGCGGAGACCCGAACGCAGTAGTCGCAGCTCTACGCACCTATATGCGCCAAAATGGATCCATCCCAATCAGAACGAGCAGCATCTTCTAATGGGTCTGCAAAGTTACGTCGTCAACTATTTGGATGGCGCTAGTTATACCGCGCTAACCAACATCCAATCCATAAACCTGAACATCGGCGTACAGGCACAACTTGATCAAATCAAAGCATCAACAGCAACAGTTGTCATGCGCTACCCGACAGGTTTCGCTTCACCGATTGCGCAACTCAAAAGCGGGACGGACGTCATCATCCAAAACAACACCGTCCCAGCGTCTCCATACGACATTTGGCAAGGCAAAATCTCCGACGTATCTGTTGAGTACGGAATGCCTTATGCCGGTGGCGTCGGAAACGCCGACTACGCCACGATCACCATGGAAGGCTATTTCGCCGATCTAGGCCGTATGAACGGCGGATCGTACTCGATGGCAGCTGGGACACTTGACTCTCAAATGATTACAGCGACAACTCAGTCGGGCGTATCCATCGCTTACATTGGGGGTGCAGGAAGAACAGGAGCTGCAACAACCGTTAGCAGCACCTGGGGCGACTGGGTAGCGCGCACCGCATTATCTAACAACGCTCGACTACGAGACGGCGCGGAAATGACTACAGGCAAAGTGAACATCATCAGCCCGTTTAGCATTGTTCCGTTTGACCACGACTTCAGCGACGCGCCTACTGGCACTAATCAAAAGTACGACGTCATCAACTTTGACAGCCTTTCCGACAACTATTACAACCAGGTCACGGTCTCGACTGAGTCTTTCGGCAGCTCTACCGTCCTCGCTGGGGGCGTCTTTAAGCCTTATCGCACATACCAAGTGAACACAATCAATTCTTCGGCGAGCCAAGCGACGGACTTTGCTAATTATCTGCTCAACAACTACAAGACACCAAAATTAGCGATCAGTAGCATTTCGGCGACCGCAGAACAGCAGACGACATTCAAACTGGATCAGATGGTTTCCATCTTCTCGCTGTACTACTACCCAGGTTGCAGCGTAAACATCACTTTCCGAGGCACGACTTACCCTTGTGTCATTGAGGGCGTTTCTATGAGCGCGACACCTGATAGCACTCGTTTCACGTTCTATGTGTCGGGCCAAGATCTCAACGCATACTTAATTCTAAATAATGCCACTTTCGGCAAACTTGACGAGAATAGACTGGGATACTAATGGCACAAAACACTTACACGACTGGCGCGGTATTGACTGCGGCACAATTAAATAGCGAATTCACATGGGTTCCGTTTCGATATCAATGCGGAACCGTCACATTTAGCGGAACGGTAACGGTGACACTTGCAGCAAGCAGGTTTACTGCAGCGCCAATCGTAGTGACACAACCAAAATCCATCGGTTCCGCGCTTTCCTACGAGTTTACAAACGTGCCTACCACTACATCATTTAACATTGAGCGCAGCACGGCAGGAACCTGGGCTTCGCATTGGATAGCAATTCAAGCACTATCAGGAGCAGGATCAGGCCCATGACCGAATATCAAGAAATGACAGTTACTTGTCACACAGAAAATTGCGAAAACGCAGAAATAGGAATTGTTGTTCAAGCTGCACTTCCCGACTGCTTTTGTGTATGTGGCCCATGTGGCAACGAGATTACAGACAAAGTGCCGACGTGATTTGGCGGATTAGTTTTGTGGCGCTTTTGCTGGCGTCAATCCTCGTAGCATGCGGAGACCGTGAGCGCGTCAACTGCCCACCACTCACAAAAAACAAAGCGCTCCGCTCTACGACCATCACCGTTGACACCGCCTCGGTCGGCTCGACCCGAGCGATAACGGACCGTTGCCCATGAAACTTCCACCACTACGCCCACGGATGAACAACGACGAAATCAAAGCCCGTCTCATCCTCATCGTCGGCATCACGCTCTCGATCACGTTCTTTATTTCCACAGCAGCTCTGCTATACGGACTCCTTTTTGTCACGCAGCCTCTCGAGGTTTCGGATAATGACAAGTCGGCGTGGAGTCTGCTTTCCCCGATGATGATGTTCCTAACAGGATCACTTGCTGGCGTACTTGCCTCTAACGGCCTGAAGAACCAAAAGGACAAAGATGACAACGCCTAAACCTAAAGTCATGCCTTACACCGGCAACAAAGACGCCAGCGCAACAGGCAAAGCCACCCCAGGCGCGATCAAGTTTCTTGAAATCCTCGGCAATAAATGGGGCTTCACAAACCTCGGGATCTACGCCTACCGACCCATGCGCGGATCAACCATGCTGTCAGTACACGGCACAGGACGCGCCTTTGACGCTGGCTACAAACAAAGCAACCAAAAACTAGTCACCGAAATATGCGACTGGCTCGCCGACAACCACCTCGCCCTCGGCATCGAGGAAATCCACCAATACGTCTGGGGAACACACGGGCGCGGTTTCCGCTGCAATCGTGACGGCGCTCCAGGTTGGAAAGAATGGGACGCCGAAAACAACGGAGGCCCAGGCGGATATTGGATCCATATTGAGGTCTCGCCGACGTTTGCTCAAAACAAGCAGCTCATCATCGCAGCGTGGAAAAAGACGATCCCCACATTCGTCACACCGATCGTGTAAGTTCTCTACTGTCACCTTCTATCCCTACTACGGAGGCACTAATGGCAGGCAAAATTATCCGACCCGACGACTGGGACGAAGGCACCCTCTTCCATGCACCATTGCATAGAGAGCCCGACCAGCCCACAAGCATTCAAGGCGCTAAAGACGTCAAACACAGGCGAACATCCCAGGCGATGCTTCTGCTCATTGAGTACCGAAACCACGATCTCACCGACGAGGAAGCAGGAGCCCGATCAGGGCTTATCAGGCGCTCACGGTGCTACTGGAAACGGTGCTCCGATCTTCGCTCGGCTGGTTATATTGTGAACACAGGAAAGACGCGGATCGGATCCGCTGGATCTGCACAGATGGTCTGTGCCATTACCCCAGAGGGCCTCGCAGCTCTTGATTAGGAGGAATTATGTTCACTCGATCAAAGGATCGCTATTAAGCGACTCGCGGCAGCCGTGCTACTTATTGCCGCTTTCCACCCATCTCCAGCAAGTGCCGAGGCTCTGCCCTTCCGATGCGAATACTACGCAACGAAAGCAGTCCAACTCGGCTGGCCCAAAAAGGAGAAACCAATGCTCATGAAGATTATGTGGCGCGAGTCGCGTTGTCAGACCACGAGCATCAACCGCAAAGATCCTTACGGCGGATCTTTCGGATTACTACAAATAAATGCAAGTAATGTCGGCTGGGCAAAGCGTGAAGGCTTCATAAAAAGCCGAGACGACTTAACCAAACGACACCAAAACCTCAAGGTCGGACTCGAGCTGTGGAAGCTCTACGGATGGCGACCCTGGGGGACTAAATCATCCCAATAACAGAAAGAGCCCCTACATGACATTCAACTTAGACAATTACGAGCCAGTAGCGCCCAGACTGGCGCGATGGCTGGAAGCAGCAGAAGATCCTCGAGTCATCACATCGCTCATTGCTTACGAGCCAGGCAAGTGGTGCATCTTTAAGACCGATCTCTATGAAGGCGAGAAGATGATCTCAACAGGTCACGCTTACGAGGAGCACACCGAAAAAGGCGTCAATTCCACGAGCTTCATGGAGAACTGTGAGACGAGCTCGACGGGCCGCGCGTTGAGCAATTTTGGGATGGCAGGCTCAGATCCGTCTAAACGCCCCTCTCGTGAAGAGATGACAAAAGTGCAACGCATGACATCCAGCGACGCTCCTGAAGGCACACAACGCCCACAGGCATCACCCAATAAGCCAGCATCAGAAGCACAGATCGGGCTCATTAGGACGCTGGCAAAGAAACTGGGCTTTGAGGCACACTTCCCACCGAACTTCACAAGTTTTGACGCCTCCCAGGTGATCCAAGAACTCAAAGGAAACGTCATCCCATTGGCGATCCGCGCAGAGTCATTCGAGGATCCGTTCTAATGCAGCTCATCGGAAAAGCCATCACCTTCGCCATCATGGTCGGGTTCATCACCCTCATCATCGAGGCGATCCTTTACGAGCGCGAAGTATCAGCAAACATCAGAAAAGAAAGGCCCTTCTATGAGTGACAACGACCAGATCTGGAACGCATTTATCAGCGCAATACCGGCACAAGACAAAGCCCGACATGATCTAGAAAACTTCCAAGCAAAACTCTTGAAGAACGCTTTGCAGGAAATTGAAGATCTAAAACTGGAGATTACCCAGCACAGAGCCGAGATCGTGCAGCTCGAAGAAGTGCTGCAGGGCTACTCGAGCCTGCTTCATGACGTGACCAAGGACAGAGACCGCTTTCGCGACGACTGGAAAGCAATGACACAGGAGTTATCAAGATGGCGAAAATGACAGAACACGATCACTACGAGATCAAGGTTTACCCAAAAGGCAACAGGGTCGTCCTCAGGTTCGTCGGCGACTGCTGGGACGTGCATAACTATGAGATGACATACAACTCTTACGTCGCCCCACTTGTGAGGCGCTACTCGAATGACTGGATGACCTGGGGTGATCGGATCACCCTCACTCACGGGTATTACGTCTGGACGTGGGAGAAGCGCGAACTCGACATCAAGGGAGACGGCTAGATGGTCGCCATCAGCGAGAAAGAGTTTCAAAACAAAGTCATCGCCCTAGCGATCATGTACGGATGGCGCGTAACACACTTCAGAGCCTCACAGGTCGGCGGAAAGTGGATGACAGCCATACAAGGACACTCGGGCTTTCCCGACCTCGTCATGGCTCACCCAGACAAAGGACTCATCTTTGCCGAACTCAAGACCGAACGAGGACGCCTAGACCCAGCCCAGATCAACTGGCTTCGCACCATTGACGCTGCAGGTGTTGAGGCCTACTGCTGGCGACCATCCGATATGCAATTCATAACCAACCGACTACTAGAGAAAGCCCCTACGAAATGACCATCATTAGAGCCGAACGGCCCCACATCAACTACACGATCATCAAGAACGAGACCCTAAGGAACAACTCGCTCTCCTTCCGTGCTCGAGGAATACACGCCTACCTGCTCTCCATGCCAGACAACTGGCGCACATCAGCGCTCCAAATGTCACGCCTAGGGCAAGAAGGGCGCGACGCAATCCTTAAGGCACTCCAGGAGCTAGAAGACGCAGGTTTCGTGAAGCGCACCAAGAGTCAAGACCCGAGGGGACGCTGGCATTCCGAGATGATTGTCTATGACGAATGCTGCTTGAGCCGTGTGGAAATGCTGTGGAAAAGACGTGGACAAGAAGAAACACCGAAGCCTGAAAAACCGAATTCGGATAATCAGGCGTCTTATAAAGAAACTATTACTAATGACGTTGAGAAAAAATCAGAGACATTACTCAAGACCCGAACGTTAATCTGTGGACAATGCGGAGGATCGGGGCGCGTTCTCGGCTTCATGGATAGCCCTATGGAGTGCCCAGACTGCCACGGCGACGGCATCCAACAATGAGCACACCAAGACGTAAAGACCTAGACAGCGCGTCGTACAGAAAGAACCGAGAGACCTTCCTCACCGAATGGGACGGCGCGTGTCATTGGTGCAAGCGCGCTCGAGCAACAACCATCGACCACGTCATAGAGCAAGACAGAGGAGCAGACCCCACAGACCAAAGCAACTGGGTCGGAGCCTGCCACAAATGCAACAGCAGAAGAGGCGCGGAGTACCTAGCCAAGAAGAGAGCTGCAACAGTCCAAGCAAGAACGAAATCACAAAATCAAACGCAAAAAAAAGAAAATCAAAATAATTTTTTTGAAATTGAAAAAACATTCACCCCGACCCCTTCCATGCATCTATCCCAGAAAGCAGAGAATGAGCCTGGAGTCGCTGGATCTCGGCGGATGGTGTCTGATGCTCCTGGGCCTGGGCTTATTGCTCCTCGGCTGATGTCTGGGTTGTTGGGATGTGGCAGTTACGGAGACGAAGTTGCAGCTCTCGCGCATGACGTGATGAACATCGACCTGATGCCCTGGCAAAAATTGGCACTTCAAGGACAACTGGAGCACGATGAGAACGGGGATCTAGTCCGTCGGCGTTCTCTGGTTTCGGTCGCTCGGCAGAACGGCAAGACCGTCGCGCTAAAGGCTTTCATCTTGTGGGCCTTGGTAAAGGAACCGATCCGACGTGGCAAGCCAGTCCTCGTGATCTCTACCGCTCACCAGTTGGATCTCGCTGTGGAGATCTTCGAGCAGTTGGCTCCGCTACTCGAGGCGAAGTTCGGCGCAAAGGCTTACTGGAGTTACGGTCGCAATGAGGTCGTGATGCCGGACGAGTCGCGCTGGCTAGTCCAAGCTGCAACACCGAAAGCGTTTCATGGTTTCTCGCCGACGTACATTGTCGCCGACGAAGTCTGGAACATCTCCGCCGACGTTCTCTTCAATGGCGCTCTCCCATCCCAGCGCGCAATGCAGTCTCCCTTGCTGTCGTGCTGGAGCACGGCTGGGACAGAGGACTCACACGCGATGCTCAAACTCAGGGAGGAAGCGCTCCGCGCTATTGACGAAAAGAAGTTTTCTAAATTGTTCTTTGCCGAGTGGAGTGTTCCCCCAGGCGTTGACCCGATGGTCGAAAAGGGCTATTGGGCGATGGCTAACCCAGCGATCGGTTACACCTTGGATCCCGAGATCTTGGTTGATGAGTCCGAGCAAGTGGACAAAGCAGCCTTCATGAGAGCATCTTTGAACTTGTGGATCTCGAGCGCTAACTCGTGGTTGAACCCTGGGGTCTTTGACAAGTTGACAACTTCTGTGATGCCAGAGGGGGGCGTCCTCGCCGTTGACTCCAGCATTGACGAAAGTCTCTACTGTGGGGTACGCGCACAGCTCAACGACGAAGGACAGATCGCTGTGACTGTGGAGTTCGTGACAGACACTCTCGGCGCTTGCTGGGAAAAGGTGCATGAGTCCGCTAAGACCTGCCGACAGATTGCGCTCACGCCTTCGCTATTCCAGATGGCCCCGATGGATCTAGACAAGAAAAAAATAGACGTCGGCTACGGCGAACTTGTCACCCACACAAGCACGATCCGTCAGCTCATTACCGAGGGACGCCTTGTGCATACCGGTGAGCAAATGCTCCTCGAGCACGTCAACAGAGCGGTCGGCGTCAAGACACAGTCGGGCTACACGATCAGCAGCCAGAAAAGCAGCGGCCCGATCACGATGGCAAGGTGCATGATCTTCGCAGCTGCACTAGTAGCGAAGCCGACGCAGAAGGCGAGAGCTGCTATCGCTTTCGGTAGGTGATCACTTTCTATCTTTTCCCGTGGTGCTTGCTTTTGTTACGCGTCGGGTAGAGACTCCAGGTGATGCCTCTCTTCGGTAAAAAGATCACCGCGCCAGCGTACAACTCCGCCCCACTAGGAGCTGCTTCTGGCGCGTCGCAGATAGGCCAGTTTTATTCGTACACCGTAGGGGCGTTCGAAGAAGCTGCACTATCTGTACCCACCATCACTCGCGCGGTTTCGCTGCTGTCGACGGTGGTGGGAACCCTCGACATGAAGTCCTACGTCCTTCAATGGAACGGAGAAGAATACGAAAAGATCTACGTCGAGGGCGAGTCATGGATGACACGGCCCGACCCTAAGGTCACTCGCAACTTCATCATGGCAAAAACCGCAAAGGATCTCATCCTCTACGGTCGCGCTTTCTGGGCAGTAACTTCGCGCTACAGCACGGGCTTTCCTGCTACTTTCCAATGGCTACCAGCGAACCTCGTTCAAAGTCCTAACAATCAGCCACCAGAATGGTTCGGCCCAGCAGACGAACTTGAGTTCAACGGTCTACCACTCGACACGAGCAACGTGATCCAATTCCTCAACGGCAACCTCGGCGTCATCTACTCGGGGCGTCGCGCAATACAGATCTCGCTCAAACTGGATCAGTCAGCAGAGCGTTTTGCTTCAAATGAAATCGCAGCTGGCTATCTTCAGCAAAAAGGCGGAGAGCCAATGTCGGGCGAAGAGCTCGGAGAAATGGCTGCAGCCTGGGCTGCTAATCGTCGATCCAATGCGATCGGCGCTCTCAATGAGTTTGTGACTTTCCAATCTTTTGACCAAGACCCGAGCAAACTGCAGCTCGTAGAAGGACGCGAGTATCAGACGAAAGAAATGTCGCGCCTCATGGACATTCCTGCCTACTTGCTTGCCATTGATCAGAGCGGGATGACTTACGCAAACGCGCAACAGGCTCGACAAGACTTGATCCTTTTCGGCGCTCGCCCACTTCTCCACGCCATCGAAGAACGCTTGTCTATGGACGACGTACTTCCAAGGGGACGCCATTGCCAATTCGATCTTGATGAATACGTCGGTCTCTACGCGCCAGAAATGCACGAGTCAGTCATGCAAGAACCAGAAGTCAACCCACTATCAGACACGAATAACCTGGAGTAATCATGATCCATTTTCACGCCGATCTAGATCTCATCATCGCCGAGACAGGCGACGAGAACCGCCCAGCGCGTATCGCCGGTATCGCCGTCCCCTGGGATGTTGTTGCAACTGTCTCAGGAGGTCAGCGCGTCAAGTTTCTACGAGGCGCGTTTGACCTAACTCAGAAACCAGCAAAACTTCTAGAGAACCACGACATGAGCCAACTTCGCGGAGTCGTTAACGCTCTCGCCGACAGCGATGCAGGCCTCGAGTTTGAAGCAACGCTGGCGGACACTCGCGCATCTAAGGACGCGGTCGCTCTTTTGAAGGCTGGCGCGTATGACTCGGTCAGCGTCGGCGCGAACCCCGTCTCATTTAAGTTTGACAAAGGCGGAGTCATGGTTGTGTCAAAAGCACAGCTCATTGAGCTCTCACTTGTCGCGGTTCCTGCTTTCTCGGAAGCAGTAATCACAGAAATCGCAGCCTCGGCCGATCCTGAGGAAAGCGAAATAGAAGAAGAAACCCTAGACACCCCTGAGGAGGAAAAAGTGTCAGAAGCAATCAAGGCCGAGTCAGCAGAGTCGGCGACAACCCCCACAAGCCCAATCCTTTACGCACAAGCACGACAGAACTTCTCGTTGCCATCGGCAGCCGAATATATGTGCAAGTTCGTTGCTGGCGGTAGCGAGTTCGCAGAATTCAACTCTCGCATCGTTGCAGCTGCACCAAACGTCGTAACAAACGACCTGCCAGGCATCTTGCCAGTTCCTATCGTCCAGCCCATCTACAACAATTTTGTGGCGAACTACAGGCCCCTCATCACGGCAATGGGCGTACGCCAAATGCCACAGAGCGGAAAAGTTTTCATCCGTCCAAAAGTCACCACGAACACAACCATCGGTGCAAGCAACGGAGAACTCGTAGCACTCGATCAAGGAACTTTCGTAGTTGACGACATCCAAATCACTAAAGCGCTCTACGGCGGTTTCGTGAAACTGTCAGAAGAAAGCCTCGACATGACTTCACCTGAAGTACTCGGCGCATTGCTCGATGACATGGCACGCGTTTACGCAAACGCCACCGACATCGCAGCCTGCACAACTTTCGCTGCAGGAGTCACCCAGACCGAAACACTCACCGACATCACCGATCCTGCAGACTGGGTTGCTTTC
>Ga0007787_10000741_pt1 | contig 10543 bp, 11 predicted proteins | sample LauGreFa1BDMLBSN_2_FD_59500 | JGI IMG/M metagenome (GOLD analysis project Ga0007787, IMG submission 59500) | Freshwater lake microbial communities from Lake Michigan, USA - Fa13.BD.MLB.SN | ecosystem: Environmental > Aquatic > Freshwater > Lake | place: Lake Michigan, USA | collected 2013-09-23 | reverse complement strand
TAGGAACTGCATAGTGTTTCCCAGAACATTCCAACATTACTGGACTAGTTGCTTCTCCAGAAATGCCAGAACCTTCCCCTGCTCCTCTAAGTTGGTATTATTAAACTCAGTAATATAGGGCATCAGTTCAAAATTTGATAGTAAGTTACTATATTTAGTTTCCCTGCCTTTTAGGAAAGTCTCGGACTGGTCGGAGCCACGATCCTTGTAGCGCTGTTCGAGGATAGTCTTAGGCGCTTTTAGGAACACCACATGAAGGTCGGTGTTCTCTAGACCCATAACGAACTCCAAGAAAGACTGGTTGAAGATTCGGTCTCCTTCGAATAGGATGTTAGAAGTGCATTCTTTCACGAATTCTTGGGCGATGGGCTGAACAGCCATCGACAGTCGATCTGTACCAGCAAAGGTTTCTCCATCCTCGTACTTACCCAAGATGTAAAGATCCAACTCAGCGCAATACAAGGCAGGTAGCATCTTCTTGGGCTCAACTCTTTCCCATGTATGGGCTTCCATAAACTTACGGAAAAGAGTAGTCTTTCCAGTTCCTGGAGACCCACCAACTGCGACTATTTTTCTAATGGTTGGAATGGTAGCTTTCACAGGTACAGAATCTGCTTTGGTAACCTTGATGAAAATCTGATCCTGCACGCCAAACGAGTCTTGCATATTATAGTCCCCTAACGTCTTTAATAAAGTCTTGTAGTTCTTGTTCAGTAAAACACCAAACACGACCAATGAAATGATGAACATCAGCATCTTTGTCATGCTTTTTAGTGAATGTCATTTTCTTAATCATATCTCTTGCAGCGTTTCTAGACAAAGTTTCTTTGATCTCGTTTGCATAGTCTGGCGCAACTTCTTTGAGTTTCATTAACTCTTGTTCTTGAACCTTGTGATCAATAGTGACACGATTCATAATCCACTTGTCTAAAAGTTCGTCATCTGCTAGTTTCATAGTTGAAATAGTATTAATAGAACTTCCATTTGTGGTAATGCTATCTTTCCAGTATCCTTTGAGTGGTCCAGTAAGTGATCCAGTGGCGCTGACTGGTATTGAATTAGTGCCATCCGAAATAGAATACTGACCATTATCACCAATTGTTACAGTTCCAGTAGCCATTATCATATCATTAACATCATTAACATCATTAAAATCATCGGGGTTCATATAAAATTCTCCAATCCAATCAAAGGTGCTTCAACATCATCAAACATCCATTCTAAGTTTTCTAGTTTACCAGTGTTAATGAATGAACTAAATCTTTCTTTATCAATACCACGTTTGTGGTCTAGTCTGATATCAATAGTTTCGTTACGTGCTTGCCATAAAACATCCCAATCAATACCATACCATCCATCACCCTCAGCCATCTTAATTTCTTCTGCTTGTCTATCAAGATAGTATCCCAGATATCGTCCGTGGTGTTCACGGAAAATCTTTTTATAAGAACACAAACAGGTTTCCATTGTAAAGAAGTTAATCTGGTCTGCTAGTTCAGGAAATCTTTCTAAACATTCAATCCTGATTCCATCGCTAACATCCTCAAGGTATTGATATTCGCTTCTAGTAAGTTTTCTATCATAATCGTCATCCTGCCCAATGGCCAAAAGAAGACCATTACGATGAGAACGGGAACCATCATAATCGTCAAGCATAAGAGAACTAGGCTCAATGTCAATAGCAGCAGTGTGTTTAAGATGCTGCATATAGAACCAAGTAGAATAACGCCCAAACTTGTGAAGGTTTCCTTTAAGCGCACCCCACAGTGCATCAAAGTTTTTCTTCGCATCGCCTTCATAGTATGATTCAAGTCGTTCACGTTGTGTTCCGTTTCCAATAAACTGCTGATATGAAGAGAACATTGAGGGTAGATGTCCTTTGTTCCACTTGGTGTCAGTTTGATATCGTAGTCGTTTGTAGTTAGTAGTATTCCACTGAGTGATACGATCTACGGTAGCCAACTCAAAGTCTGGGAACTCATTCTTTAACACCCATGCAGTTGGCAGTTGATAAGTGTTACCATACAACCAAGCCAACCAGATTCGTTCTTCGTCGTTGTGTTCATATCTTTTGTGGAGATAGTTCGTGCACCAAACTGCTGGATCGCAATCGTCATATTTTAATGACCACACATACCAACGAATAAACGATTCTCTTCGATTTTCTTTTAAACGATAATCCATTATGATAAAAATTCTTCTAGTGATGGTTGTTCCATCAATGCATCTCTAAGCCATGCGCTACCAACAGCATCAATAGCAGCTTGTGTTTTGGCTTTCTTTTTCTCACCCCACTTGTAGGATTCTAAACCTTCGGCACGGAATTGTTCTCTGGCTTTGTAAGGTGGAAGTGCTTGTAATGGATTTACAATAGCATTGTTTCTGTATGTTACTTGTTCTGCTCTCGTAGGAAATAGTGGTTGGTCAGATCTGAGAGAGCCAGTTGGATCGACTGCCCAGAAGATGAGACCATTTTTATTGTGCCACGTAACGGAAGACGGAGTACATGAGATCTTGAGTCGTTGGGACTTGCGTTCTTCAACTGCGTATTTGATCCAACTGTCCCAGCATTTTGAAGCATATCCTTTTCCTTCTTTACCCTCAAGTGTTACAATTTCATAAAGATTTGCATAACCATCACGATTGTGCGTCGCAAAGATCAATGAAACAATTTCTCCATTATCTTCATAAGCCATTGGTGGTGCTTTATCGTAATTATGAAAACGATACCACAATGAATGTGCAGCCGATAAGAACTTGGTGTTCTTACCAGCTGGACTATTTTTAATTAACTCTTCAACTCTTGTTGAATTAACGAACAACATTTTGGTAATCCACCGCATCTACCTCGACTTTTTCTATCATCATTGTGAGATACTCATCGAATGTAATATAATGATTCATTAATACTTCCACAGGTGCACCACCAACTAGTGCACGAGTAGCAATATCCCTAGTAGAAGTAATTATACATCCATTTTGAATTGTAGACAAATATAATGGTCGCTTGCCATTGCGATAGAAACGAATCTTGCGATCTTTATGCAACTCTACAACACCCATTGACATGTGAGAAAACTCTTTGAGTGGGTCATTAGAATGCAAAACTAACTCGCTGTCGTTTTTAGTCATACAATCATAGCCGTAGATGTCTTTCCAATTCTCTGGCAACTCTTGTGTAATAACTCCATTATGAACAATTGATTTATCAGATTGATTCATTGGTTGATTATATTCAAGATCGCTTGTTGAATAACGACAGTGACCAATCATATAAAGATTACCGTCAGACGCAACCATATCTTTTAGATTATCGTCGTGCAGATGTTTATCAACAAACTGATCTGCAGGGACAGCTTCTTTGATTGTTTCAATTCCACTGGACCACTTGGGTAGGAAGGACATTCCTGTAGCGTGCATCCCACGAATTTTAGATTCATGGAACACACGGCGAATCATAGCAAAGTCCTGCTTAGTTGGTTTCTGCAGGATGACACCAATTACAGCGCACATTATCCAAAGAACTCCTCTAGTGAAACATTGGCTGCATCAGGATGCATCTTGAGCAATTCCTCACGACCAACCTTAGCTTCGCAGTAATCATACCACTCTTGCTCATCCCACATCCCAGGACTCACACCATTCCACAGGTGACGATCTGTACCATCTTCATGTTTGTGACCTGGATGGTTCTTGTTAAGTCTACGTGACTCAACATATTCTCTACGGCAATCTTCGTATGCCTTGCTACCCAATTGCAGCATGTTCTCACGGAAGTAGCAAACCAACGAAACACGCTCTGCTTCTTCATCAAGAAGTTCGATTGGAGTATTGCCATGCATAACTTCGTGGTTGTTAATCAACAGCAAGTCACCTGGACGAACATTAACAGCAACACGATACTCTGGAGCAATCAAGTAACCACCTTTGTAGTTACCATTATTAGACAAGACCAGAAGATTAGAAAGACCTTCGTTCAAGTCACCAGCATCGTAGTGTGCTGCTGTACGGAATGTTTTGTTAACAGTGATTGTAGTGAATGGAGTCTCAGGAACCAAGTAAGCTGGATCCAGTTTCTTGGCAGCTTCCATTTGATTGTTGAATCGCCATGGCAACAGATCCTTGAAACCTTTAGCCAGATGCTGCAGGAATGGATAAGACATCTTGAACTTATCAAAGTTATTGGCAGTGTAAGATGTCGCACGACCATAAGGAATACGTGGATAACGATCGTACCAACCAGCGATACCAGACATAACACCATTAGCATACGTAGTTTGGCAGATGTACTTCTGAACCATACGACGTGTTTCTTCTTTCTGGTCTTCAGGTTGTAGCATCTTAACTCTATCAACCCAACGCTCAAAGTCGAACTCATCTTCTTTAACAGCTTGGATAGACCAGACGTTGTTTTTGTTAGATGGTTGTGCAGGTTTGTTCTTGTGTGTAGCTTTGATTTCCTCGATAGGATCAGCACCGAACAGGTTAGACTTTGGGTTGCTCAAGTAGTCAATAACATCAAACTCATAGTCTGTGACCCACTCACGATTACCAAGTTTACCTTCACGTGGTCCAGCAGCGATACCACGATTCTGTGTTTCGGTTGCTGCTTCTCGCAGACCAAGGTATGCTTGCTCTTGCATCTCTTTTGAGAAGAAGTTCTTACGGAACTTAAAGATAATCTTGCGCTCATCCATACCTTTGTCGCAAGAATTACAATCGTTACCACACTCAGCCTGAGTGCCTAGATCGCAATCTGGTGGCGCATATACATCGCAATCTTCTTCTACCAGAATGTCATAATGACGCTCATCAACAAACTGTCCAAGCAAATGTGATGCATCATATTTCTGTTTAGCTACAATTACCTTTACCATACCTTCTCCTTAAAACTTAAATCCTTCGAACGACTCAGTCTTTTGTCTACGTCCAAATGATGACTTATCAAACATAGGCTCGTCGTCTTGTCCAGCATCTGACAATCCTGTTTGTGCAGATGCCTCTGTGTCATACAATTTCATCTTTGCTCTATCAATACCAATAACGAATCTCTTATAGAAGCTAGGATCGTTATAACGATTCTTCAACTGTTTAACAATAATCTGATTCAATGCTTCTAGTTCTTCGTTACTTACCAGTGCAAACATGAAGTCCGCTGTCGCAGGGAGACCAAAAGATTCTGAAGTGTCCTCAAGTCCTGGGTCTGAATTTGTATATCCAGATCTAGTTGTTTGAGTTGCGCTAACAATAGGAACATTGTATTCAACTGCCAGACCTCTTAATTCTTCTGCGATTGCCTTTACATATGTATAAGAATTGATATTTGCCCCTTGCTTCAATCGCTGGCTTGCGCAAATGTTAAGATAATCAATAAAGATAATATCTGGCTTGAAGTTTCGCTTCATCTTCAATTCTTCAAGCAAGGCACGAAAGTGTCCAGAGTGAGCACCTGCAGTTGGATACTCTTTGATGATAAGTTTACCTTGAGTCTTTTTAGCAATCTTATCAATTCTGTTTTCGTAGATATCTCTATCAATAACCTTCAATTCATCCATGGTCAGGTTCAAGAGATTCGCATCAATACGTTCAGCGATTCGCTCTTCTGCCATTTCCATAGTTATGTATAAAACATTTTTACCCTGATTTAAAACAGAGCCAGCAACGTGACACATGAACAGAGACTTACCAACACCAGTACCAGCCAGTGCAATGTTAAGAGTTTTCTTACTCAATCCACCTTTGGTGATCTTGTTGAACATGTCCAGATCGAAAGAAATCTTCTCCTCGACACGATGGTAGTATTCATATCGATCGGCGTGGTCTGAGATGTAGTCATGACCAACATGACTATCAAAAGAAACGGAAAGAGCATCAGATAAGATAGAAGGAATAGCATCTTGTGTGTGTACCTTGTCTTTACCATCAATGATTTTGATGGACGTCAAAATTGCATTATAAACAGCACGGTCTTTACAGAATTTTTCCGTGTTCTCAAACAACCAGTCTTCATTGACTGGCTCATGATTAATACCAGTAATGTACTCGTTTAACTCAACCAGCTCTTTGTCAGTGAGATCTTTTCTGTTACTGACTTCAATCGAAAGAACATCCTTGGTTGCTGGCTTGTTGTACTTATTAAAGAACTCAATTATTTCATGAGCAAGGATTTGTTCTTTTCTGTCTGCAAAATAATCTCGTTTGATAAATGGAACAACTTTTCGGCAATATTGTTCATCATAAATCAGGTTGGATAAAATCTTTTGCTCTATTCTCATCAACTCCACCTGTGTATACTACGTTGTTCTTTAAAAGGTTTTCTTCTAGCATATCGATGAGGATGTCACCGATATGATTTCTAAATTCTGTTGGATCAATTTTACCAACAGGGTTTTCATGTATGTCATACTCGAATTGTACTCGAAGAACATCTTCTTCTTCGAGTAAACGGACTCTACCGTAAGTATAAATTATACCCTTATACTTACCTGTAGTCAACTCTACCATGTAGAGTCCGTTTACATCCTCATCTAACAACTTGTAGTTCTTCATTCCTCGAATTCCAAATTGTTAAGAGCCTCGTCTAAATCGTCTGCCTTAATCATATCAACAGAACCGATAGAGTATTTGTTCTTAACAAAATCATAGAATGATCTATCCATTAGAATTGGCATCCAGAAATCTTTGTTCTGTGTATCCTTTTCTCTGTAGTTCTTTTCTTCACCAGCTTTGGCGTACCAACCATTCTTCGGTTTGATTACATGCCCAGATTCAAGAGCAAGATCGAGCAAGCCAGACCACTTGCTAATGCCACCATCAAAAGATACAGAAACAGGAATCTTAGATTTTTCTTTAACATATCGTGATTTCTCTACGTTGATAATAAAATTGTAACCAGTTACCTCAGTACCGTCTTTCTCTTGCTGACGACCCAAGATAAAGATATTATCTGCAGAGTAGTAAGAACCAGTACCACCACCAACGATATCCTTGGGGAACATACCAATCTCTTTGTATGTATGGTTAACTACAACCATAGGGATATCCTTCATTGTCAAGTGTGGTGTTACCATACGGAACAATGACTTGAGTTGTTTGGCACGACTCATATCAGCAACTGCCTTTTGCTCTAACGCATCCTCAACTTCTTTCTTAGAAGCTAAGTTACCGATAGAGTCAATGATAATCATCAACTTGTCGCCACGTTCTACATTGTTGATTTGTTGCATAACATCGAACTTAAGCTGTTCAATATCAGTGATAGGAGTGTGTACAACCCTATTAGTATCGATCCCAAAAGAGTCAAAGTAAGACTGAGGAGTACCAAACTCAGAGTCATAGAAAAGGAGAGCAGCATCTTCATATTTGTCTAGGTAAGATTTTGCCATCAACAAACTGAAGGCAGTTTTAAAGTGCTTGGATGGACCAGCCCACATTGTGAGTCCAGGTGTAAGTCCACCATCTAGACGACCAGAAAGTGCGACGTTGATAACTGGGATTGTGGTTGGAATCATATCCTTCTTAGTGAAGAATTTCGATTCAGAAAGAATAGCAGATTCTTTGATTGTGCTATTCTTTTTAATTTTGTCTAGGATACTCATATTAACCTTTCAAGAAATCAAGAAGTTGTTCTTCTTTCATTAAGCCAACGTGGCGACGAATCTCGCTTCCAGTTTCGTCTACAAGAACCATAGTTGGTACTGATCTAACTTTAAAATCTTGCGCCATAAAAACATTGTCATCGATGTTAACACTCTCGACTTCTACTGTGATCTTGTCACCAGCGTTCTTAATAACTTGGCTCAATGCTTTGCATGGACCACACCACTCGGCATAAAATTTCAACACTTTCATTTATATCTCCTATTATACAGTAACTTTATTTGTAAAGCAAATTTATCCAAAGAAGTCTTCCAAAGAAGTTTCTTCTTTCGTTTTCCAACCCAACGATTCAATTACAATTTGCAAGGCATCTTCGAATACCTTTTGGAATTGTTTATCATAATCTATGTATGCATGCAATCCAAGTTCCTTTGGCATCTCTGTAATGAATGCGATTGTATCTTCTTGGATCGGGTTTGGTGTTCTTAGATAGACGAATTTAATTTTGTCACCATCACGAATTGCTTGATACTTCTTATCGATGTTTAGGCGTTTGCAGTGATGATTGAACAGCAAGGCAGCACGAACTTGAATTGGAGTTCCCTTGGTATAGATTGGCGAACCAGCGTATTGTTTAAGTCCACTGACGCTACGTGGGAATGCGATGTCTTCAACTGGCATCTCAACGAATGCTTTTCTGAAGTCCATAACATACTTATGTAAATCCTTTTCCGTTCCGTGTAGGATAACTTGTAAAGATTCGTGCAGTTTATCTCGGATGACAGCTGGAGTCGATGACTTGACCATCTCAAGACCCATCACCTTGACCTTTGGTTTGGCATACTGCACACCTTCAGAGTTGTGCACATTAATAACATATCGTTTCTTGGCAGTCCAGATTGCTTTGTCAGCAAGAACCTCTCGCTTCATCTGCATCTTTTGTGCATACGCATTCATGTAGTCAGCAAGTTCTTGATAACCTTGATCAATGAATGGCTGGAATACTTCTTCACACATCTTGTCCATGGTCTTGATCTTTTGTTCGGTTGTTTTACCAACACAAACCTTTTCGATCAAGTCTTCCAGAGTTAGATAAATCGAGTCCGTATCAATCGCAACTACAAAGTCTTTGTCCTCCGACTTGAGAGTCTTGTTCATCATGTTGTTGAGTTTATTCGCCATCCAACGAATAGACAACTGACCAGAAAGTGTAATACCTTCAGCCATACGGATATCAAAGTAACGGAAGTATTGGTTACCCATCGCACCATAAGCAGAGTTAAGAGCAATCTTCATCGCCATCTGCAGGTTGTTAAGACGAGAGATGTCTTTCAACAGATGCTTTTGCGACTTGTCCTTTTCGTATTCCTGCTGAACCTTCAACATCTGTTTCTTAAACTTCGAACGATTAGCGTACATAGTTTCCATCAACTCAGGCATAAACCCTTTGATGTCTTTACGGTAAGTCCAACCATTAGCAGTCAGAGTTAAATCTCTGCGCTTTGCATATGATGTATCAATTTCTTTAGCCAACAACTTGTCTACAGTACAAGGAATCTTCTCGTGTGTCAAAGTCTCTGGCGAGATGTTGTACTGCATAATCAAGTGAGGGTACAGCGAGTTCAAGTCGAATGATGCCATCCATTTGTGTTGACCGATGATTGGGTCTTTCACATATGCACCTTCGAATTGTTCTGACTTACCACCATTGCTGACCTTCATCGGAATAACGATGCCCTTTTTGCGCAAGTGATTGTAGATGATGGTGTCCCACATACGAACCTGCGAGTAAACATCTTCGAAATTGATCTTGGCGTTGTAAGCCATGGTCAAGTGCAGTTCGATTAGGCGCATCTTGTCTTCAAGACGATCTACAAGTTCTACGTCATGGATGTTATAGACTACGAATTTATCCCAGTGAAGGGTATAGAAATCCTTGAATGACTCTCCAGGATTCTCTTTCTTTTTATCGCCTAGTTCCTGCTCTGCAATGTAGTCCAGTCTGTAGGATTCTTGCTTGGTGTAGGTATACTTTTTGTACAACTCAAGAAAGTCAAGTTGACTAATACCAGAAATATCATAGTGGAGTTCTTCATTACCTTTGATGAATGTGTTTCGTTCGCTAATCAATCCCCATGGACTCATCTTCTTGGCAAAAGACTCGCCAAGTTCACGTGTCAATCGTTTGATCAAATAAGGCATATCGAAGAAGTCGGTGTTCCAACCAGTGATAACATCTGGATAGTTTTGTTGCCACCAGATGATAAATGATTTGAGCAACTCTAGTTCGGTGCTGTGATTGAAGATGGTAACATCTTCACGATCTGTTTTGTATTCACCATACTGTGTTTGTGCGAATGTGTAGATCTTTTTCTGCTGTAGATCCTTGACAGTGATCAGCAAAACTTCTTCATTGGCACTACGAATGTCTGGGAATCCAGATTCAGTTTTAGTCTCGATGTCAATAGTGAATACTTTGATCTGTTCCATATCCCAGTTGACATCATCTTCATACGTGTCACTGATATACTGATACGCATAGTTGGTGTTACCGTAAATCGAGAACCCAGAAACATCTTCGTATTTCTTAACGAACTCACGTGTCTCTTTAATAGTTCCAGGTTTCATCTCATCAACATACGCCCCATCCAAAGTCTGCCACTTAGATTCAGACTTAGAAGTGACAAAAAGCGTAGGGTAGAAATCTACCTTACGCATATATCGTCTACCTTTATCATAACCGATGACGAACATCTTGTCGCCATACGGTGCTACATTAGTATAAAATTCCATTACTTTGTTTTCTCTGCCAATTCTTTATATCCTGCCCAACTTGGATGAATCTTATCGGACTGCAGCCGAGGGATTGGTAAAATAGTATCACCGAAGTTTCTGGCAATAATTTCGATCATGTCTTGGATACTCTTGATGTCAACATTGCTGG
>Ga0007787_10000737_pt1 | contig 10560 bp, 9 predicted proteins | sample LauGreFa1BDMLBSN_2_FD_59500 | JGI IMG/M metagenome (GOLD analysis project Ga0007787, IMG submission 59500) | Freshwater lake microbial communities from Lake Michigan, USA - Fa13.BD.MLB.SN | ecosystem: Environmental > Aquatic > Freshwater > Lake | place: Lake Michigan, USA | collected 2013-09-23 | reverse complement strand
GACATGATGCCACCTTGGCCATGCACCAGCGCGACTTCAGCGCCCTCTACCTGACGCGCGCCTGCAGCCCCGCGAAGCTGCGTCACCGTTTCGGTAAGCGCAAACATCGACCCTGGATTGCCCGGATGGCAATGGGACAAAAGCCCACCATGGGTATTGACCGGCAAGAGGCCGCCCAACTCAATATTGCCATTCTCCACAAACGCACCACCTTCGCCCTTTTCGCAAAAGCCAAGGTCTTCAAGTTCCACCAGCACTGTCGGCGTGAAGCAATCATAGAGTTGGGCAAAGTCCATGTCGCTTGGTCCAAGCCCAGCCATGGCATAGGCCCGGCGGCCCGATTCCACTGCGAAGGACGTGGTTAGGCTTTGGGCCTGGCTGATATGTTCATGGCCATGGCCTTCGCCGACGCCCAGAAGATAAACCGGCGCGTGTGGGAAGTCCGCGGCTCTTTCTGCCGAGGTTAGGATGATTGCAGACCCACCATCCGAGACCAGCGAGCAATCGAGCAGGTGCAAGGGGTCCGCGATCATCCGGGAATTAATCACATCGTCGATAGTGATCGGGGTGCGCATTTCCGCCGTCGGGTTGAGGCAGGCATGTTTGCGACAGGCGACGGCAATGGCGGCGAACTGTTCAGCGGTCGTGCCATATTTTTCCATATGGGCCCGGGCTATCAGCGCATAAAAGGCTGGGACTGTCGGGCCAAAGGGAATTTCAAACTGCGAATGGCCGGCCGACGATTGCATTTTCATTGCCTGATCGCGGGTGAGGCCCGTGCGTAAACTGTCTGCCATTGTAATCAGAACGGTCGTGCACATTCCGCTCGCTATCGCAGCGGCTGCATGATGCAGGATGGAAAATGTGGTGCTGCCGCCTGCATTCACGCTCATGCAATAGCGCGGGAAGATCTGGAGATATTCCGCCATCGCTTCGGCGTGATACATATAGGGTTCGGCCATGGAATTGCAGGTGATCAGCCCGTCAATCTGGTCCTTGGTGATTTGCGCATCTGACATGGCACGGCGTGCGGCATCAATGCACAAGCCCGTCGGGCTGAACTGGGGTAGCTTTCCCACCGGTGTATCAGCAGCCCCAACAATGGCGACCTTCCCGCGTAAGCTGTCCAAGGTCAATTCCAATCAGGCCTTGTCAAAGGTAACGGTGGCGGTGCCTGGGGCGATCACCTCGCCCGCCTCATTCTTGATGAAGATTTCAAGGTCAGCAGTGCCCTTGTCGTGGTCGACCGAGATCACACGGCCGCCTGAGGTGACCGTCTCGCCGATAAAGGCGGCTTTGCGGTTCGAATAAGCAAGGTGCGTCATCTGCCCCACATCATCCAGCCATTCAATAACGCATTGCGTCAGCCAGTCGCCAAGCATCGGCCCCGACATCACAATGCCCGGATAGCCTTCCACGTCTGCCGCATAGGGCATGTCGAAATGGATGCGATGGGCATTCCATAGCGCTGCGCTATACATGAAATTCTGGACGTTATCCGGGCAATAATCCCGGCCCGGCAAGGTGTCGCCCGGTTTCAGGTTCGTTAGTTTCGACATAGTCATTATCGCAAGAGCCGTGTTGTTTTTTCAGTGAGGACAAGGTCGCCTGCTTCGGTCTCCACGCGCATGACAACTTCATAGAAAATGATTGGCCCCTGCGAGCCAGATTTTTCGTAGATATTGGTCAGGGTGCGGGTGGCCACCAAAACGTCGCCTGCGCGGATCGGTCGGAAATATTCTATGTCTAGGCCGCCTGCCATCGCCTTTTCGAGCGGGAATTTGGGCAGCAGGCGATCAATTGAAACGCCGTCGGGGCTCAACTGGTCAAGCTCTACAATGTCCCAGAATAGCGGGAGATGGAATAATGGTGGCGCGACATCGCCATCTAGATATTCTTTCTTCTTCCAGCCTGTCGCAATTGCATATTTCCGGATTTCACGGCGCGAGACAATTTCGGTCCGGGGCGCTGACGTTCGGCCAATATGGGAAAGCAATTCTTCAGACAAAAGCTCAGTTGTACTTGCCGAATGTTTTTTGTCTGCACCAGACATGTTCAACTGATTGTGATCTTTGGTCATTTGCGATTGCTTTTCAAAACTTCTCAGACAGGCAGAACTAAGCCCTCCTATCTGAGATTCATGATTAAATCCAGACCAGATAGCGGCCCTTGAGCAGCCAAATCCATGGGGTTAGCGGTCCCCGGATGCCGCTATTTCAGGACCCAAAGTCGCTTGTCAAAGCACCCTGCGTTAAGCCGTTTCGGGCTGGATGAGCCATGTCAGGTCCGCCACGGCGATGGCAGCGCAGACGGAGGCTCCTTGAAGTATTGATCAAGCAAATAGTCGGCCGTCCAAGCGCGCGCGCCAATTCACCGTCCTTTTACGGCGACCTCACCGATCATCGGCTGATACTCGCTGAAATTCGGCTTTGCCGCTGTGGCACCAATGGTGGCTCCAGCGTCAGTCGTCAGCGTATGGCCCGTGGTATAGCCTGATTCATCGCTTCCCAGCCAAAGCGCCGCATTGGCCACATCTTCGGCAAGACCGGGCCGCCCCCGCAAGGGAGAGACTTCGGCTAGGATGCGCTTGGCTTCCTCAATATTGCCGCCATCTCCGGTCAGGACATTCGCTACCATAGGGGTCGCCATGCTCGCTGCGGCAATCGCATTGACGCGAATGCCGAAATGGCAGACCTCGGCTGCGACATTCTTGGTCATCCCGACAACCGCGTGCTTGCCCGCTGCATAGGCGTGGGGCCCAAGGCCGCCCATTAAGCCTGCGGTGCTGGCCATGCTGATGATGCTGCCACGCTGCGCGGGCTTCATCACGCGGGTCGCGTGCTTCATGCCAAAGAACACACCATTGATAAGCACGGCAAGGGACTTGTTCCATTCATCTGCCGGGGTCGTATCAATTGGTCCTACCGCGCCGACAATGCCTGCATTGTTGAACATGATATCCAGCTGGCCAAAGTGGCTGACCGCCAAATCGACAAGTGCAGCCACATCGTCTTCTCGCGTCACGTCGCAAAGGGCAAAGGCTGCTTGATCGCCAAATTGCGCAGCAAAGGCTTCGCCAGGGCCGCGTTGGATATCGCCGATCACGACCTTGCAGCCTTCAGCAATAAATCGACTGACCGTTGCCGCGCCAATGCCCATTGCGCCGCCAGTGATGACCGCCACTTTATTTTCCAGACGCATGTTTCAATGTCCTTGTCTTTATTGCCGGTGCAGAGCCGAGTCCAATAAGACCCGGCTCTGCGCCCTTTCTCAGGCCCCTAGCTTTTCAAACTCCAGCTCTGGGAAGCCGTCTTCGGCTGATTTATCAAGCGTATCGTAATAGTTATTCGCGCCGCCAAAATAGATGAGAACGCGCGGCGGCTTATCCTGCCGGTTGGCTCCCATCATCCAGGAATTGACCTTATGGCCCTCGGCCATCAGCGTCTGGGCATGGATTTCGGCGGTATGCGCGGTCCAGGCCTCTTCGGCTTCGCGGCGAGGCTTGAAAATGTCATAGCCTTCACGCTCCATCTTCTCGATGCAGTGGGTGATCCAGATGACATTCTGCTCGATGGAGGTGGGCAGGTTGGCGAACGGAGCCTGTGGGCCTGTAACGACAAACATATTCGGGAAATCCGACACGCAAACGCCCATGATGCAATCCGAAGACTTGCGCCACTTCTCGCTGAGCGTCTGGCCGCTCACGCCCTTGATCGGGAAGGCTTCTAGCGCACCTGTATAGGCGCTGAACCCCGTGGCGAGCACGATGATGTCAAACTCATAATGGTTGCGTGTCGTGCGTACGCCTGTTTGCGTAACTTCAACAAGCGGTTCGGCATCCTTGATATCCACCAAATGGACATGCTCTTCGTTGAAAGCTTCCAGATAGCCATGATCAAGCGGCGGACGCTTTGCAAAAAGCGGATAATTCTCAAAGCTTGGAGCCAGAAGGTCAGCAATTTTTGGGTCTTTCACCCGTTCCTTCATCTTGGCGATGATGAACTCAGAGGCCATGCGATTGGCTTCAGGAGCGGCGAGGAGATCGTCGAAGGTTTCGAATACCCAGCGGAAGCTGCCCGTCCAGTTCTCTTCAAAGATGCGCTGACGCTCTTCGGGGGGTGTGTCTAGCGCATTGCGGCCAACCGGGCTGTCAAAGGCCATGCCGAACACATGATTTCGGCATTTTGCGATGATCGCGTCGTAATTATCCTTAATCTCTTTTTCCCATTCCGGCGTCATCTGCTTTTGCATGGCCGGCAGAATGTAATTCGGTGTTCGCTGGAAAACCGTAACGCTGGCTGCGGTCTTCGCAACTTCGGGAACCATCTGAACTGTCGTTGCACCAGCGCCGATGATGCCAACCCGCTTTCCGGCATAGTCCAGCCCTTCTTTGGGCCAACGTGAAGAATGGAAAATCGGACCTTTAAACTGGTCCATCCCCTTGATGTTCGGGATCATGGGTTCAGAAATCATGCCCATGCCGCTCACGAAATATTTGCAGGTAAAGCTGTCGCCCGAGCCTGTGGTCACCCGCCAAATTCCGTCATCAACCTGATATTCGGCGTCGACAATTTCCGTGTTCAGTTGGATATAAGGCCACATATCGCACTTGTCGGCGACGAAGCGCATGTATTCTTGCGTTTCCTGCCGGCCGGGATAGCGCTTGGTCCAGGACCATTCCTGCAGCAGTTCCTTGGAAAAGGTGAGGCAGTAATAATAGCTTTCGCTGTCTGTTGCCGCGCCGGGATAGCGGTTCCATGCCCAGGTGCCGCCGACATCAGACGCGCGGTCAAAAATTCGAACCGACAGGCCCGCATTGCGCAGATAATGCACTAAAGCCAGTCCTGCGAACCCTGCGCCGATCCCAATTACGTCAAAATCGACCTTCTTGCCGTTCTTGCTCATTTCTTATCCTCTCCTAATTTTTGGGACGCCATCGGTTAATAAAGCTTGTCCATATTCTCTCTGGAATAGGGTTGTAGCTCCTCGACACGACCTTCCTGAACCTTTTGGAGCCAGTTCGGATCGTTAAGGACAACGCGGCCAATGGCGGCCAAGTCAAAATCACCCCTGTCAAAGCGGCGCGTCAGCTCATCTAGTGATTGGAGCGCCGGGGCTGATTCACCTTCGACAAAATCAGCCATCAGATCGCGGTTCAGGCCTACCGAGCCGACCGTGATCGTGGGCTTGCCCGTCACCTTCTTGGTCCAACCTGCGAGGTTATAATCCCCATCGGCAAAGACGGGCTCCCAGAAACGGCGTTCGGAGCAGTGGAAAATGTCGACCCCGGCAAGGGTCAGCGGTGTCAGCCAACGCTCAAGATCCTGCGGGTTCTCAGCGATTTTGGCTTCGTACATATAGGTCTTCCACTGGGAGATGCGGAAGATGATCGTCAAATCAGGGCCAACAGCCTGTCGAATTGCCGCCACTGTCTCTGCGGCAAACCGGACGCGATCTGCGATATCCGGGCCGCCATATTTGTCGGTGCGCTTATTGGTCACATCCCAGAAGAACTGGTCGAACAAATAGCCGTGAGCCCCATGTAGCTCGATCGCATTGCAGCCAATGCGCTGCGCATCGCATGCCGCCCGGACGAAGGATGCGATCACGCCGTCAATATCGGCTTGGGTCATCTCCCGCCCGCCGGCAATGTCGGGGCCGACCAGACCCGATGGACTTTCCAGCGGCGGATGGGGAGAGTCCGGGTAGTTAAAGTCTTCGCATCCACCGACGTGCCACAGCTGCGGAATAAACGCGCCGCCTGCTTTTTGGCAGTCTTCGCGAACGCGCGCCCACATGGCCAACGCCTCATCACCGAAGAAATTTGGGACGGTATCTGCCGCAACCGAACCCGGGCGATCAATCGCCACGGCTTCGGATATGACGCTGCCCAGACCGCCCTCAATGCGTCGGCGATAATAGTCCACCGAGGCTTGGGTTAGCAGCCCGCCTGGCGCGAAATAGCGCGACATTGGCGCCATCATCAATCGATTTGGTACTTTGAATGACTTGCATTCAAAAGGCTTCATCAAACTGTCTAACGCGCCCATAATGCTCCCCGAAATCTATCGCTTGTCGTTAAGTCCAACCTGTATCTGATTCGCCCTAAACTTCTTGGGCGAATTCTAGCAGGGTTTTAATGTAGCCGGGCCCATCTTCGATAAAGGGGGCATGGCCACATCCTTCGAAACGGGCAAGTTTTCCTCGCTGCGCGCATGCGGCTGCCTGCTCACCAATTTGGGGCGGCACCACGCCGTCTTCAGTGCCGATGATAGATAGCACCGGAATATCAAGACCGGCTAAGATCGAGCGTTGATCCAGATCCGCCAAGGCGAGCATTGCCTTAATCGCTTGGGGCCCTGCATCCATGAAGATCGACCACATCCAGTCAATGGCTGGCGGGCCAACATCTTTTGCGCATACGCCGGCTGAAAGGCCTTTGAAGAACCCGGCCCGGTCCGCAAGAATGGCGTCTTGCATGCCGAGCACATCCTCGCGCACGCCGCCATAGGGAAAATCTGCTGCTTGCACATAGCGCGGCGATGCCGCGCATGTCAGGATAAGGCCTGCCGCATCCTTACCAAGTCGATGCGCGGCTTCCACAGCAACCGCCCCGCCCAGTGACCATCCGTTGACGATGGCAGGTCGCAGCTTTCGTGCTCGGGCGATATCGACAATATCTCCTGCAAGGGCGCCAATGCTCATGTCATCAAAATCGCGGTCCGATTGGCCGCAAGCGCGATGATCAACCGCAAGGACTTCATGGCCCGCGCGCAGCAGCTGTTCGATCACATCCACCCAAACGCGGCTCGACATGCCCCAGCCATGACTCAGTATAAATGGCGTTTTTGGTCCGGCATAATGTTCAAAGTAAATCCGCCGGCCGTCTGCAAGCTGATGGTAAGCCATAAAACCTCCTAAGATCCTATTTCGGTGCCGAGAGAGTGATGCCGACCAGGGGACTGAAATGGTGCATCGTCACTTTCCGGTGCACGATCTTCCAAATGCCATCGCGGCGTTCAAAGTGATCATTATAAGTGGCTGCCACGGTCTGGGCCTGTTGATCGCTCATCGTGCCGATACAATCGACGTCGCAGACCCCCGTTGCGAGATCTGCGCCATTGAAGTTTACTCGCAGATTTGTGGTGTAATGGCTTGACTGGAGCCAGGCGGGCCAGAGGATATCGGTGACAGCCCTCGCGATTTCTTTGGCGCCAATAAATTCGCCAAAAGGCGGGCCAATGTCCCAGACGGCGTCCGGCCACCATATTGCCATGAACTGATCAAGGTCTCGCTTGTCAAAGCCATGGCAATAGTCGCTCACTAGGTCGCGAAATTGGAAACGACTTTCGAGCTGATCGATCCGAGCTTCGAGTGCCTGTGTCATGCCGCCTTCTCCTCACCCAAAAATGCGGCGAATTTTATTGCGGCGGCGGCGCGCCGGTCTGGCGTGAAATATGTTGGGAAGACACCCGGCGAAGGCGCAACATGGCGCAACACATCCTTGGCAACCGAGACCTTATGGACCTCGGTCGGGCCGTCGACGATCCCCATTTCGGGCACATATTGCCACATATCCATCAAAGGGGTTTCGTTCGACATGCCAAGCGAGCCGTGGAGATGGAGTGCCCGATAGATCACATCCTTCAGCACCTCTGGCATGGCAGCTTTGATCGCGGAAATCTCGCGTCGAACCGGCCGGGTATAGGCCTTATCTCGATCGAGCATCCAAGCCGTGTAGAGAACGTGCAGTCGGAACTGGGTGATCTGAGTGTGGCTGTCGGCAATTTTTTCCTGCACCATTTGCTTGTCGGCAAGGCGTTCGCCCTTGGTGGTGCGCGAGACAACGCGCTCACACATCATCTCCATTGCCTTGTTCAGCATCCCGACGGTTCGCATGGCATGGTGAATGCGGCCACCACCGAGGCGGGACTGAGCGACCTTAAAGCCTTCGCCGACAGGGCCGAGCGCGTTGACGCGCGGCACCCGGCAATCGGTAAATCGCAAATAGCCATGAACGCCGCTGCCCAGCGCATCTTTGGGGCCGACAGCAGTATTGCGGATAATCTCCATGCCTGGCGTGTCCTTGGGCACGATCAACATGGTTGAGCCTTCATGAACCGGCACTTCCGGATCGGTGATGCACATCACGATCAAAAATTCGGCGACGCAGGCATGGCTTGCGAACCATTTTTCGCCATTGATGACCCATTCATTGCCGATCAAATCTGCCTGGCAGGTAAACTGGCCGGGGTCCGCCCCGGCTTGCGGTTCTGTCATCGAATAGCAGGAGAAGATCTCACCATCGAGCAAAGGCTGCAGATAGGCCTGCTTTTGCTCTTCCGTGCCAAAGCGGGCAAGGATTTCGGCATTGCCGGTGTCGGGCGCTTGAGTGCCGAACACGGTGGGCGCAAAGCGGCTGCGTCCGAGAATTTCGTTCATCAGGCCCAGCTTAACCTGGCCAAAGCCCTGTCCGCCCAGTTCTGGACCAAGATGGCATGCCCAAAGGCCCTTCTTCTTCACAATCTCCTTTAGCGGCGCCATTGCGCGCTGGGCGGGAGACGACGGATCAAAAGGTGCTGCCGGATGGCGGAACACAAGGTCCATCGGCTCAATCTCGGCCGCTACAAATTCCTTCATCCAGTCGAGCTGTTCTTGAAATTCAGGCTCTGTCGAAAAATCCCATGCCATTTAATTTACCCTGTCTAAGTTCAATGATCGGCGCACCAGCCGCCGCCGATTCACAATACAGCTCCGGTGACGCCCATCGGAATCGCAGCCTGAATAGCGGCGTCCCGTTCATGAGTGATAGATCCCAGAATAGGTGTACGGACCTGTTCCAGAAAGATCGCGTTTACCCGAACACCTACTTGGGTGAAAACTTTCGCCTGCGCTTCGCCCAGCCCGCTTGCAGCACCAGAACTCAGCGCCGTTTTGCCTGCCATGCGCCCAGCCATACCGCTCTCCTAAGGACGTCTTTTGCCGAAGGTTTATCCATCATACTAGCTTTAAACAAGTAAAAAACGGCTGACCCGTATTTTCCGGATTGCGCCATAAGAATTCCGATGAAGCGCTAAAAAATTGCCCTTTTCTGGGCATTTTATCTCAAGGAATTAATTCCCCTTGTTGAAAGGGGCATCGTTAGTCTTTGACCACTTGCTCGTCTTAAACAAGTAATATATCAATTGTCTTGCTAGCTCTCGAAGGGGCCGCGTTTTGAGCATCAAAATCGGGACCTGAAGCAAAAAGGAGCGGCGCAGCTGCCTGTCACGCAACGGTGCAGGGGCATCTGCTTTTGAAAACCTTTGCGCGAGCCGCATGGGGAGGAGAAGGATAGTTATGAAGTCAGCAACTTATTTCCGTGCAGTTCTTGCTGCTACAGCATCTATGGCAACCCTAGGAGCAAGTCAGGTGCTCGCGGCGGAGCCGAATGATAATCAGGGCCTCGATGAAATTGTTGTGACCGCCCGCAAGCGCGTTGAAAATCTGCAAGATGTCTCATCATCGGTAAGTGCACTTTCCTCGGCGGAAATTGCGCGGCGATTTGACTCAGACGTGCGTGATTTTGCGAATGCGTCGCCGAACGTCATTATCGACGATACGCAGCAGGGTCCGGGTGGCGTTGCTGCTATCTATATTCGCGGCATTGGCGTTGCTGATGTTGAAAAGTCGGTCGATCCGGCCGTCGGCGTCATCATTGATGATGTTTACATCGGTCAAAGTTCAGGCTCGCTTCTCAAGGCGATCGATATTGATCGCGTTGAAGTCCTTCGTGGACCTCAGGGTACCTTGTTCGGCCGCAATGCGACGGGTGGGGTGATCAACCTTTCGCGGTCGCGCCCAACTCAGGAGTTGAGCGGCAAGGCGCGCGTTACTTATGGTCGCTTTAACACCCTTGATGCACAGGGTGTGGTGAGCTTTGGCCTCGCTCCAAATGTGGCGATGAAGCTGACCGGAGCATATAATGTCTCAGACGGTTACATCTTTAACCGGACGCAGGGCAAAGATGGCCAGAAATCGGATTTCAGCGCTGTAGGTGCAATGATCCTGATTACGCCGACAGACGGCCTAGAGATTTCCGCAAATTATGATCATCAGCTGACGCGGCAAGCCGCGCCTCAGCTCATTGCAGTCAACAAATCTACAGATCTCTTCTGTGCTGCTTATAAGCAATGCTCGCCTACTCCGGGCGTTTCCGTGTCCGGAAACCCCTATGTAAGCCTGGGTGATGGTCCAATCGACAAGAGCGCTCGTTTCGAGCTGGATATGGCGATCGGGAAAGTGAAGTACGATCTCTCAGATGATTACGAACTTCAGTATATTCTCGGTTATCTCAAGACCAGCGAAGCTGTGACGCAGGACTTTGATGCCTCACCCTTCTTGCTCTACCATACTGATCGTCCGGCGCGCTGGCGTCAGACGACGAATGAAGTGCGGTTGACCAAAGGCGGATCGGGTCCAGTCAATTTTGTTTTGGGCGGATATCTCTGGGATTCAGGATATACGATCAATCTGAAAAACTATATTGGCTTTGCAGGGGCGCCCTTGCTCACAAGCGCG
>Ga0007787_10000728_pt1 | contig 10601 bp, 10 predicted proteins | sample LauGreFa1BDMLBSN_2_FD_59500 | JGI IMG/M metagenome (GOLD analysis project Ga0007787, IMG submission 59500) | Freshwater lake microbial communities from Lake Michigan, USA - Fa13.BD.MLB.SN | ecosystem: Environmental > Aquatic > Freshwater > Lake | place: Lake Michigan, USA | collected 2013-09-23 | reverse complement strand
CTCTGAAAGTACGATTGGTCGCGAACTCATCATGACCATTTTTTGTACAAATTTCATTTTGTGATTTAAAGGCATGTGTAGGCGTTCAAAGATTTTTTTTGCCATTTTACCTCCTAAAAATTCATGCCCATGAAAAGTCCATCCTTGTTTTTTATTGAATTTTTTAGTCGGAGCTTTACCTATATCGTGCAATAATGCCGACCAGCGAAGCCAAACATCATCGGTATTTGGGCAAATATTATCTACCACTTCTAAAGTGTGATAAAAGTTGTTTTTATGCGATTGCCCTTCTATCTCTTCTACTTGGTTTAAAGCAGTTAATTCGGGTAGAATAATATCTAAAAGCCCTGTTTTATATAGTAATAAGAAACCTATTGACGGTTGGTCTGTAGACAGAATTTTATTTAGTTCATCTACAATTCGTTCCCCTGTTATTATATTTATTCGATCCTTATTTTTAGCTATGGATTGCAACGAATTCTCTTCGATATCAAATTTTAACTGATTTGCAAATCGAATTCCTCTGAGCATTCTTAAGGGGTCATCAGAATAGGTAATATCAGGATCAAGTGGAGTTTTGATGGTTTTATTTTTCAAATCCTCCAATCCGTTGAAGGGATCTAATAAATCACCAAAGTTCTTTCTATTTAAAGAAATTGCAAGAGCATTGATGGTGAAATCACGTCGGTTTTGATCGTCTTCTAAAGTTCCGTTTTCAACTACGGGATTTCTACTTTCAAAATGGTACGATTCTTTGCGAGCGCCTACAAATTCAATTTCGGTTTCCTCAAACCGCAGCATAGCAGTTCCATAGGTTTTAAAAACTTGAACTTTGGGTTTTTTTGGAAGCATTTCGGATACCTTCAACGCCAATTCAATTCCACTCCCAATGGCAACAATATCAATATCTTTTTTGAATTCTCTTCCTAATAAATAATCACGAACAAAGCCGCCTATAACATAACTTTCGATGTTTAGTTCTTCCGAAGCTTTAGCAATTACTTCAAATATTTTGTTATTTAAGGCTGATTTGTAATTCATGCTTTAATTTGGAAATTTGAAAATTAGTCTATTTTCAAATCTTTAAATCTTCAAATTGTTATTTTCTAATCACTTTAACTTGAGAATCTTTGGTCAATTTTATTATCGTTGACGGCTTCCCGGCAATTTTATTTTGGTGCAAATTTACAACATAGTCCACACCTTTAATAATTTCTTGGCTAATATCTTTGAATGCAATAGGAGTGGGTTGCCCCGAAATATTTGCCGAAGTTGAAACTAAAGGGTTTTTCATTTTCTCCATTAGTTTGAAGCAAAAAGGCTCTTTTACCAATCTAATTCCTAATGTTTTATCAGAAGCGATTAAATTGGCAGCCACATTTCTTGGCTCATCCAAAATAATTGTGGTTGGCTTTTCCGATAAGTCTATTATTTGCCAAGCTACTTCTGGGACCTCTTTAAAAACATTATAAATCATTTTTTCACCATTCATTAAAACGATCATGCTTTTTGATTCTTCCCTTTGTTTTAATTGGTAAATTTTAGCAACCGCTTCTGAATTTGTAGCATCGCAACCGATTCCCCAAACTGTGTCAGTAGGGTATAGAATTATTCCACCTTCTTTAATAATTTCGAACGCTTTATGAACTTCTTGGTTAATATCTGAATTCATCATTTGAAAATTTCAGCAAATATATTACTAAATTCCTATAGAAACCCAACCTTTTTGGTTGAATCGTATTGTTATATTTATTAATTAATTTACATTTGCTACATTAATTAATAACTGAATTTATTTTATATTTTGTAGTTATTAAACATTTTTTAGCAATAATTTAATAATGATAGGAATAACAGGAGCTAAAGGCGTTTTAGGAAGAATTATTTGTCAAAAATTAGAAAATCAAAATGTTGATTTTTCAATTTTTAATGATGATATTCGAAATGAAAATGCTGTTTTTGAATGGTTGAAATCGGATAATATTTCCTATGTCATTCATTTAGCTTCTAAAGTTGCTGTTTCTGATGTTGAAAATAACATTGCCGAGGCCTATGAAGTTAATGTTTCAGGGACTATTAATTTGATTAAAGCCATTGGTAAATTGAACCAACCAATCGGTATTTTTTATGCTAGCACCAGTCATGTCTATGAAAGTTCTTCACAACCCTTGAAAGAAACAGATCTCATTAATCCTATAAATTCTTATGGCTTAACCAAAAGAATTTCGGAGTTATTATTACTAGATTATTCTACCAAAAATAAAACGCTCAGTTTATGTATTGGTAGGATTTTTAGCTTTTATCATGAATCTCAAAATCCCCCATTTTTGTATCCAAATTTGTTAAATAGGTTTAAAAATGAAGATTTAACGAAGCCTTTTAAATTGTTTGGAGCAAACTCCACGCGTGATTTTTTAAATGCAGAGGCCGTTTGTGATCATATTATTTCACTTGTCAAAATCAATCATAAAGGAATTGTAAATATAGCCTCTGGTAAGTCTACTAAAATCATAGATTTTGTAAAAACTATTTCTCCTGTAGATTTGATTTTTGATATTGATGAAACAGAAAAGATAAATCATTTGAATGCCAATATTTCTTTATTAAATAAAATTCTAAGCACCAATGAATAAGAACGTTTCTATAATTATTCCAACATTTAACAGAGCTGATTTTTTGGTCGAATGTATCGATTCGTGTCTTGCTCAAACCCAAGCTTGTGAAATTATTGTTTGCGATCATGGAAGTACCGATAGTACTCCTGAAGTTGTTAAAAAGTATGGTAATCAAATAAAATACATTCGAAGAGAATTGGATTCTGGTGTTCATTTTTGCTGGCTTGACGGAATTTTACATGCAACTAATGATTTAATTCATATCAATTATGATGACGATTGGATTGATCCAACTTATATTGAAGAATGCATACAATTATTCACTGAAAATGTAGGTTGTGTATTTTCTGATGCAATTGCCTATCATGATGATGAAAAGAAATTTGGTCGAACTTTGTTTAATTTAACTAATCAAACCGGAGTTTATACCACGAAATCACTTTTTAATTTTAATATTAAAAAATTAACTTCCCCAGGAGCGGGAATTTTTAGAAAGCAAATATTATTAGATTCCTTGTTTGTTGGAAAAGTTCCATTTACAAAAAATCATTACCACGGAGTGGGCCCAGATATATTATTCTCATTAATGAGTTGTATTGATTATCAGTATTTTGGATATGTAAATAAACCATTAGCTGTATTTAGAGTTCATGAGAATTCCATAACAATTGATGCTGCATCCGACCAAAAAAAACAATATAGAATTAAATTAGCTTATCAAGATGCACGTATTTTTTATTTTATAACTAAATTCATCGAAAAATTTAGAATTTATTATTTAGCAAAATATTATTATAAAATAAAAAAGAACTTTATAAAAATAGATAAAAACAAAAAATAAAATAATGATCAGATTAGCAGAAAATACCATAACTCACGAGGAACTTTTAGCTTTAAGCGATTGGATTCCAAATTCCCCTCAACTTACAAAAGGGCCTTTAGTAGTAGAATTTGAAAAAAAATTCGCAAGTTTCACTGGTACTAAACACTGTGTAATGGTAAACAGTGGGTCTTCGGCAAATTTATTGATGGCCTATTCCCTTTTAGAAGGAGATTACCTAAGAAACAAAAAAGTAGTTGTGCCTGCAATAAGCTGGATTACGACACTTTCTCCATTTTTACAATTTGGCTTTGAGGTATTATTATGCGATAGTAATAATGTGAATCTGGGTCTTGATACAGTTAAACTGGAGGAAATTTTTATAAAAGAAAAGCCAGCCTTATTAATTTTAGTACATGTTTTAGCCCACCTAAACGACATGGAAGAGATTAACAGGTTATGTGAAAAATACGATGTACTATTAATTGAAGATGCTTGCGAAGCGCTTGGAACATCGGATGTTAATGGAAAAAAAGCGGGAAATTTATCTTTAGCAGGTTCTTTTTCATTTTATTATGGTCATCATATTTCAACAATTGAAGGCGGAGCTGTTACTACAAATGACACTAAATTATACAATTTAATGCTTTCAATTCGCTCTCATGGTTGGTCTCGTGACGTTGATTCTAATTTTAAAGAAGAGTGGAAGAAAGAGTATAATATTGACGATGTAAGGGAATTTTACACATTTTATTATCCAGGATTTAACCTAAGATCTACTGATTTAAATGCTTTTATTGGAATTAGTCAATTAGATAAAATGGAGGAAATTATTAGGGTTAGAGAAAATAATTATAATTCTTACAACAAGTATTTAGAAGGTAAATATTGGAAACAAGAAAGTAAATATAATGAGTTGTCCTCTTTTGCCTACGGAACAATTGTAGAAAACAGAATGGAAGTTTTCAATCATTTAAAGAAGAACAATATTGAAGTACGCCCTTTAATTTGTGGAAGTATGGGTAAACAACCTTTTTGGATAAAAAAGTATGGGCATACTCCTTTGGAAGTTGCAGATGTGATTCATGATTACGGACTTTATTTGCCAAATCATTTGTACCTAGATGAAGAGAAAATAAAATTTGTATGCGAAAAGTTTAAAGAAGTGGCAATCCCAAAATTCTTTTAGATTATTAAATTGCGCTAAGATTCAAAATAGCTTGTTACATTAATTTTAATCTCATGGATAACTATTCCCATTAATATTATTTTACAAAAGATAATTTATGACCAAAATATCAATAATTACTATAAATTATAATGACAAAACAGGTTTGTCTAAGACAATAAATAGTGTCGTAAATCAAAGCTGGAAAGAATTTGAGTTTATAATTATTGATGGCGGTAGTACTGATGGCGGTCTTGAAATTATTGAGCAATATAAAGATAAAATTGATTATTGGGTAAGTGAACCAGATAAAGGGGTTTATAACGCCATGAATAAAGGAATTAAAGCTGCCAAAGGGGAGTTTTTAATTTTTATGAATAGTGGAGATACTTTTTACAATGACCAAGTAGTAGAAACTTTAGAGCACCAACTAACAGACGAATTTGATATTTATTATGGGGATTATTATAGAGTTTATAGCAATTCAACAAAAAAAAGAACTTTCCCAGAAAAGCTCTCTTTTTCGTTTTTCTACTCGAGTTCATTAAGTCATCAATCCTCGGTAATTAGGAGAAAATTGTTTTTTGATATTTTTCTATACAACGAAGACTATAAAATTGCTTCTGATTGGGAGTTTTTCATTTATGCGATTTGTTATAAAAACGTGGCTTATAAATATTTAAATCTTACCATAAGTAACTTTGATTTTAGCGGTATATCTTCAATTGCTAAGTATAAAAATCTTGATCTTGAAGAACGCAAGCAAACAATTGAAAAATATTTTCCACTTTTTGTTGACGATTATATTTTGGTTTCCGAGCTCAATTCAAAACGGTTTAAACAAATTTTTCATATTCAAAATTTTCCAAAAGCTTGGAAGTTTTTAAAAATGATGATCAGTTTTACGCTGTTATTTGTTCCTAAATTAAGAAATAAATGATATTTTAAATTAGGTATATAATTTAAATTAATAAGATGAAAAAAATACAAGTAGGTTTTTTATTTTCCTACGATTATGAGAAATTAAAAAATTCTATTCCTCCTGTTTATAATTCTGCAGATACTATTTTTATAGCTATCGATAAAGATTATCGTACATGGTCTGGTCAAAAATTTGAAGTTGACGATTCATTTTTTGAGTGGCTGAAAGACTTTGATGTTGATAATAAAATAACGTTATATCGAGATGATTTTTATGTAGCTGATTTGTCAGCAATTGAAAATGATAATAGAGAAAGACACCTTCTTTCTCTAAAAATGGGAATTGGAAATTGGTTAGTTCAAGTCGATGCCGATGAGATATTTATCAACTTCGAGAAATTTGTTAAGGAATTAAGAAAAAGAGACAAATATCTTGATAACCCAGAGAGAACACCTATACAAATAGCGGCTTTTTTAGTTCACTTGTATAAGTTTACTGAAAATGGAATTTTGTATGTAAATGCTCCTCACAAGTTTATGTTGGCCACTAATTTTCCAAATTACAAATGTGCTCGACAAACAAAAGAAAGAATAATATACACCAATACCATTTTACTTCACGAAACTTTATGTAGAACAGAAGAAGAATTGAGATTCAAAATTGACAATTGGGGACATAACGTTGATGTAAACGACACCTTTTTGGAAAAATGGTTGGCCGTAAACGAAACCAACTATAATGATTATCAAGATTTTTATTTTATTGAACCAGATAGATGGAAGAAATTAGGCTTCTTAAATTCAAAAGATTTTAAGGAGATAATGTACATTGCAGAGAATGATAGTAATTTTAATATTTCAAAAACATTCTTGTTTTTTAAAAATTTCGGACAATGGTTTAAGCATTTTATCAAATTTAAATTTCTATATAAATAGTAAAGCTATTATTTCACCCCTAAAAATTTTATATTGAAAAATACAATAAATTTTAATTCATCCTATCTATCTCAACAAATAGAGATAATTAACATTATTGATAATTTTAATACTTCTGGAATTATTTTTGGCGATGGAAATAGAAATGTAATTAAACTATTTGATTTAGACTCCGTAAAGGTAAATGTTAAATCATTTAAAAAACCTCACTTACTCAATTCAATAATCTATAGGTATTTTAGAAAATCGAAAGCGAGACGATCATTTGAATATGCTAATAAGCTTTTAGAAAATCATATAGGAACCCCACAACCTATAGCTTATTTTGAAAAAACTTCTATTTTTGGATTAAAAAAGAGTTATTATGTAAGTGAACATTTAGATTGTGATTTAACTTTTAGAGAATTAGTTCAAATTCCAGAATTCCCTGAAAATGAGATAATTTTAAGGCAATTTATTCGTTTTACCTATTCGTTACACCAAAAAGGAATAGAATTTTTAGATCATTCTCCCGGAAACACATTGATTAAAAAAAAGGGGCAAGGAAGTTATGATTTTTACTTAGTTGATTTAAATAGAATGAGGTTTCACAACACGATGTCTTTTGATGTTCGAATGAAAAATTTATGTCGATTGTCAAACAAAGAGGAAATGGTAAAAATTATGAGTAATGAATATGCCATCATCTCTGGCGAATCAGAAGAATTAATTTTTCACACTCTATGGAAAATGACAACTGATTTTCAAAATCAATACTTTAGGAAAAGAAGATTAAAAAAGAAATTGAAATTTTGGAAGAAATAGTTGTGAAAAAATAGTATTTTCACTTTTCAAAAGAAAAAATGAAAGTTTCAGTAATTATCACAACATACAATGCCGTTGACTGGTTGCAAAAGGTACTTATTGGATATAGTGTCCAAACAGAGTGCGATTTTGAAATTGTGATTGCCGATGATGGTTCTACTTTTGAAACTAAAGAATTACTTTCTCAATTCTCCACAAAATTTAAAAATCCAATCGTCCATGTGTGGCAAGAAGATCAAGGTTTTCAAAAAACTAAAATCTTAAATAAAGCGATATTAAAGTCAAATTCAGACTATTTAATTTTTACAGATGGGGATTGTATTCCTAGGAAAGATTTTATAGAAATGCATTTAAAACACCGTGAAAGTGGCTATTTTTTATCAGGTGGTTATTTTAAATTACCTCTTACTATTTCTAAATTAATTTCTGAAACTGATATAATAAATTCTAATTGTTTCCAACTTAATTGGTTAAAAACCAATGGATTTAAATTGACTTTCAAGAGTATTAAGTTAACTAATAATAAATTCTTAGCTCAATTTATGAATTGGGTTACTCCAACAAAAAGATCATGGAACGGGCACAATTCATCGGGCTGGAAAAAAGATATTTTAGCAATAAATGGGTTTAATAATGACTTGCAATATGGTGGTGAAGATCGAGAAATGGGGGAGCGGCTGTTCAATAATGGAATGCTTTCAAAGCAAATACGTTATAGTGCGATATGTGTTCATTTAGATCATAGTAGAGGGTATTCATCTCCTGAAATTTGGAAAAAAAATAATGACATTCGTGCTTTCAATAAGAAAAATACTATTATTAGAACCGAAAACGGAATTGATAAAGTTTAGGTTTATAATTGAAATATTCCCCCAAATGCAATTACTCGCTCAAAAAACATAAAATGTTGTGAAGCACTATCTGAATTATTAAAGGTAGTTTTGATGTTTGACATATCGATGTATCCGCCTTTTAATTCCCCTTGAATAAAATAGTGTTTAAAGAAAGTGATATTTATTCCTGCTTTGACAGATAGTCCATATCCTGCTACATTAAAATCATCATGTCGTTCTTGACCCATTAACATCACATTAGTTTTTGGATATAAAATACCAGCGCCAGCTCCCTCTGTTAAACTTAATTGGATTTTATCCGTGTCTTTTATTTTAAATAATTTCGAAATATCATCTACTCTTGAAAATTCTGAATTAACATAATTCAAACCGTCTGTGTGTTCGAAAGTCAAGAAACTCTCATCGGTTAAGTCTACAATTCCATTATTAATTACGGTTGAATTAAATGAATTTGGGTAATTTCCAGAAATTCTAACCGATTGATTTTGAACCATTACGTATTTCATGTGATCTACACCAATGGAAATATTGTAATGGTCATTTATGAAATAGCCTACTCTAAAATTGGTTTGTGGAATTGTCATTCTTCCCGGATTAATATAGTCAACGTGCCAACCTTTTGGTCGGTCTACAGCTTCAACATCATAAATTGTAAAATCATAATTGGCTCCCTTAAATCGAATGTCTGAATTGGTATAACTACCCCGATTTCCACCCCAATAAAAATACATTTTTCCCTTGTTATGTGCGGTATACTTTCCTGAAGTTGGTTTAATGTCTTGAGAAAACCCTATTGAAAAACATAAAAGGCCAATTGCCAATATTAATTTATTCATTGAAAATAGTTTATTTATTAGAGTTGATGAATTTCTATTTATAAATAGTGTGCAAATATAGATACGATTTATTTGAAATCACTTATTTATGTAATTTGTTTTAAACCTTTAAATTGTATTCAGTATTTCATTATAAGTTTCAATCCAATTTTTTGCAATAAAATCATCATTGAATTTTTGGACAAATTCAAATCCTTTTTGTTTCATAACCTCTCTTTTCTCTGGATTAGCTAATAGTTCTTCTAATTCAACTTTGATTTCATCGGTATTTAGGGCATCAATATAAATTGAATTTTCTCCTCCCGCTTCTGAAAAACAACTTCCTTTTGAGGATATTACAGGGGTTTTAGAATACAATGCTTCAATAATTGGTATTCCAAATCCTTCAAAAACAGAAGGGTAGATAAATACAGTAGCCATTTTGTAAATGGAAGCTAATTCTTTCAATTCTACGTTTTCAAGGAAAATGACTTTATTTTGAAGATTATTTTCTACAATATAAGTGTTAATGTCTTTAAAATAGGTTGTTTTTTTACCAATAATAACTAATTGGGTATCCATCTCTTTGATGACTTTTATCACCGAAAGTACATTTTTTCGCTTTTCAATTGTTCCAACATTCAAAATAAAATCCGATGGTAATTGGTATTTTTTTCTGGTGAGCTCAATAAATTCTATGGGAATTTCTTCTTTAAAAACGGGAGCACACCCTTGGTAAATGACTTTTATTTTATTTGGGTTTATTTTTAAATAAGTGACAATATCTTTTTTTGTTTGTTCGCTAATCGCAATTACTAAATCGGCTTTATTAGCAGCATATTTAAATTTGTAATAATGTATTTTACGATCAAAATAGGAATACAAATTGGGATACCTCATAAATATTAAATCGTGAATAGTAACCACTGTTTTTATCCCCAAATTATTTAAACCTATTGGAATTTCTCCGGATAAGCCATGGTAGATTTCTACTTGATCTTTTTTTATCTGGGAACCGATAGAAAATAACCTCCAAAGTGAGGACAACTTCCGATCTTTTTTTGTTTCAGGCAAACGCTCAATGATAATTTTTCCGTCAATTGGAATTCGGTCAATTTTTTTGGGCTTTGGATTGTATAATAAATAGCTATTTCCTGGATGATAGTGGGCTAATATTCTTATAAGGTCTCGGCTATAATTGCCCAAACCTGTTTTATTATGAAAGAATCTTTTAGCGTCAAATCCTAATATCATTTAGCTTAGATTATTTTTGTTAAGGAATAAATGTAATGAATTTTTGAACAGTTCAGGTTTCAATAATTCATATATTTCAGTGTTATTTTTAGATTTTTTAAGCGATGAATTAGGATAAAAATCGGAAATATGAACCGAAATATTTGTTGTTTCATTTTCAAACATATTCCAATCATTTTTTAAAATAAATGGTGAAAATATAGTATAGGTAGGAATGTCCAATGCCTTAGCCATATTTATTGCTCCACCTTCATTGCCAATTAATGCGGCACATTGGCTTGTTAATCCCATAAATTCACGAAGGGATTTAGCGTATAGATCAAAAAATATTTTTTCTTGGGTTTCCAGTTGGCACAAATTATACAATTCTAAAGCTGTATTTTTTTGGTTTGGAATGTAATTAAATAAAATTTG
>Ga0007787_10000727_pt1 | contig 10609 bp, 4 predicted proteins | sample LauGreFa1BDMLBSN_2_FD_59500 | JGI IMG/M metagenome (GOLD analysis project Ga0007787, IMG submission 59500) | Freshwater lake microbial communities from Lake Michigan, USA - Fa13.BD.MLB.SN | ecosystem: Environmental > Aquatic > Freshwater > Lake | place: Lake Michigan, USA | collected 2013-09-23 | reverse complement strand
GTGCAAACCGCCAACAATGGTAAATATTTGACGACAAACGGGTTTGACACGTCATGGGCAACGATACCGACGGGAGGCGTAACAACGTTTTCTGCGGGAACGACGGGGTTAACGCCAGCAACAGCAACGTCTGGAGCTGTGACGCTGGGCGGGACTTTGGCTGTAGCTAACGGCGGAACAGGCGTAACATCATCGACAGGTTCGGGCGACAACGTACTTGGAACATCCCCAACCATTACAGACCCAAAAATTGCTCAATCTATCAATACACAGACGGGAACTTCATATACCGCCGTTCTTGCAGATAGCAATAAGGTCATTACGCTAAGCAACAGTTCAGCGATTACGTTTACTATCCCATTGAACGCCTCGGTAGCGTTTCCGATTGGAACCAGTCTAAACGTCGCCCAGCTTGGGGCGGGTCAGGTTACGATAGCGGGGGCTGGTGGCGTTACTATTTTTGGTATCGGCACCAAAATTGCCGCGCAATATGGGGCTGCAACGGCAATCCAAATAGCAACCAATCAATGGTTGTTGGTTGGGAATTTGACGACATGATTCAGTTTGGAATTACCGCCAGTTCTCTGCCATCTGGCGTGCCGGGGGCCGTATTTGCCGTTGGCGATGACAGCGTAAAAGCTAGAGCTTGGTATTGGGCGGGGTCATTTTTTGGTGCCAAATACACTGACCCGTTTACTACGTCGTTAAAAGATTCGTATTCAATTGACATAACCCCTTCCAATGACAATGTAGTTATTGGTATGCAGTATGCCAATTTTTTAATTGCATTTCCTTTTAATTTATCCACGGGGTGGGGGGCCAAATATGCAGATCCTGCAACATTGCCATCCCTTGGTGCAACACGTATAAAATTTAATCCAAGCGCATCTGCGGTGGCAGTGACGGGCGCGCAGGTCCCCAAAGTCTGGGCATGGTCTGGTAGCGGATTTGGCTCCCAATTTAGCGATCCTAGTTCATTAGGCCTTATAGACAACACGCAAGATGTAGCATTTTCCCCTGCCAATGATGCAATAGTAGCGGTGGGAACGTCGTCATCATCTTCATACATTGCGGCATGGGCGTGGTCGGGCAGTGGATTTGGCGCAATCAAATCAAATCCGTCAAGCCCGCCAACGGCCCTTACGCGATCCGTTGCGTTTGTAAATGATGGCAGCGCGGTGGCCGTTGGATTTGACGCATCACCGTTCATTCATGTGTACGCATGGTCCGGCGGCGCTTTTGGCGCAAAGTTTTCCAATCCTTCAACGTTGCTGACATCAGCGCCAATGGCAATTGAATTTAACCCAGCTCGCACGGCGGTGGCAGTTGGACAAATTGCATCTCCCTACTTGGGCGCGTATGCGTGGTCTGTCAGTGGATTTGGCGCAAAATATGCCAATCCGTCTAATGTTCCGACAGACTATGTTCGCAGCATATCGTTCAACTCTACAGGCGAGTGGCTGGCAACAAGTAATTCGTCTACCAATTATTTGACCGTGTATCAGTTTTCTGCCGCAACAGGATTTGGAGGCGTTAGACGTCCGCCCCTTGCGCAACAAGTATTAACCAGAGGAACGGTATTTACCAAGTGAGGACATAATGACCAAAGTTGAAATGTTGACGCAAGCGAAAACCATGCGCGAACAGGAAATTTTTGAATATCAAATTAATATTGACAACTTCAAAATTGCATTACAAAACATAGCTGCGATGCCTGCCGAAGAACGTCAAAGCGTCAGCGAGTTTGAGGCGCAGCTTTCTAAACTTTTAAACGACAATTTGCGCGAACAGAAAAAGGCGCAAATTATGCTTGACGCGATTAATGCGCAATTGTAAGAACGGCTATGACGCTTAAGAAACTTGTCCTCAAGCCCGGCGTCAACCGGGAGAACACGCGGTATACCATGGAGCAAGGTTGGTATACCAGCGATAAGGTACGGTTTCGTCAAGGTACGCCCGAAAAGATTGGCGGGTGGACCCGATTGTCGCAGTATGAGTATCTTGGGATCTGTCGGGCGCTGTTTTCTTGGGCGGCGCTGGATTCCAATGTGTGGACAGCGGTTGGCACCAACCTTAAGTTTTACGTAACGCTGGGTACGCAATACTATGACATCACGCCCATCAGGTCGACGACCCCAGCTGGCGCGGTCACGTTTTCTGCGGTAACGGTTTCTCCGTATAGCTCAACCATTACCGTCACGGACGTTGCGCATGGCGCATTGATCAATGACTTTGTGACATACAGCGGCGTTGCCGTGGGCGGCCTGGGTGGCAACATTACGCAGGCTGTGCTTGAGCAGGAATACCAAGTAGCACAAGTCATTGACCAAGATACATACACCATTATTGCCAAAGACCCGACCACAGGTTTGCCGGTTACGTCCAACGCTTCAGATACCGGGAATGGTGGAGCGACGGTAATAGCCGCGTATCAAATTAACACTGGGAGCGCGATTGCGACCGTGCCTAGCCCAGGGCCGTCAGCGTCTTGGGGTTTGGGTAGCTGGGGTTCAGGCCCGTGGGGCGGTGGCGCTAACGTTGTGTTGCCGTTGCGCGTATGGAGCGAAGGCAACTTTGGCGAAGACCTAATCTTTGGGCCGCGCGGCGGAGGCATGTACTACTGGGACACAAGTCTTGGTACGAATGTGCGAGCGGTTGCGCTGGATGGGATTCTAGGCGCCACCGATGTGCCGACTGTTCAAAACTTCATTCTGATCTCAGACATTTATCGGTTTGTGTTTGCGTTTGGCTGTAATGACTACGGCTCTTCTACACAAGATCCGATGTTAATTCGATGGTCAGATCAAGAGGATTCAATTAATTGGTCGCCGTCGGCTACTACGCAGGCTGGAAGTCTCCCGTTGTCTCGCGGATCAGAGATCATCACAGCCATCCAGTCACGGCAAGAGATTGTGGTATGGACGGATACTGCGGTCTATTCATTGCAATATTTGGGCGCTCCCGAAGTGTGGGGAGCTCAGCTTCTAGGCGACAATATTTCTATCGCTGGCCAGAATGCGGTAGCTTTTTCCAATGGCGTTGCATTTTGGATGGGCGTAGACAAGTTCTACCGGTATGACGGTCGAGTTCAAACATTGCGATGCGACCTCCGGCAGCATGTGTTTGGCGACATCAATTTGTTGCAGTTGGGGCAGGTATGCTCAGGGACCAACGAAGGCTTTAACGAAGTTTGGTGGTTCTATTGCTCTGCAAATTCCACTGTTGTAGACCGGTACGTGGTGTATAACTATTTAGAAGACATTTGGTACTACGGGTCACTTGGTCGCACCGCGTGGATTGATTCTGGGCTGAGGCCGTATCCGTTGGCCGCAACGTATAGCAACAATCTTGTCGAGCATGAATACGGTGTTGATGACAATCAAACGGACGTGACTTTGCCGATTGTTGCAACGATTGAGTCGGCTGAATTTGACTTGGATGACGGTGACAAGTTCATGTTCATTCGCCGGGTTCTGCCAGATATTACGTTCCGTGGATCGACGGCGAATAACCCATCTGGGGAGTTGTCACTGATTCCCATGCAGAACTCCGGTTCGGGCTATAACAATCCGCGTTCGGTTGGCGGGTCAAGTAATGCTGGCGTGGTGCGTAGCGCTACAGTTCCGATTGAGCAGTTTACTGGTCAGGTCTATATTCGGGTTCGTGGGCGACAGGTTATTGTGAAGTTTGAGTCGTCGGATGTTGGCGTAGCATGGCAGCTTGGTTCGATGAGGCTTGACATGCAGCCTGACGGGAAGCGAGCATGACGCTGATTGTCACGACAGACTATGAGCTGCAAAAGATAGCTCCGCCCGCCCTGCCGCAAGCCACCCCGATTTATTCCCAGGCGTATCAGGATCAGTTCAATAATGTTCTGCGTCTGTACTTCAACCGACTAAACAACATTCTGAGCCAGCTCATGGCAATTGACACGTCTATTCCGATTTCCTTCCCACCGACCGCACTGGATGCGTTTGGCCGGCAGCGTGTTAGTCAGCCATATACGCTCTTCGATAGCCAAAACCGATATGCCGCTGACAACCAATTTGACGTGGCGGTAACGGGCACCGGTCTTACCACTTTCCTGCCTAACGAAGCGGCCGTAAAGATAGAGGTTACGGGGGCCGGCGCTGGGTCGGTAGTGCGGCAGAGCTATCGTTCGTTCCCGTATCAGCCCGGCAAGGGGCTGTTGGTGTTGGCAACATTTGTGATGGATGGAAGCCAAAACCTAAATTTGACGCAGCGGGTCGGTTACTACAACGCACAAAATGGCGTCTTCTTCCAGCGCATTGATGGCACGTATTCGTTTGTCCTACGTTCGTATGTAACCGGATCGGTGTCAGATGCGCGGACGGTTAACCAATCTAGTTGGAACGGCGACAAGTTGGACGGTACAGGGCCGTCAGGGTTAACCCTAGATCCCAGCAAAGCTCAAATATTGTGGATGGATTTTGAGTGGCTGGGTGTTGGCTCGGTGCGCTGCGGCTTCATCATTGACGGTCAGTACATTGTTTGCCATACGTTTGAGAATGCCAACGTCATTACCAACGTGTACATGACGACTGCAATATTGCCTGTGCGGTACGAGATTGTCAGTACGGCGGCGGTTGCTGCGTCCATGAAAGCGATCTGTTGTTCGGTGGTGTCAGAGGGCGGCTTTGAGCAAACGTCGATTGATCATGTTGCGCGGCGAACGACAATCTTAGGCACAATAAGCACGACGTTCCTGCCGTTGGTGTCGATTCGTTTAGCTGCCGGTAGACTGGGTGCGGTGGTGCTGCCAAATCGTGTTCAGATGCTCCCCACCACAAACCAAAACTATGAGATTGCGTTGGTCAAAAATCCAACATTGACGAGCGCATCTTGGGTGGCGGTGCCAACAGACTCCAATGTTGAGTACGATGTATCTGCGACAGCAATGACAGGCGGCAGCATTGTTCAAACCGATTACGTTACGGCATCAGGATCTGGTGGCGTTGGCAATACAAGCGAGCCTACCGGTTATAACTGGGACTTGCAGTTAGGGGCTAGCATTGCTGGAGTGAGCGACATATACACGTTGGGAGTTCGCGTGGTGTCTGGGGCTACAACTGGCGACGCTGTTGGGTCGCTTTCGTTCTACGACTTGACGCAATAAATCATGCTTTATCAAGGCTACACGCTGGACCCCAATGTTGTTGAAAAGCTCCAACAACAGATAACGAATCAGCGAAACAACGTTTCGTTTGCTGATGGCAAGACGCTTGGCAATTATTGGACTGGCGGTGTTGATCGTGACTGGGCCACGGAAGAGATGGCAAAGATGCTGGCGTCTAGCGGCGTTACCAGCATTGATCAGGTTGGTTTGGTCAAGAAGGCATCTCCGCATTACGGCATTTCAGTACAGCCTATATATCAAAATCCGGCTGAATACCGCGTGGTTGGCCACGCATATACCGGTGATTCGGGAAATCTGGAGCCCATTTACGAATACGTATCGCCATCTGGGCCTATTGTTAAATATGTGGCTCAGATTACCAACCCTACTTATGATGAAAACGGTTATGTCACCAATGCCGGAGAAGCTGTAGAGCTTACGCCTCAAGAGTTAGCCACTATCCCCAGCCACGAACTTGCACGCATTCAATCTGGACAAGGCACTTATGTTTCTAGCGTAACGCGCTATGTTGATGCGGTAGGTAACAAGACCACCGGACAGCCCTTGCTGCCCTGGGATCATGCTCGCGGCGGTCTTAATGACACCACGTGGGGGTCTACCACTGCCGGCAAGGACAACTCGTATTTCAAAGTAGCGTTTGATCAGAACACGGGATTGCCGCTGTTTTATACGGCTCCCAAAGAAAAGGGTGACGCCTTTTCCCAGTTTACGTCGATGCTTAAGCAGGCTGCGCCTGCGCTAAGTATTGCAATGATGGCGGTTCCTGGGGTTGGCCAAGCGCTTGGATCAACATTGCTTGGCGCTGTGGGCGCCACGGAATTGGCAGCTAATGCGGCAATTGCAGCGGCTGTAGGCAATGCTGTTGTAACAACAGTTTTGACCGGCAGCCCAAAGGCGGGCATCAATAGCGCGATTGGGTCGTATGTTGGACAGGGAATTGCATCGCAGCTAGGTGACCTTGCAACCAGCGCCGCCGGCAAACAACTCGTTGAGTCCATGTCGTCTGCGGCTACGCGCTCGTTGATTACGGGGCGCAACTCCGGCGAAATTTTGCAAGACACTATTGCTGCTGGCATCGGTAGTGCTGGCCGTCTGTTGTTGGAGTCATCCCCGTGGGGCAGCACATCTGGCCTGTCCAATGAAACCAAGGCCGCGCTTAGCACGGCAGTGTCCACGGCGTTGCAAGGCGAAGGCAATCTTTCAGAAAAGCTTTCCAAGGCCGCACAAGAGGGGGCGATTACTTACGGGTTATCCCAGCTCAATACTGGCGGAATAACCATATCGCCAACCACGCAAAACATTCTTAACAAAACTCTTGGGGCAGCCCTGTCGGGCAAGCCCATTACTCCAGCGCTTGTAAGCGCGGCAGTGTCAAGTGTTAACACTGAGCTGAACGGTGTTTTAAGTAAAAAAGCGGAATTAGAAAAACACATTACCAGTGGCGCTGCGCAACACATAATTAACACCGCCATGAATAGCGCGTCGGCATTCTGGACCGGTGAGTTTGATTCGGTTAATACGTATCTTAATCAAGCAATTGCAGTAGCCAATCAGATTTCACAAACCGTAGCGCGTGTCCAGGGTGTTGATGTCAATCGTGCGGATCGCGTGCAGGTAACAAATCTGCTAAATCAATCTGATCCGCTTCGTGCAACGTACAATTATGCGGTTAACAACGATCCAAGCTTTGTAACGAATGCAGCTAAGCGTTTTGATGCGGACGCAGCAGCCGGCAGGTCTCCTGATTACGGCGCCATGGATCTGCTTATCAAAGATTTGAGCAGGTACGATGAAGTTAAGAGGCTCAATCCAGATTTTAACGCTGATGATTACAAAGCCATCAATCAGTTAAGCGTCAATAATCCATACGAACACTACCTTACGACCGGTCGCAAAGAGGGTTTGATTGGCAGCAAGATCGAAAACACATGGCGTACATCATTAGAGAAGTCCCGGTTGGTTGGCGAGGCCGCCCAATTAATAGGCGTCGGCGTTAACGAACTGTCGCCAGAAACTCGACAAGCGCTTAGCACGGCGATTGACCAAAAATTTGCCGATCCGCGCGATTTCAAAGAGATGGCAGAAACATCTCTGCGTAATTGGGATGATGTTGCTGGCTTGAAGCTAGCCCCTGCTCGTCTGGCCACGCTGAAGTCCGGCGAAGGAATGCGCATTGAGGTGCGCGGCGCTCGATGGGCGATAGACAGCTTTGAGTATGGGGAAAGCGGGCCGGACGGCAAACCAATTATTAAAGATCGCAACCCGGCGGATGTGCAAAAAGAGGTTGATGCCGCCAACCAAGAACTTAAGAACGTTTTTGGAACGGAGTTTGCAAAGCAATATCGTATTGGCACCACGGCAGATATAGCAGCCGGCAATGGGCGATGGATTCAGCGCACAGCGGTTAACCCAGACGACCAAAAATCAACTTCGTATATTGTTGCGGTGGTGCCAAACGAAGAGTTTGAGGCTATCCCGCAAGACAATCTTGCTCGGATTGATGCTCTGGTCAATGCGCCGGCATCGTACTTTGATGGCGATGAACAGTTACGCGATTACTTCAAAGGCATCGTTGACAAAGCCAAGGGCGCTGCGCTTAAGACGCCTGCGGTGCAATTATTGCAATTTGCTGGCAACGCAATTGAAACCATGGTTCCTGACACCGCCAAAGGTGTCGGCATGAAGGCCGTGGCCAATGTCATTCAGTCATTTAATGGGCTGGTGACGATGGCGGGCATCAATCCAACGTCAACGCCAGTCGGGAAGTTTGCTGAAGAGTTAATGAAACTGGGCGAAGCAAAAACATCGGAGCAATATCGCGCCGCTGTTGATGCGATGAACAAGAACTATGCCGGCGCGCAAGGCGCGGGGGGCGCGGCTAAAGCAATTTGGGGCAACGTTAAAAACTATCCAATAGAATTCCTGTCAGAAGTTGTCATCTCTGAAGGGCTTCAGGAATTCGTGCCGCTGCTAATTGGCGGAGGCGCGACAGTAGCGGCCCGTGGTTTGGCGCTTGCCCGTGGCATGGGAACCAAGTTGGCCCAACAGATGGGCGCCCGTGCAGGTCTGGCCGCCGGTGCTATTTCCGATATAGCTGAAAGCGTAGGCGGGTCTGCGGGTAATGCGTTTGAAGAAGCTTATGACATTGCCAAAAACAAAATGGGCAAGTCAGAGGCTGAGGCTACCGAAATTGCGTTAGGAGTTGCCGCGCGATCCGGCATGGTTTCAGGGGTTGTTACTGGACTGTCTTTGGGTCTTGGCGGCGGGGCTTTAGAAAAGGCGTTGTTGGGCACGTCTGGCAAAGGTAACTTAGCTTCGGCGATTGACGAGATTGGCAGCCGCATGAAAGATGGCGTCAAAATTGTCGGCAAAGAAGGTCTGTCAGAAGGCATTGAAGAGGGTCTAACTGGCGCCTATACCGAAAGCCAGTTGTATCAACTTGATCCAACCCGAGATGTGGGCGCAAATATTGCCACATCGGCGTTGCTTGGTGCAATTGCGGGAGGCGGTATAGCGGGGGGTGCATATGCGGGCAGCACTAGCCGAGATGTAATTGCAAATGTGTTATCGGCCAACCCACAGGTGCAGCAGACCATCCAAAGCGCGCCCAATATTGCTGAGGCGCAAAAGGCGTTAGGAGATCTTGGCATCTCGAATGCTGCTGTTCAAACGGATCTGTTGAATAACAAGTTTGATGGGCAGATTGTTAGTTCTAACGAAGCGTATTCGGCCCTGCGTAATAACACAGGGTATAACCCAACAGATGCAGATGTTGCGGCGCTGTCAGGCGTTCGCTCGGAGTCCAACCTACAGAACGATGCGCTTCAGTATATTGACCCGCGCATGGTTGATGAGGCGGAAGTGCGCCAAGCCATGCAAGCGCTTGGATATTCAGCACCTACTGAACAAGAGGTTGCGCAATATTTGGGGCAGCGTGATGAGGCAAGCACATTAGGCGATGTAACCCGTACGTTCGACCCCCAGGCTGTGGACGCAGGCGAAGCCGAAGCGGCGCTGCGTGTTGCCGGTTATACGCCTACGCAACAAGATATTGCGTCTTTTGTTGGCGCCAAACCAGAAGCGGAATTGGCCGGAGACGTTCAACGCTTTGTTGATCCTCGCCAAGTGACCGAAGCTGAAGTTCGCAAAGCGTTTGAGGATCTTGGGTACGCACCAACCAAAGAAGAAATAGCGCAATACGTTCGCGCTCCTGGGGCTACGGTTTCGCAAACAGATATTGAAAAACAAATCGGCGCATATGCCGATCCAATGGCGGTTGACAAAGTCGAAGCCAAAGCCGCCCTAGAAGCGGCTGGGTTAAAGAACCCAACCGACGAAGAAATCAACCGTCTGGTTGGCCAGTATCCGGAAGCCGATCTTGCAGGCAAAACAAAGGACCTTTCAGACACACTGCAAATTGAACGCGTTGCTAAAGATATTGCAGATGTTCAGGCCAAGATTGGCGCGCCCAATACAGTACCTACTGCTGATGATGTTCTGCGCGCGCAACGGATAGCCGTTGGCATGGTGCCCGGTGTTGGTAGGACATCTGACGCGCCTGGGTTTGATAAAAATTACGACGTTACTGGCGACGGCAGGATTACTTCGGCGGATGCGCTCAAACTTTACAAGATGTCCAAAGGCATGGACGTCGGTCCGTTGCCTGAAGGCCTGAAGTGGGAGGCGCCGACCGGTCTGTACAAGCGCATGTTTGACGTTGAGGCGGCGGTCAAGAACATCCAGTTCCCAGACACGCTTAGCGAGGAAGACGTACGCAATATTGTTGACGATGCGTTTGATAAGAACCCAGGTCTTACCGAATCGGATGTAACGCGGGTCGTTAATGATGCGCTTACGAAGCTTCCTGCCGCACCAACAAAGCAAGATGTTCTTGAGGCTGTCAATGAAGGTATAGGCGCGCGGTCTGTAGCCGACGATCCAAGTACGCCGGAGAACGAAGCAAAAGAAGCAACGGGTCTGTACCGGGATATTGAGCGGCTAGAGTTTGCGCTAAACAATATTGAGTTCCCGCCGTCTCTGACAGAAGAACAGGTAAGGGAGATTGTTCAGGGCGCATTTGATGCCAATCCTGGGTTAAGCGATCAAGACGTAACCAATGCAATTGACGCGGCCCTGGATAAGCTTCCTGCTGCGCCAACGCTTGCAGAAATTAATACAGCTGTTGCTGGTCAAATTGGCGCTCGCTCGGTCAAGGACGATCCGTCAACTCCCCAGGATGAGTCTAAAGAAGCCACCGGGATCTATCGAGAAATCGAGCGGATTGAGCAGGCGATTGAAGGGATCGAGATCCCGCCGAGCCTAACCGAGCAGCAGGTTAAAGACATTGTTGCTGGGGTGTTTGAAGAGAACCCCGGCCTTTCGCCAGAAGATGTCAAAGGGATTGTCAACACTGCCCTCGATGCGCTGCCGGTGGCGCCTACGCTTGCTGAG
>Ga0007787_10000726_pt1 | contig 10611 bp, 9 predicted proteins | sample LauGreFa1BDMLBSN_2_FD_59500 | JGI IMG/M metagenome (GOLD analysis project Ga0007787, IMG submission 59500) | Freshwater lake microbial communities from Lake Michigan, USA - Fa13.BD.MLB.SN | ecosystem: Environmental > Aquatic > Freshwater > Lake | place: Lake Michigan, USA | collected 2013-09-23 | reverse complement strand
TGATTGTCGATCCGAAGATGTCTCGCGTACCGAGCTCTTTATCGTTGAAGGTGAATCAGCGCTTGGCACGACTAAAGCTGCAAGAGACTCTGAGTATCAAGCAATCCTGCCAATACGAGGAAAAATCCTTAATGTTCAGAAAGCATCGCTCTCTCAAATGCTTGATAACACTGAGTGTGCCTCGATCATCCAAGTTATTGGTGCGGGTTCAGGCAAATCCTTCAATCTCGATGAGGCACGTTATGGTCGGATCATCTTGATGTCAGATGCTGATGTTGATGGCGCACACATTCGCTGTCTTCTCTTGACGCTATTGCATCGCTACATGAAGCCGTTGATCGAAGATGGTCGTGTATTCGCAGCGATTCCACCGCTCCATCGCATCGATGTCTTAGGTGGCGGCGGAAAGAAGGGCGAAGTCTTCTATACCTATTCTGACGATGAGATGAAGAAGAGAATCGGTGAACTCTCAAAGGCGGGTAAGCGCTGGAAAGAGCCGATTCAGCGTTACAAGGGTCTTGGCGAGATGGACGCTGACCAACTACGGGAAACGACGATGGATCCCGCTCACAGAACCCTTCGACGGATCACCATCGCCGACGGCCAGGCAGCGGAGGGGATTTTCGAACTCCTCATGGGCAATGAAGTCGCGCCTCGCAAGGATTTCATTTCAACGGCGGAGATAAGTAGAGAGAGAATCGACGCTTAGCTACTTGCTGAAAAGTTGTTTGTCGAAAGAGTTATTTAGCGAAACGAGCGATTACCATCCAGGAGCGCTATTTGCGCCACCATCGAGTTCGATAGTCGTCCCCGTGGCCCATTGGAAGTCATCTGATGCAATCGAGTCGATGACTCGAGCGACTTCGATGCCATCACCCATCCGCTTTAGGGGAACCATCTCATTCCACGCAGAGACGCCCTCCGGCCATGCCTCTTCGATGCCGGGGCGAGAAATCAAACCAAGTCTTATCGCTAGCACTCGCATCGGAGCTAACTCAAGGGCTGCACTTCGCGTGAGAGACTCGAGAGCAGCTTTACTCGCGCCATAGAGTGCGTGACCAGGTCTGGCACGAACCGCCTCCACTGATGAGATATTGACGGCTACTTTCGTTCCTACTCGCGCTGCTGCTGTGAGCAGTTCGAGCGGTGCAATCAAATTAAGGCGAAGCATCTCTTTCGAAACTTGATCAAGAGTCTTACCTGATAAATCCGGTTTATAAAGTGGATAGACCGACTGATCTGCCGCGCAGTTGACGAGCAGATGAGGCTTCGTTGCTTCTACCAACTCTTCACCCGAACCAGGTGCAAGGAGGTCCTTTTCCATCTGCGTGACGCCAACGACAGGAATCTTTCCGCCATTTGAAACTGCGAATACCTCCCATTCGCGATCACGAAAATGGGTAGCGATAGAACTTCCAACCGTGCCGCTGGCACCAGTAATGAGGATTCGCTTCTTTAACGTCGTGTTAAGCATGTTGCAACTCTCTCACTTCACCTGCTAAATCAAAAGCGTTAGTGGAATCAAGATGGAGAGCCCACCCCTCGACCAAATCTGGTCTTGCCAATTCCATTGAGGAGAAGGCAGGAACTAACGAGCAGAGGACCATTGACCAATCACCTTCAGGCTTGGCCGCCATCCATGTCGAAGCAGGGACAGTGAACTCAAGGTGGCCATCATCTGCCCAGAGTCGTCGCTTCTGAACCTTTGGTCTTGGTCCTGATTCATCGACCGTGTAGAGAATTGTTGGGGAGCCAGCAAGATGTACCCAGAGTTCATTCTCTGGGATTCGATGCCATGCCGAGAAATCAGGTTTCATCATCATGAAGTAGATCGCGCTCGAACTCTCTGCGCGAAAGAGCGGCGCCCAGAGTCCGCCCTCACCTTCAAGAGGTATCAAATTAAAGCGATCTATAAAAGTCTCAGGGCTTTTCACGTGGAGTCCAGTTAGAGAGATTTCTCGAGTGATTTGAGCGCTCGTACACGTTCATTTGACCTCGCCATAATCTCATTCGCATCTACCTTCGTCGCCGTAGCGCTTTCAACCACGTGGTCACCATCGACCCAGACATCTGTGACATCTCCTCGTCCTACTGCAAAGACCAAGAGCGCGAAGATGTCATGAATCGGCGTGAGGTGCGGCTTAGCCACATCGATGGCAATCAGGTCAGCGCACTTTCCAACTTCAATACTGCCTACCTGCTCTGAAATGTTGAGCGCACGCGCTCCGTCAATCGTGGCCAATCGAAATATGGATGAGGCATCAACCTTTGATGGAGATCTCTTGACTGCGATGAGATGCGCTGCCATTCGCATCGCTTGCCACATATCAAGATCGTTGCTTGAGGAACAACCATCAGTACCTATTCCGACCTTGACGCCCGAGTCAAGAAATGTGGTGATATCTGCCAGTCCACTTCCAAGTTTCATGTTACTTCCAGGGCAATGTGCTACAGCACCCTTGTGCTTTGCTGTAATAGTGATGTCACTGTCGCTGAGGTGAACGCCATGACCATAGATTGTGTGGCGGTCAAGAATTCCTGATCTCTCCAAGATCTCGACCGGGCTCTTCTGGTATCGGCCCTGGACATCGGCATTCTCAGCAAGTGTTTCTGAGACATGAAGGTGAATAAAGGCATCTAGCTCTTTGGCGATCTCGCTAATCTCGTGAAGATGTTCTGGAGAGTCCGTGTAAGTGCTGTGCGGCATCAAGTAGGTAGGAACCCATGGTCCACCTATCTCGGCAAGACGCAGGGGCCACGATTTGGCGAATGCGATGCGATCGGGCCACTGGAGTGAATCAAGGCCAGGAAAATCAAAGAAGATCGGGCCCGCGATATGACGAAGGCCTACCCGCACTGCACCTTGATGTGTCGCCTGCGGATGAAGATACATATCGAGAGCCGTCGTTGTACCGGAGAGGATTGCTTCAAGAGCCCCGAGTTCAGTGCCGAGTTTGCAGGTCGCCTCATCCATGATTGCGCCCTCGGCCGCCCAGACTCGCTTCAAGAACCCGTCTAAATCAACTCCTTCGGCCCATCCACGCAACAGAGTCATCGCAAGGTGAGTATGTGTATTGATCAACCCAGGAGTGATCATTCGACCTTGTGCACTGAAACTTCTAGTTCCTTGAAGCGAGCCGCTACTGCCTATCTCAACGACCTTTCCTCCCTCAATCGCAATGGAGGCATCGCGCAGTACTCGGTTTTGAGGATCACAGGTGACGAGGTAATCGATGTCATCAATGACAAGACGTTCACTCATCTTTATCCAACTTTACGAGCAAGAATGGGAAGAGCACCCTCAATGATTTGTACCACGCGCGAACTTGTCTCACTCAGCACTCGCGATATCTCATCGGTAGTAATTGGAATCGGCGAGAGTCCAGCAGCAGGATTAACGATGAGAGCGATCGCGCCATAGCGAAGACCTGCCTCACGGGCAAGGCTAACTTCCGGGCAGCCAGTCATGCCGACAACTGTTGCACCAGCAAGAGCTGCAAATCTGATTTCTGCTGGCGTCTCAAAGCGCGGACCATTGAAACCGGCATAGACACCACCGGTTCGAAGCGGAATCCCTAAATGAGAGGCGCTTTGACTGAGCGCATCTTTCACATCTGAGTCGTAACAATCCATCACATCAACGTGCTGGACACCATCAGGTTGGATTCCGTCAAAAAAAGTATGTGCTCGGCCAGAGGTAAAGTCAACGAAATCATCGACGAGTTGCAAGTCACCGGGTTTCAAGGTCGGATCGATACCGCCGACAACATTTACCGCGACAATGTAGTCGACCTTACAATCCTTGAGTGCCTGGATATTTGCACGGTAGTTGATTGCCTGAGGCGGAACGCTGTGATCACTGCCATGGCGCGTGAGAAAGAGAATCTCTACGCCGTTCCATGAACCATCAGTTACCTTTGCAGTTCCATATGTGGTTTCAACTACCCTTGACTCTCTTCCTTCAAGTGCTGGCAAGTTATAGAAGCCAGTTCCTGCGATAACTCCAATCAGCGCCATTAACTTCGACTACCTTCAGATCCAGCCATTAACCGCCCAATCTCATCGCGGTTTGCGATCTTAGAGTCAAAGGTCGCCACGATTTTTCCACCATAGAGCACCGCTACTCGATCAGAGAGCGAGAGAATCTCATCGAGTTCTGCAGAGACTAGGAGTACCGCAGCGCCCCCATCTCGCGCAGCGATCAATTGTTTATGGATGAATTCAATTGAACCGACATCAACGCCTCGCGTCGGCTGTGATGCAACGACGACAGGGAGATTCTGGCTTAACTCTCGCGCTACTACCGTCTTCTGCTTATTTCCACCAGAGAGTGAACTTGCTGGTGCAGAAGCGTTCGGGGTTCTTATGTCGTAGCGCCTTACTAACTCATCACCGTTCCTGGCGACGGCATCGAGATCTCGAATCCAACCTTTGGCATATGGTTCTTGATCGAATCGATTCAGTACGAGGTTGTCGGAAATTGAATAAGTTGCGACCAGTCCATGACGTTCACGATCTTCTGGAATGTGAGCAACTCCCGCTGCATGAACTTCATGCGGCTTAAGATTTGGAACTTCTTTACCTGCGACCAAGACTTTTCCTTTTCGTCTATTTCGCATCCCACAGATTGCTTCAACTAACTCACGTTGACCATTTCCCTCAACGCCCGCTATTCCTAATATTTCCCCGGCATTGACTTGCAGGGAAATTCCTCTGACTGCTTCGAGCCTTCGATCATCGTGCACCTCGAGCTCTCGAACTTCCAACGCTGCACCCGTTGGATTACCGGGACCCTTCTCGACATGAAGGACAACTTCTCGTCCCACCATCATCTGGGCCAGTTGGCTCTCGCTACTTTCTTTGGGAGAGGTGACTCCGACAAGTTTTCCATTTCGCAAGACCACGACTCGATCGGCTATCGCCATAACTTCTCGAAGTTTATGAGTGATGAAGAGGATCCCAACACCCTTACTTGCGAGATTTCGTAGTACTTCTAAGAGCTCATCAGTTTCTTGTGGTGTCAAAACCGCGGTAGGTTCGTCGAGAATTAAGAGACTTACATCGCGGCGAAGCGCCTTCAAGATCTCGACACGCTGCGCCATGCCCACAGGCAAGTCTTCGATGATGGCATCGGGATCGATGGCCAGTCCATATCTCTTGGAGAGTTCAGCGGTTTCACGTCGAGCTTTTTGCATTTGAATGAGACCGAATTTTGTTGGCTCATCACCCAGAATGAGGTTCTCGGTTACCGACATCACGGGTACGAGTTGAAAGTGTTGGTGGACCATACCGATACCGCGTGCAATGGCACCGGCAGTATCCCCGTAAGGCAATTCCTTACCTTTGACTCTTATCGTTCCTGAATCTGGCTTAACGAGTCCAATGACTGCTTTCACAAGGGTTGATTTGCCTGCTCCATTCTCTCCAAGGAGCGCCACAATTTCTCCGGGCTTGACCGAGAGCGAGATCTCTTGATTTGCAAGAACTGATCCGAAGCGTTTGCTTAACCGTTCTACATCGAGAAGGTTTGTCATACCTTCTCCTTCTCGTAAGGAATGCCCTCGGCTGCGGGAGGTCTGACTTTTCCGGCAGAGATAGCAAGGATGAGGATGGTCAATATGTACGGCAACATGGTGACGAACTGTTGTGGAATCTGCACAACTTCATCAATCATTAATTGATTTGTGACCGCTTGTGAAAGACCGAAGAAGAGCGCAGCAGCGAATGCGCCGAGTGGATTCCAGCGACCAAAGATCATGATTGCTAGCGCTGTGAAACCTTTGCCTGCAGTGAATCCTCGTTCAAATATCCCGACCGCTTCGAGTGCGAGATAACTTCCGGCAAGACCTCCGACCGCGCCTGCAATCGTTACATTGAGGTAGCGAAGCCGGACAACTGAGACTCCTGCGGTATCAGCACTTGAGGGATGTTCGCCGACGGATCGAGAACGTAGCCCCCACGGTGTCTTATAGAGCGCCACCCATAAACCAAAAATGAAGATGATGCCCAGGTATGTGATGGGACCGTGATTGGAGATGATCGGCCCCACTACTGGGATATCGCCAAGGATCGGCAGATCAATCGGAGCGAACGTCGAGGGAATCCTAAAGTTTTGACGGTAGAGAAATGAGGTGATTCCTGCAGCCATAATGTTGATGATGACACCAGCGATGATCTGATCCATCTTCCAGGTGATGGTCATCACCGAGAGCAATAGTCCGACGAGAACGCCCGTCATGATCCCAACGAAGAGACCAGCGGTTATGTTCTTCAATATCGCTCCCAAGAAGAAGGCAGTGAAGGCCGAGACCAACATTGTTCCTTCGATTCCGATATTGACGATGCCAGTTCGCTCGCACATAACGCCCACCATCGCGGCGAGAGCAAGTGGCAAAGCGAATGGAATCGCCGTAAAGACTACCGATGAGGTGACTATCGAATTTTGACTGTAAAAATATGCGAAAAGAAGTATTGATGAGATGATGACAAAGTAACTCAAGCGAAACTTCATCAGTTGCTCCATCCACTCGAGAGGGAAATTCCCTCTTCTTTGCGCTTCAAGAGACGAAGCAAAATAGGTGCTGTCACGAAGAAGAGAATGAGTGCCAAAACGAGATCGACAATCTCAGGTGCAACACCTGCCCGAAATTGCATCGTCGAGGCTGCACCGCGCATTCCACCGATCAATATCGCCGCAGGGATCACGCCGAGGGGATTGGCGCGGGCCAGAAGAGCAACAGTGATTCCATCAAAACCAAGACCTGCATTGAAAGCTGGTTCGAATCGTCCCGTGATACTGAGCGTCTCCACCGCTCCTGCAACTCCTGCAGTTGCACCGCCGAGCAACATGCTGGAGATGATGACGCGCTTAACCGAAATGCCGGCATACCACCCTGCATTTCGATTCCTGCCTATCGTTTCAATTCGAAATCCGGTGGTGGTTTTTCGCATCAACCACCAGAAAGCAAGAGAGATCGCTATCGCAATGAAAAATCCAAGTGGAAGTCCAAAGATGTCAGGGATTCGTGCCGACTCTTCAATCTTCGGCGTGCGCGTGATGGGTTGATCAGGTTCCTTAAATGGAGTACTTGCCAGGTAATCGGCGAGAGCTATGACGATGCTATTGAGCATGATGGTCGTGATGACTTCATGAACTCCTCTATAAGCCTTCAAGAGACCGGCAACGAGTGCGACGAGTGAGCCAAAGAATGCGCCAAAGAGAAGCGCGAGAGGTATGTGGATCAGAAATGGAAGGCCAACAAAGGAGTACCCGGCCCAAGCCGATGCGAGTGCCCCCGATATCAATTGACCCTGAGCTCCGATGTTAAATAGTCCAGCGCGTAGACAGATTGCTACGGCAAGACCACTCAAAATAAGGGGGGTCGCCTTGGCCAGCGTGGTTGCAAATCCTTCAACCGAGCCGAACGCTTTAGTAAAGAGAACTTGATATGCAAGGAGTGGATTACTGCCCTGCATCGCGATGAGGATGCTGCCCACGACGAAGGCGATAAGGAGTGAAAGCAGAGGAATGGAAAGAGATTGCAACTTCACCCGCTGCATAATCGCCATGTAAGTTCCATTCGAACTTAGAACTGCGTTGAAATAAATTTGATGCTATTTGAATGCGGGGAGGCACACATTTCTGTGCGCCTCCCCGCGGATTTTCCTACTGAAGCTCTAGCTTCTTAAAGCGTGACTCCAGTTGGGACAGTCCCATCCAACACCTGTGGTGTTAGTTCAGCGATCTTGTCCTTGATCGCTGCATCGATCTTCGAATCGAAGTCGTGGTAAGGAGCAAGTCCAACCTCACCGAAGAAGTTTCCACCTTCGATGGATCCGGCTGATGCTGCCTCAATGAGTGCGGCAACGCCCTTGTCGATCAACTTCATCGCTGAAGTGACCAAGCATGGTTGCGCCTCAGGCAGAGTTCCCCATTGATCGGCATCGACACCGATGCAATATGCACCTGGAGTCTTTGCAATCTCAAGGAGCGCTCCGTTACCTGTGTTTCCACCAGCACCGAAGATGACGTCATAACCCTGTGAGAGGAGTTGCTTTGCAGTAGCTCCACCCCATGCTGGGTCATTAAAGGCATTGTCTGGCGCGTGATAGATCAGCTTCGTAGCAGGAAGATCCTTGCCAAGTAGCTGTGCGGCGTAAGCGACGCCGTTGCGGAAGCCTTCACCAAAGTAACGAACTGGTGGAACGACTTCAGTACCAAGTACTGCGCCGGTCTTTCCAGATGTAGTCAAGTGACCTGCAAGAACGCCAGCCAAAAAGCCAGCCTTATCTTCAGGGAATACGAGACCAGTGAGGTTTGGAAGCGCCTCACCCTGGAATTGATCGACACCGATGAACTTGATATCTGGATATTGCTTAGCAGCATTAGTCATCGCCTCTGCCATCAAGAAGCCGACACCGATGATGACGTTGTAACCTGCATCAGCAAACTGGCCGATATTGGTTGCGTAATCCTTCGGATCGAGAGTCTCGATGTACTTTGCGAATCCACCAACGGTCTCAGCGCCAGCAACGGCACCTTCCCAAGCAGATTGGTTGAATGACTTGTCATCGACCTTACCGGTGTCAGTTACAAGTCCGATGCAGAACGCACCTTCTGTACCGCAATCTGCTTCTGTGATTGCTGCAGTCTCTTCAGTTCCGCTGCTACATGCAGACAGACCGAAGAGTGAAATGCTCACTGCGAAAAAAATAGACGCAATGCGCTTAATCATGAATCTCCTCTCAACAGGGGCCGCCGGCTCGAGTGACGGCGGTTCAATCGATCGATTGACGCTCAGCAATGGGGAAAGACGGGGAAATCTCTTCACTCAGCGTGTGTCGGAATCCTAGGGTGAGGAGATGAAGAAAGCAGAGTTCGGCGCGTGTGAAAGATTCCCATGCGATGCCAACGAAAGATTACTTAACGCTGAAGTAAAGGTTGAGTCTTAAGCGATACAGCGCGTTCGGCGAACGGTCGCAAATTTCGCTGCGAGTTCGCCTAACTCATCACTGACACGGGTACGGATCGCTTCATCGCTAGCCAGGAGCGCTCCCAGTTCCTTGATTGAGGTTTTGAGTTGCTTTGATTCGGTCTCGAGTTCGATCTTGCTCATCTTGGTCAGGCGGCGAAGCGGCATATCGAGAATGTAGGTGGCCTGCTCATCGCTTAACTTGAAGCCCTTGATCAAACCTACTTTTGCCTCGCTGGCATCATCGGAGCCGCGAATAATCTTCACAACTTTGTCGATATCAACAATCGCTTTAAGCAGACCGTCAACGAGATTGAGTCGTTCCTCTGCCTTGCTTTTACGGAAAGCGGAGCGACGAGTCACAACCTCGACACGGTGGGCAATGAAGACTTCCAGAATCTCCTTAAGGCCCAAGGTTCGTGGTTTGCCGTCAACAAGAGCGACTGCATTGATAGCAAATTGATCTTCGAGAGGGGAGAGACGGTAAAGCTTTTCTAGAACTTCACCGGGTTCGTAACCATTCTTCAACTCGATAATCACTCGAGTTCCATTTTGACCATCAGAGAGATCGACGATGTCAGATATTCCTTGGATCTTCTTACTCTTAACCAATGTCGAGATTCGCTCGACCACCTTCTCGGGTCCGATGGTGAAGGGAAGCTCGGTGATAGTGAGTCCTTGCTTTCGATTGCTGACCTTGCCAATCTCAACTGTCGCGCGAAGCTGGAAAGAACCTTTGCCACTGGTGTAGGCGTCAACGACTCCGGGTAATCCGTGAATCTCACCACCAGTCGGGAAATCTGGGCCTGGGATGTGTTTCATTAGTTGCTTCAATGTCGCTTTCGGATTTTCAATCAAGAATCTTGTCGCAGCGATAACTTCACCAAGATTATGCGGCGCCATATTCGTTGCCATGCCGACTGCGATGCCGCTTCCACCATTGACCAGGAGATTGGGAAATGCTGCAGGCAGAACGAGTGGTTCTGCGAGTTGGCCGTCGTAGTTGGGACCAAAATCAACAGTGTCCTCATCTGCCTCATCAACCATCGTCATCGCCGCCGGGGCAAGACGCGCTTCGGTATAACGCATTGCGGCAGGGCCAGCATCAAGAGAACCAAAGTTTCCATGGCCATCAATGAGTGGAAGACTCATCGAGAAAGATTGAGACATGCGTACGAGTGCGTCATAGATCGCACCATCACCATGAGGATGAAGCTTTCCCATCACTTCGCCGACCACTCGTGCACTTTTGACATGACCTCGATCGGGTCTAAGACCCATCTCCACCATCTGATGAAGAATTCTTCGGTGAACCGGTTTCAAACCATCTCGCGCATCGGGAAGCGCACGAGAATAGATAACTGAATAGGCATATTCCAAGAAAGATTCCGACATCTCTTGGGAGACGTCAATATCAACCACTCGACCAGGAAGTTCACCGGGTTTCGGTCCAACCTGTTTTGTTTTTGTTTTCGGGGAGGTCTTTGCCACGGGGTGGATTCTGCCGTGAAGGGAGGCTATTTCTTGGGATTTGACGGCTTCTTGGGATGTGACGGGCGTGCGCCTATTGACTCGACGCATCGACCAGCAATGAGATTTCCCTGGCGTAAGGATTCTTTGAGATCACCATTTGTGATCC
>Ga0007787_10000720_pt1 | contig 10654 bp, 10 predicted proteins | sample LauGreFa1BDMLBSN_2_FD_59500 | JGI IMG/M metagenome (GOLD analysis project Ga0007787, IMG submission 59500) | Freshwater lake microbial communities from Lake Michigan, USA - Fa13.BD.MLB.SN | ecosystem: Environmental > Aquatic > Freshwater > Lake | place: Lake Michigan, USA | collected 2013-09-23 | reverse complement strand
GCAAAGAAAATGGAGAGCGCGGCATAGCGGATCTTTCCGCCTCGCTGCTGAGGCGAGCAGCAAAAGCGCGGTTGGAAGAGATTGGTGCTCGTGTTCATGCCGTAACGTCGCAAGTGCTCGGAGCAGCTCTCCAGCACTACCCACCCAGAGTAGAGTCGGCTATCTGAGTCAGTGCCTTATAACCTGAGGCTCAATTTTTTCCCATGCTTATAAGCTGCCCGAGCGATCTGGCTAGGTGCACGAATCGACTGCCCTTTGGTATTCGCCTGGTCGAGCTGACCTAGCGTGGTGCCTCCCCTGAAACGGCCCTAATAGCAGCTCCGAGCCGTCTCGAATCTTGGCTGAGACCCTGATCGTCAGGTGCGTGAATGACCTCAACTTGAATTATGACCGAGTTAGCTTTGGTTGGGATGGAAACAGTGAGAGGCACCCACTCGCCGGGTGCTGCTGGTCTGATTGAGGCGAGCAGCTCTCCTTGGGAGGAGAAGGCAGAGACCTGCTGTCCAGGCCAGGGAGACATAGCCTGTAGCGTGAAGCGCGTTGTGCCCCTGGGGAGTGAGAGTTCAGTCTGGTGGGATTGAAGCCAGCAGTGCTGCTCCTCGCGAGAGCCACATTCAACGGAAAGCTGCCCATCCTTTGATACAAGCGAGAGTTGCGCCGGGAACTCTTTTTGCGCGGCTTGAAGCGTTTGGTCTGTCACACGCAGCACGGTGATGGCCGGATTCTCTGGCTCATGCCTGTTGATTGGATTCCCCGGAATAGCGAGATCGACGGCGAAGGGCAGCGACACAGCGTCTGCTTCGTTCGCCGGCAGCACTACGAGCGAGACGCCTTGTTGTGCCAACTGCGCAAGAGGCGTAACGGTGCTGTTGAATACCACGACCCCTGGGTGTCGCCACAACGCGGGGGCAGCTTGAATGGCGCCGGCCAGAGCCACATCTCCGCGGGAGCCCCCCATTTCTAGCCACTCACGCAGGATTTCACGACTCTCTGGCTTGATCGCTTCCATCAGCGAAATTCGAGAGGCTGCCAGGAGCGGGGTCGCGAAGGCTGAGAGCGCGAGCAGCGATGAGATTAGCAGCCGGACCGGCTCATAGCGCAGCGCTTGAGAGATGCGGTGCAGGCCAATGGCAGAAGCCACCGCGAGGTATGGCACTATTGCCACCATGTTCCTGGTGAAGTTTGTCTTTTGCGCCAACATCAATGCGAAGTATGCGACGGGGAACGCAAGGAACACGAGCCGCTCAGGGGTTCGGCGCAGGGCGCATGAGATAGCTCCAACTGCGGCTAGCGCCGCTGCAACTGGACCTAGGCCATCAGACGCCATCCACCGCAGGTAGAACAGCGCCTGCCCAAAGCCAGGTGTTGCGCTGTGCCCTTCGTGCCCGGAGACGCTGTAGTGCCACACTTCGTATGAGAGGCCGGCCCAGAACTCGTTGAAGGAGAGGAGCGAGTAGGGGGCGCCGCACAGGTAGCCGAACGCCGGAGACAGGAGAGCAATCGCAAGCCCGGTGAAGCTGCGATCACGCAGCAGAGCCACGGCTAGAGGAACCACCGCTGCCGGGGCAGCGTTGTACTTCGTTGCGCCCGCGAGACCGGCGACTACTCCGCACAGCGCGAGCCACCGGCGGTGTTTTTCGGCCGACAGGGCTCGAATCCCCAGCACAGTAGAGAGGAGGCAGAAGAGAGCCATCGGGACATCAACCCCGATGATGTGGGAGTTGCTCAAGACTTCCGGCGACACAGTCACGAGCATGGCAGCCAAAAAAGCTCCCCATGGCGGCAACAGGAGGCGCAGCGCTAGGACGAACGTGAGAGCGATGATGCAAGCGCTCAGCCCAACGCTGAACCACCTGCTCCACTCAAGCACTAAGGGGTGAGAAGCAGAGAAGGCGTATCCTCCTAGCCCGTATGGGTCACGCGTCCGGATCTCCTGCAGGCTGCCTAGCTCCCCGCGCAGCTTTCCCCAGGCTGCACTTGCCCAAACGACCGGCATCCGCAGGTAAAAGTGGAGCGCTGGCTTGTTAAAGTAGCTTGGGTTGAGGTCGAAGCGCTGCGCCATTTCAACTGTCCTGTTGAAATGGTGCGCATCGTCTTCGTGGTAGAAGTAGCGTGAGTTCGAGCCGACGAGCGGAGCGCGCAGGACGAGCGCCAACACCAAAGCGCAAGCGAGCATGGCAGCTTTCTTAAGAGCAGCTTCGCGCATCTCTCCTCCCGTCTACCGGCAGGTGAACACGCTCTCTGCGGGGAGTCGCACCTTCTCAAGCGATGCCAAGGCGTCGTCTTCAGCCCGGTAGCCGAGTGCCACCGCGACTTTGGCAGAGAAGCCCTTCGCTGGAAGGCCGAGCGCCTCGTTGTAGAACGCAGGATCGATCCCCTCGAGCGGGCATGCATCGATGCCGAGCATTGCTGCAGTTGTCAGCAGCATGCCGAGCGCCAGGTAAAGCTGGTGCGTGGCCCACGACTCAACTGCGCCGGGCTTGTTGGCCATGGCGGAGAGGAATCCGTCGATCATTCCGCGGTACGGGTCGAGGCTCGATTCAGGGATGTTGCGAGTTATTGCCGCACGCTTAATGAAGTCGCTGATGTACGCCGCATCGACTGATGTTCGCGCTGCGAGCACCACGAGGTGGGAAGCATCCGTAACCTGCGGCTGCTTCCATGATGCCTCGCGCAGGCTCTCTCGGAGTTTTGCGTCGGAAACCGAGACGAAATGCCAGGGCTGAAGCCCGAAAGACGACGGGGCCAGCAGAAGTGCCTGCTCTAGGGTCTTCCAGTCAGCGCTGGAAATCTTCTTCTCTGGATTGAAGCGCTTCGTGGCGTACCGCCAAGCGAGCTGTTGTTCGATCTGGGCGTTAGAGAGGTTGTCAGACATGTTTTTCTCCGTTTGTTGTTACGATGTGTGCGAAAGGGTGATGAGCGATCCAGCGGGCATCGTTCGCTCGGTGCGCTCCTCTTTGAGCGAGAGCGGCTCAATAGCAATCTGAACGCCTTGGTCACTAAATCGGTCGAGAGCGATGTTGCGCGCCACATCAGAGGTGCTGGCGGCGCTGTGGTTCGTGAAGAAAACCACCCCTGCTTCGGGGGCCAGCACATCGAGTACGAGGTTTACGATGTCAGGAGTCTTTTCCTCCAGGGTCCACGAAGCATTCTTTGAGACTCTGCTAAACGACGGCGGATCGATGATGATAATGTCGTACACGTTCGACTTCCGTGCTTCGCGCGCCATGAAGGCCAAGGCATCATCGACAATCCAGCGGACCCGGTCTGAAGCACTGGTATTGAGCTGCACGTTTCGCTTCGCCCAGTCGATAGCGCGCTTTGCGAGGTCGACATGAGTCACGAGAACGTCGCCGTGTTTTGCGCAGAAAGCCGTGGCGAGCCCCGTGTATGCGAAGAGGTTTAAGACTCGCACGGGCTTGCTGCTGCGCGAGCGGAACTGCTCAAGCGCGGATCCGATCCGCGGCAGGTAGAGCGCATGCTCGGGAAAGATTCCGAGCTGTCCGTTCGACATGAGCTCTAGCTCCAGCTCAACTCCGGCTACTGAAGCCTTCCACGAGCTAAAAGACGCGCGCTCGGTTTCCCAGCGATCCGGGGGCGAGTAGACCGCGTCTGCGCTCTCCCAGATTGCGTCATTCCTCCTGCGCCATGCGCTTAAGCTTGAGGGGCGGTCAACTACGACGTCGCCGAAGCGCTCTAGCTTTCGGCCATCGCCGGAATCGAGCAGGGAGTAGCCTTCAATCTGGGAATTCATAGGCGCGGAGTATGACAGAAAGGAGACTCTTGGGACACCAAGCAGGGGCTCTGGCAGACCCGAAAAAGCATCGGTATATCAGGCGGTTGGCTTGTCGTGAGATTGTGGCTCCTGAAAAACCGCGCAGGTGCCGACTCCTTATCTTTGGCAGAAGTCGCCAATGACGTCTGGCTGTAACCGGAGGTAACACCGTGCTGTGCCGTACCAAGCTCAACGAAGTCCAGTTCTATCTCGACCGAAGCAAAGACTCTCTCCTCGCAACGCTGCGCAGCGTTCTCACTAATCCGCGACTCTCTGACGAGGACCGGATGCTGCTCCTACGCATGATGGGCGACCACCACCGGCAGGTATTTGAGCTGATCGACAGCCGGATTCAAGAGGGGGAGCGAAAGGGTACGGCGATGGCTGAAGCGCAGCTGCTTAGCGCGCAGGAGGCGAAGCAGTAGCGGCCAGACCGGCAGTAGGAGAGCCTTCGGTCTCGATAGCTTCGAAGCTCCGCTCAAATTGCTCGTACTGCTCGCGTGAGACCCCACGGTGCAGCACCCGGAAGCGGAAGACGTCTCGGAACATTAAAATCGCGTCGAGCACGAGGTTTACCTTAGAGCCTGGCACGTTCGTCCAGTTTATCGGCACTTCCGCGATTCGCAGCCCCGCCTTGTGAGCGAGGAACAGCAGCTCTACGTCGAAGCTGAAACGGTCGGAGGTCTGCCTACGGAAGAGGAACAGGGCAGCCTTGCGGTTAAACATCTTGAAGCCACACTGCGTGTCGGCGATTGAGGGAAGCAGGATAGCGTTGACGCAGCGGTTAAAGACGCGACCCAGAACCTTGCGGTGGATTGAGGTCGCCACTCGCGTTTCGGACGACGCTTTCGCTCGCGATCCAATAGCGATGTCGTTTCCAGCTTCGAGAGCGGCCTGAAGTCGCTCCACTTCCTGGATCGGGGTGGCTCCGTCTGCATCAGCGAAGAGAACTCGCTTGCCGTGGCTGTTGAGGACACCGAGCCGCACTGCGTGCCCCTTGCCGTGATTCTTAGGGAGCTGGATGAGCCTGACTTCGGGCCGGACACGCTCGAACTTGCGAACTACTTCGGCCGTGTTGTCGGAGCTGCCATCGTCGACGACGATCACTTCGTAGCGGCAACCCTTACGGTCGAAGAAGTCGATGATGTCGATCATCGTCGGCGGAAGGCGCCGCTCTTCGTTGTACGCGGGAACGACGATGCTGATGTCGACCGTCGGGGCAGAGACGGGCTGGCGTTCCATCCAGTCGTTGAGTCTCTCAGTTGTCGAGGATTGCAAATTCATCCGAGCGCAAAAAGGGTAATGGTCGCTGATAGTAACGCAATGTTCGCACGCTTCACAGTCATCCCCTTGAGCCAACTTAAGGGGTGCCAAGAAGGTAAGATGGGGGCCCGCGGAGGGGCGATTCGGCTGCAGCTTTTACGGGTGGTGGGATATCCGAAGGGGTCTTACAGTGACGCAGCGGCAACGCCTATAAAGTGAGTGGAATCAACATGCTAAGAAACGCTTCTCGGGCGCGTCTCGCGGCTCTCGCCAGCGCTTTGCTCGTATTGCTCTGGGTGCCGTTAGCCCTTGCAGCTCCAACACTCACTGGCCCCTGGGAGGGGTGGAGCGACGGGCTCTTCAAGCGCGCGGCTCAGCAGAAGAAGCTTGTGCTGCTCGACCTTGAGGCGCGCTGGTGCCACTGGTGCCACGTCATGGAAGAGGAGACTTACTCTAACCAGAGGGTCGCTGAGATCCTCAACAAGAACTTCATCCTCGTTCGGGTCGACCAAGACTCGCGCCCCGACTTGAGTGCGCGCTACAAGGACTACGGCTGGCCTGCGACGATTATCTTCAACTCAAAGGGCGAAGAGGTTGAGAAGCTCTCGGGGTTCCATTCACCTGACGAGTTCCTCCCGGTGCTACAGGCAGCAATCGCCGACCCAAAACCGAGGGAGCCATCGCAGACCGCGCTTTCGAAAGCGGATGTTGTTTCAAGCTTGCCTGACGGCATCCGAACGCTCGTCACAGCGGATCACGCAAAAGCGGTCGATCGAGAGATCGGAGGACTGAAGACGAGCCACCGCTACCTCGACCCAGACTCTGTTGAATTCGGAATCACGAGAGCCGCAACCGGCGACAAGGAGAACGCGCAGTGGGTGATAAAGACCCTCGACGCCAACGAGAAGCTGATCGATCCGGTGTGGGGAGGTGTCTACCAGTACTCGACCAGGCGTGGCTGGGATCACCCGCACTTCGAAAAAATCATGCCGTCGCAGATGGCGAATATCCGGTTATATGCCTTCGCCTACCGTGTCTTCGGAGAGGATCGCTACCTAAAAGACGCTCGGACGGTTGCCTTGTACCTCAATTCCTTTCTGCGCGGCGAGAACGGCGCTTACTTCACAAGCCAAGACGCTGACATCGTGCCGGGGCAGCACTCCGATGAGTACTTTTCGCTTGGGGACAAGGATCGCCGAGCGCGAGGGATACCGGCTGTCGACGAGCATCAGTACGCACGAGAGAACGGGATGGCGGCCCTCGCCATGACAGATCTCTACCTCACAACCGGGGAGACTCAGTACCTTGACGCAGCAACGGCGGCTGCCAAGTGGGTGATGGCAAACCGTCGTCGTCCTGATGGCGGCTTTCGGCATGGAGACGGAAGTAGCGAGGCGCCCTATCTTGCCGACACGCTCTGGATGGGTCGAGGACTCCTTGCTCTCTACGCAGCAACCGGGGACCGCTCATTTCTTGAGTCAGCGCGGCAGGCTGTTGATTTCATCCGACGTGAATTTCCGAATCCCGAGGGAGCGGGCTTCTTCTCGTCTTCGCCGATGGACTCGGGTGGCCTAAAGCCAGCGATTCGTTTGGACGACAACATTGTGCTGGCGCGGCTCGCCAATGAGCTGTTTCGTTACACCGGAGATGAGCAGTATCGCGCCACCGCAACCAGGGCGCTCTCGTATGCGGCGCAGCGTCAGGTGCTGACTGAGTCGATCTCAGAGCCGGGAGTGATCCTTGCCGGCGAGGAGCTGGCGTCCGACCCGCCACACGTCACGACGGTTGGCCCCAAGGGAGATGCTGTCGCGCAGTCGCTCTTCGCCTCTACTCGCAAGCTGCCGGCGATGTACGTGCGGCGAGAGTGGTGGGACCGGGCCGAGGGGCCGATGCCGAACCCCGACGTGCAGTACCCTGCACTCCCGAAAGCGGCGGGCTTTGTGTGCGCGAACAAGCGATGCTCGCTTCCGATTTTTGCTGCGGATGAGCTCAGGAGCCGAATTGCAGAGGTCTTCAAGCCGAAGTAGCCTGCGAGCATGAAAATAGTCAGCTCACAGGTGCTCTACGAGGGGAAGTTGCGCGGTGTGCGCGATGTGCTTGAGGCAGAGGACGGCAGGCGCTTTCGTCACGAGACGATCGAGCACCCGGGTGCGGTGGTGATCCTGCCGATTCGAGACGATGGAGCAATGCTCTTCGTCGAGCAGTATAGGCACTCTGTCAGGCGCACGCTGCTTGAGCTGCCAGCCGGAACCCTTGAGAAGGGAGAGTTCCCGCAAGTCTGCGCCCAGCGCGAGCTGCAGGAGGAGATCGGCATGGCGGCTCGGGATCTCATTGCTGTGGGAACCCTGCTTCCGGCGCCGGGCTTCTGCAATGAAGAACAGCACATCTTCGTCGCAAAAGGGCTCTTTCCCAGCAAGGCAACACCCGACGATGATGAGTCCATAACAGTGGTGCCACTCCAGCGTGCCGAGGTAGACGAAGCGATTCGTTCTGGACGGCTTGTGGACGCAAAGTCATTGGCGCTTCTCATGCGGGCACAGGTTGGTGGGCTGGTGTAAGACGGTAGGGTATGGCTCGTAACGTTACGACAGCTGCTCGGTCATTTCTTGGCGTGTTTACGGCTTTTTGCGGTTTCGCGTTGATGTGGGTCGGCGCTACCCGGGATGCCGGCAACCGTGCCGAGGTGGATCAGGCATTCATCAGAGCTGTTAAGATCGATCCAAATGCTCCCGATCCCTCTAAGAACGGCAGTATCGTCATAGCCCCAGGAACTCTGAACGGCAGCGGATCGATAGGGGATGAATTTGTTAAGCCAGGCGACTACGTCATTCTCAAGCGCAACGTCGAGATGCTGCAGTGGAGAGAGTCGTTTCCGCGCGGCAGCACGGATCCCGAGTACCGAATTGAGTGGGTGTCAGGACAGGTCAACTTCTTCGGTTTTCAGCAGCCGCAGGGGCATGAGAATCCGCTCCTGACTGTAAGCCCAGAAACGTTTGTAGCGCCGAATCCACGATTCTCTGGCTTCGATGGCTCGCGCATCGTCTCGACGATGAGCCCGAAAGAGGTCCTTTCGCTGACACCAGAAGTGCTTGCAAAGTCCGGCCAAGAGATCGTCGACGATAAGATCGTCATCCGAAGGAATCTCGGCGTAGCCGCCCTTGGCATCGGGGATATGCGGGTATGGTATACAGTTGTTCGCCCTGGTCCGTACACCATCATGGCTGTGCAAGCCGACGAGCGGACCCTGTTCGGCAGCAACATCGACAATAACACGATCATCCTCCCCGGTTCGCTCTCTAAGGAGGAGTTTCTGAAGGTCTCAGTCGGAGAGCAAGGAGACAGCGGTAACTACAGCATCATGCTCATGGGCGCAGCGATACTCTTCGTTGGTCTCTGCTCGATCCTAGCGCGCTACAGCTCAACTCTTGACCTTCGTCCGAAGCTGAATGTGAAGGGACCGGCAGCCGTGGCCGTTTTGTCCCTCGGAATTTCGCTCGTGTCGCTCTTTGTCTTTTTTGTGCTGGCTCTCCTTGGGTAATCTCAGCCGCATGTAATTCCCTGCGTGCTAGCCCGCTTGCTCATACGGAGCTCGTATTTCAAGTGCGACTTCCGTATGCGCTGAAATCCGAGAATCGGTGTCGTGATGAGCCTAATATGCTGTAAGTGCACGCTCTTTATATCGCAAGCGGTCGCGAGGTCTCAGAGAACTCGCGGTGGCGGTAGTCGCGCGCTTCGAACTTTCTTCGGCAAGTGCCCCCTTTTCTGTTGGGGCCTCGCCAATTATTGTTCTGCTCTTCCGACCGGGCCAAGACCTGGTGGGTAACTTTGGTGATCGAATAGTTGAAAGGTGAGTGCCCGTGCTTTTTTCTCGGTTGTTTTTTCGCGTCATAACCAGCTGGCCAGCAATGATGCTGGGCCATCTCCTTATTCTGGGGATGGTCATCTTCGTGCTGTACACCGACAGTGCGCCGCTCGCCTCCTGCATTGTGGCTAATCTTCGAAACGAGACGATCAGCACGATTGTAATTGCGTGGGGAGTGCTTCTTGAGTCGAGACACGAACTGGTGTCCTCGGCGGCTACGTCCGTTGAGCACGTTGCAGAAAGCAAAGATTACTTGAGCGATGAGTCCAAGAGTGCAGGCTTGCTGCTTGTGTGTTTGGGGCTCTTTCTTGAGATCCTCACCTACTTTGATGCCTCTATCCACTTCCATCCCACCCCCTCGTGGGTATCAAGCTTACTTCACGGTGCGGTGTGGGTGATTCTTGTAGCCGTTTGCATGAGACTTTTTATCAGTTGTGTCGCGTTGGCTCGATTACGTAGGGTAGGCGCATGCGCTTAGCTAAATATCTATCGATCGTCATATCCTTCGCCACCTTTTTCTGTTCGTCATCTTCCGTTGCGCAAGGAGTCGCCCAGACTGCTGTGTTTGTTCAGCGCAACACCGCTAATCGGAATGCGATTGCTGCCTTTGTTCAAGATTCTGGTTCCGGCGAGCTCTCACTCTTAGGGGTCTTCAGAACCGGCGGCAAGGGTGAGCCGACCATCGACGGGAATCAGTCGCATGCATTGGCTTCGAAGGGGCGGCTGCTCTTCGTAACCAACGCCGGGGACAACACCGTATCGGTTTTCGATGTTCAATCGAATGGCACCCCAGTGCTGGTTTCTAGGGTGTCATCTCGAGGGGTTCGCCCGGTAAGCTTGGCTGTTAAGAAAAACGCGCTGCTGGTGGTTAATCAGGGGATTAAAGCCGGCGAACCAGGAGCTACTGGCGGTAACGTTTTGGCTTTTAGGATTGCGTCGGGAGGCGCTCTCTCACCGATTGAGGGAGCCGTGTACCGCTTCGCGTCAGAGGATGTTCCGAATGAGGTTCTCTCGAATTCCTCTAATCCGCTTTTCTCAGTAGTTCGCTCCGGTGCTAATGCCGTGAGCACCTTCTGGCTGCACGATCAAGGCGCCATCTCTCTTACGGAAACGGTTTTTAACATCCCCGATCCACTCGGTGGCGCAGTAAAGTCAGGGGCTCAAAGCACAGTGATCGTAACCCTCCCTGATGCAGATACAGCTGGCGTCGTGTCTCTGCAGATGAACGCACGCGGACGGACGACTGCGCGGCGAACGTATCCACGCCCTGCGCAGAAAGATCCCTGCTGGGCGGCGATCCATCCAGACGGCAACCGTTTGTGGACTGCAGCTTTTGCGACTCGCCTGCTCAGCCTGTACACCATTGGAGGCGACGGCCGCCTGACAGCAGTGAGTAATTACGTTGCCCAAGTAGGCCCGGGCAGCGTGGACCTTGCCGTCGATCAAGCAGGCGACTACCTGTTCTCGCTGAGGGCGTTTCGGGTTCCCAGCGGTGCTCAGAACATTCGTCCTTCCGTCGACGTTTTTGCGACGACCGGAAGCTCAACAAGCGCAGGACTCTCGCTCGTCGGCAGCTACCAGCTTCCAGAGAACTGGACCAACGCGGCGCCGACAGGCATAGCGGTTGTTTCGCCCGGCCCAATCTAGAGGTCAAGCGATCCCAAGAGATTGCAGCAGGGCGTAGAGTCGGTCATACGGTACCCGCATTTGAAGCACGAGCTCCGCACACGATGGAATCTGCGAAGCGTCCATCC